>JAAUXT010089277.1_pt1 | contig 33784 bp, 27 predicted proteins | sample 7278171 | NCBI WGS metagenome assembly JAAUXT01 (sample SAMN14350112, study PRJNA611818) | marine sediment metagenome | isolation source: surface marine sediment (1.8m) | place: French Polynesia: Moorea | collected 2018-08
GAATAGAGTTAGGTTCATTTGTTTGTAATTAGGTGTAAGAATGTTTGATTTTTCATTTTTGTAACTTTCCATTCTTTTGGTTCTGTTAAAATTGAGTGCAATAGAAGCTCCCGAGAGATTTAGTTTCAAAACGCACAGCCCATTTTGCGACATGCCGAAAATCACCGCGACGCCATCTTGGCGTATTTTTTCAGGAATCTAGGATCCCCAAGTAACTTCAGGAGAAATATCTAATTTCAATATGAAAACTTCAAATTGTCGTTCAGAGAAGCTTCCAATTCTCTTCAACGTTTCTTGAAGACAACTTGGGTTCTGCGTTTCCTTTCCGCGGAACTCTGCCTCAAACTCGTCTTTTCATGCCAAACGAGCCATGCAGTCACTGCGCACATGATACTCCAAGAATGCGACTTGAACCGCACAAAGCTACAAGAATGCGACATGTACTTGAACCGCAACCGCAAACCATGAGCCACACCCATTGGCACCGCGTTCGTTTCCCACATTCGACTTCTGACACGTACACACAGGTAGATTTAACACCTGCGAGGGAAACTTGTCTTTTCCGCGTGATCTTGTTTTAAATTGCCGTTGACCTGCATGCATGTGACTGATAGTTTAATTAATTTAATTTAATCAGCGGAGACTACAAAGCCTGATCGCAGTGCATTGCTAAACACGACAGAAATGACTTTCAGTATCACCCTTCCTCTTATTACTTGTTGGCGTGCAATTGTTCTCGATCACACACGCACACACACGCACACACACATGGCGCCCGCACGCACATGCATGTGAAAACGGAGCTCCAGACAGAAACAGAGAAACGTAGAGAAAGACGAGAGAGCAGCAGAGAACTTAGGGAGAGAGCAGCGAGAGGGAGAGAGAGACAGAGAAACCAAGAGACAGGGAGGAAGAGATGAGCAAATGAGGGAAGAGATGAACAAAAGAAAGAGAGAGAGAGAGAGAGAGAGAGAGAGAGAGAGAGAGAGAGAGAGAGAGAGAGAGCGAGAGAGAGAGAGGAAGAAAGAAAGAAAGAAAGGAAGTAAAGAAAGAAAGAGCAGCTCCTTCCCTCGGGCACTTCGATCTGATCTTGATGCGTTGTGAATTTTGATATCGGGAGTGCCTCACCTACCTGTCGTCTGTGAGTCCGACTGCCGCGCGCTGTTCTTGAAGAAGTGCGAGCTGCGGGTGCGTTGTGCAGTTTTATACCCTCGCTGCCGGCAACACGCACCTTCCCTGGAATGTGTTGACTGCGCACAAAATTTTCTGGTAATCGTGAGGTGTGTTTCTATATTTGTCGCTCTGTGGTTCCATGGCTGAGTGACTGTGCTTGTCGTGATGCCATACAGAGGGAGAGAATATGACCCGACTATGGGGTTGAAGTTTTCCCAACCAGAAAATTCCATCACATTTTAGTACATGTACAAACGTTGCCCTTGCAGGGTTTTTTATTGTCAAAGTTTCTGTCCCAGAGAGTCGCATGCAGAGGAGCTGAATTCCCGTGTCATAATGATGCAACTGTCTCCAAAGGTGGACACTGTCTCCACAGATTTACACAATGTAATGATTGGTTTTCCAGTCAAAGCACCTGACTCTTTGTTGTGCTGTGCTCAGGGTGTGTGCAGGACACTGGGAGGAAAGCTCAGTGAGAGTGCAAGTCACTGGTAGTGAACACAGTTTCCTGTAAAAAGGAAATGTTCTTTTCATAAAATTTCAAAGCATTGTTTGCAGTTGGTGTGGAAGACTTGGGGAAAGGATGATGGTCAGTAAAATTCAGGTTGAAAACAGTTTTCTTCCTCAGATTGAACCTGAAAATCAGATTGAACACAAACAAAATGAACAGTGAAACCTATTTGATTGTGATGGAGTGAAGATACAGAAAGAATTTTCTGAAACCACCCCCCCCCCCCAACTCTCTCTTGACACGATTTTTGACATCATTTTACCACATGGTCGCTGTCACCGCGGCAGGTAAACCAGACCCCAAGAACCATTTCTCACCAATTGATCGGACACACCCACAGTGGGACATCATTCTCAACCGTTGCGAGACTTCCATTTTGGCGGGATGGTTCTTTCGCTATCTCTTTTGAACTCGTACAAGCACGCGTCTTTGCAGCTGCAAAATGCTTGGGGTACTTCATTCGGATCGTACACACGTGGTCGGCTTCAGGATCCTTGGGTGGAGCCACCCAAGGTTGATTTGCACGCAGCGTTGCTGAGTCGTCATCGAAGGGGCTTGAGCCTCATACCGCACATGATCGAAACTCGACAAAGTTATCTTGAGAAAAAGCGGACAGCTCAACACAATTCCCCTTGAGGTACACAACCTACAATGATGTTGCAGGTATGGCGAAGGTGGGGACCCTGGGTGGGTGGACCACTCGGACACTTCAGCAAAGGAAGAATGACCTGCGTTGCCATGGGGACGGTGAAGTCATGTCTTCCCAGCAGTCCCGTTTGTTTGAACAGTGCGTGACACGTTTGTTGTGAGCTTCACCTCAAGTGAGTGAGACCTGTCCTCCCCACCATTTTGTGAATCAATCGTCACGTCCAAATAAGGTTGAAATCGTGCGACTTGCCTATGGTCGCTGTGTTCATCGGTTCCACAGAAAGTGTGAGACACTGTTCAAAAGGAGGGAGACTGACAAAATGGGAAAGACGAACTTTTCTCCATGCTCCTGAGCTTTATCTCGAAAGCGTTACAATTGAAGCACCCCACAGCATTGCGACTTTTCAAGTATGCTCGTACATGGCAGTACACCAGACGAACGAGTTTTGCGCACAGAGCGTTCTTTGTCAGTGTACTCGCACTGCGCGCATGCGTGCACGATGTTTCTGTTCAAACGGGTGAATTTCGGTCATTGTTGGTGTTCACCGATCCAATAGACAAAATCTTGGAGTCTTCACTTCTCTGCTGCAAGTTTGGACCTGTGGGAAACTTGCACATGCAATTTTGACGATATATAAAGTTTATGCATCTGCAGCGCGAAAAAGGGGGCTTCTTTGCATGAGGTTGCCACCGGGTGGAGCTGTGATCGAGGGGCCTGCAGACCCCCGACTCTGCTCCCTTCTCCCAACGTACGCGGCGCGGCTACCCAAATTTTGGTGATAGAAATTGTGCTGAGGTTCCTGGGGTGAGATCCTTGCCCCACGCGGGCAAACTTTGCAGGAGTGCACGTGTGGACGCAGCGTAGTGAATGGGGAGTTTTAGCAACACGCTCTGTAGCTGCAAAATGTACACGTAGCATGTAGCTTTCACATGCAACTTCCCTCTCTTGGAAGAGTCCACAGAAAAATTCACTCTGTAATCAAAACCTGACCAGTTGAGTTTGTGACCCCTTTGACACTTTGTACTTTTGGGAAAAAAAACCCCCAGAAAACTTCCTCAAGTTTCTGACTCAAGAATTATTTCAAAATTGATTGTGGACTCTTTCTGAATAGGGGAGTTGCCTCTGAAGGCTACGTTCTACGTTCTACGTGTTACGCCTATGGAGCTGTTAGCTAAAACTGCCTATTGAGCGCTCAACAGCGTTGGTCATGGTTGAACGTGCATGTGTACACCGTGGAACGTCGATGAGATCCAGATCACTCAGGTTGTATTTCAATACAAGCGTGTAATTGCCACGCCCACCTCTCGGATTTCAACTTGTAAGACGTTCGTATTGTCAATGTGCACGTGTGATCTTCGGGCAGGCAGTTGTGCAACTAAAGTTCCGTAAATAAGAAAAGAAGAATGTGGAACACTTTGTTGAGTTTTATCCAAACGATAGTAAACTGTGCAGAGTGTTGTTTGAAAGAAAGCAAAGGAAAATTGGTAGTGGCTGTCATCACCTTTGTTTTGCAAACAATAGATGTCATCACTGACTGGGTCAACTGGAAAAACTGGCATTTAGTTGTGAACAGAGAGGCACATCACTCTCTTGGAAGATATGTTGCTGTGTTTAGGGTGGTGGCCATTTGCAGCTCAGTATTGTGGGGTCTAGAATTGATTATATTTGTTGCCAAAGTGTGCACATTTTTACACCCACAAACTCAGGTACAGGATATCAACACAGAACCACGCATTAGAGCTGACTTTCCACTGTTCACAGCCACTGTCACCCTCCTGGTGGGCAGTTTAGAAGACTTGCCAGTGACACTTGTGACCTACAACATTGCTGTCACTCCAGACCTTGAGGTGCCAGCAAAGGAGCAGCTCAAGTCATGGTCAGGGCTTGCAGCTTTGGTGGCATCAGCCATCAACACAACGTGGACTGCAATAGTTTTACAGCAAGATGTGTTTGAAAAGTCGTGTTACTGTGCGAACCGGAACAGATCTTGCGTGGAGAAATTTTGTAATTGCTGTTTGTTTTTGTGTTTCTGTGTGGTGGCAATCCTTGTTGTGGGACTTGTGACTGATGCATGGACACCAAAGAGGGTCGTGCCCATTTTCTATGGTGTTGTGTTTGTTTACATGGGCTCGAGAGCTCACGCGGACTACAATGCGGATGACACGGTGGATCCAGATTTCAAGGTGTGCATGCATCTGTACTACTTTTGTCAAGCAGTCACTGTCTCTGCGTATGGATTTATTCTGTTCCCAACAGTGATTGCATTCACCACTTCTTCTTTTGTAGTTCTTGTGTCTTGACCTGCACTATCAGAACATACCAAGAAGGTTGTGACGATGTTTGGTTCACATGCATGAGCGTGATCACGCAGCAGCTTTGTCCTCAATGTCGACACACTGCCGATGCCCTGTTCGATCGTCTTCTGTTCTCGAAACATTTGTGGCAATTGTAAATCTTCAAGATCTTTCTCTTTTCTTCTCAGCAAAGAATTTGTGAGGTCTGGTCTGCTAAATAAAATAAATTCGTCAGTTTTCTGACGAACAATTGTCTTAGAACTGTTTAATTTGTGTTGTGTCACTTGCCAAGAGCCACAATTGCAACACTGTTGTTCTTTTACCAGACAATTGCTACCACTGCCTTTACTTTGACGTCGTGTGCAAAGATAGACACACGATACCATCTTCGTATTGATGGGGCAAATGGTGGTTGTGGCCATCATTTTCTCTTGGGTGCTCCCTTTCTTTCTTGTGTTGTCAATAGGTCCAGGATTTTGGTCAAAAGGAAGCATTTCTGTGACAGAATTTTTCTTTGCCTCTTTCTTGCTTCTCCCTTTCTTGCTCAGTTGGTTTTTGAGTAAATCAGAGAAAAACAAGGCAAAACAACACAAAGAAATCAGTGAATGGGAGCAGGAGATAATTGACATTTTACAAAAGTCATTCAAAGGTATAAAAGTTGCAGGATTTGAAAATGTGTGCTGGACTGGGGTGATGAAATCCAGAAGACTCATCCTTGTTTTGATTTCCAGTTGGCAGCCACATTGTCAGGCTCATTGCAATGACACCTTTCATTGTTTGTTTTTCCACCTTCATGCCAAGTGTTGGCCATACACTGATGACACTGCAGACAAATTGTTCTCACTCACTCTTGTTGCCACAATCTTGCTGGGTTTGATCAAACGTCGTGAAAGCTGCTGGTGGAAGGCCAAAGAAACCAAAGTGAAATTCCGAACAGATGTGATCTGGCTACAGATATTGTACTTGTGTGGGCATCTGGAGGAATGTGTGTCCTTTATGGTGTTGTCTTTCTGTATGAAAAACTTACAGACAAATTTCAAATTTCAACTTGTCACCTCAATGTTTGTGACAAACGGCGACTTGAATGAGTGAGGACATGCAGAACAATCTTGTGTGATGTAACTTTCGATCCAGAACAGTGATCCAATCTTGAGAGGCAGCGGCCGAGTTCCGGCAGTTATTTGATGTGCAAAAACTGCTAAGATCTGACAAAAGAAAAGAGTTTGTAACACAAATAAAGTTTTGAAACAATTCTTCTTGTCATCACAGCAATCACTGAAAAAGTGTTTGAGATCGCTACTGTTCTGTCCTTGGTAGTGTCCGAGTACGAAGTATGAAAAGTCCACTCAGTTGTCATGGCGTATATCATTAGTGCACAAGTCTCACTGTCACTCCGTGGTGTGACAGAGTCCAAATTCACGGTGTGCGGTGCATCAACCTATAGATCTGACACCAGAGTTGTGACTTCAGCTCCCAGCACAACCGGAGGAGATCCTACTCTGTGCAGTGAGTACTCAGTCAGACTCACAGCAGCTTCCTTACATCCAGGTACTTACACTTCATAGTCAGCTCTCCCTATTGCCATCGTCTTGGTGAGAGATGGAAATGCACTGTTTCATTCTTTACATACACGGCTCACTACTGGCCTTTTCATTGGCGTATGTCCTTGCACTACATAAAGAACTACTGGCACAGGTTCCCAAGACAAAGACAGGACAGCCGTAGTTCCCCTCCGTGCAGGGAAACTTCGGTGTACACACTCAGCAAGAACCTTTCAGAAACCCAAAACACGGGTTGGCTAACCTCTCCTGCAGTCTGAAATGGATCATCACCCCCCATTACATAGAAAACCAGATTCTCTCACACACAGCTTATGGAAACACAACAGCAATAAACGGGCAACAAAATTCTGCTGATTACCTGTGGATAGAACAGGCAATGGGAGATGTTTGTATCGATAGAAACAGAACCTATGCTGTTCGGTGTTTGTTCTGTTACAGTCCTTTTATCTTTGTTGTGCAAGAGCACTTGTGAAAAGTAGTGTTTCTGGGTTGTTGAAACGTTTGTGTTTTTGGCACATGGGTGATGTGTTTGTCTCGTGTTGCTTGTCTCTGCACTGAAAACGTATTTGTTGAGCTACAAAACACGCAAAGGAAACTCAAACACAGACCAAAGTGAAATTTGCTGACAAAGATCAAACGATCAGAAAACATATGAATTTCAACCACCCAACAGGGTCAACAGCTGAGTTACAGGAAATGACAGAGTTTTGTTCATTCACAGCAAAGACTCATTTTCAACAACATCATTGCCTGGCTGTTGCATTCTGTATGAGGCCAGTTTTTCTTTGAGTTTCGTCAGCAGTCTTTTGTCTTCCTTCTTCAGATAAGTCCTTGTGTTGAAATAGTTTTTCATTGAAGGCCTGACATTTTTCAAATTTTCTCTTGGTTCCATCAAGATCACAAACACACCAAAATTTGGGTTTTGTACACTCTGTGTGTTGCAACAGTCAAATTCCAGTTGGCACCAAGGGCTGTCAACAAAAGCCTGGGATATGAGAAAAATTGCACAACAGCTATTTTGAATGGCGTTTTGAATATCTTCCTCAATCTGTAGTCCAGGTACAAAATCCCTGCTCTCAATCAGTAATTTGTAAGGAGGATCACTGTTCTCCTCCAGTTCAAAGATAAGAACATCTCTCACAAATTCATGTTCTCTATCAAACTTGTAACAGACAAAGGCATCAAAAGTCTTTTGAAGGATTTTTGTCCTTCCTCCACAAAACTTGTCTTTGCAGACATGTCCAACCAAAAAGCACAGAAAGAAACACATAAAGCTTCCCAATATGGTGACGGTGATGGCAGCTGGACTCTGAGGCAATAAAATACATTCAGGAGGCTGAGACCACTGTCCACTGAAGAGACAGGTGACAGTATCATTCCCTACCAATTTGTAGTGCCCACTTGCACAGGAATACACAACCACAGAGTGCACTTTATGCTGCTTTTTCCCTTGATATTGTTGTTGTTTAGCATTTGCTACCCTTGGTGGCTCTTTGCAAAAGACAGGTTGGTACAAACATGGTATTTTGCTGTGGAGTGAAGGCAAATAATCACAATCAACACAATGTTTTCCCACTTCTGACACACACCTTGTATTTGTCCTCTGGAAGAATGAATATTTTTTGTCTGATTTGATTAACTTTTTCAGGCGGACCCAGGATTTTTCACAAGCTTCCACAACATCAAAACACAGCTCCTTGCAGATGTGTGTCACCTGGTTGCTCACTGGGTCACACTGAGGGAAAGCAATGAAACATGCAATTTTCTCAAAATGCTGATGACACTTTAAAAAGCTGACTGGAGCCAAGGAAAACAATGTCTTCAAATGGTTTACACTGTTGATAATTGAACGTAATTCAGAGGGAATGCTCCCAACAAGGTTTGGCAGAGATGTGTGTGTGATGTATTTCAAGCACACATTTCTCCCAACCATATGAGAAAGCTGGAAGCACCCTGTTCCATTGCTTTGCACCAGGCTCATGTTAAAATGTAAACCCCTCAGTGTTTTGTTTGCATTGTAGAATCTGTAACAACCAAATCCAAAAGAAACTGCATAGTGCCTTGGTTTGAAATCTTGGACAGATATCCTTCCTTCACAAGTCAGTGTACTTTTGGAGCCCTCAGGATGAATGCACTGGACATGTTTATGATGATGTGCAAACATATTGAGATGCATCCTTTCATTCCTCAACTGTCCAAAATTATCCCAAGAACAATTCCTGGCCAAATTGTTTGTTGTGTGGATATCCATGATTGGAAAGGCAGGCAAACAGCATCTGGTATCCATCTGAATGGAGAACTGGATCTCAGCTTTCAATGAGGGGAAAACTGAGAGAGGTTTGTAGTAAAACTGTGTGTCATCCATAATGGTGTCAGCCATATGAATCTGGGTATCCATGAAAACCAACTGCATCAATGCACACAACAGAATAAGTTGCAGCTTCATTCTGCCACAAATGATTTTCCTGAAAGACATCATTCAGACTCTCCACATGTGGAGCAGCAGAAACTTCTGCTGGCTTCTTTTGTACACAACATGGGCTGTGAAACAGGCCGGCGTTGCCTGTGTGGCTCAGATTATGCTCAATGAGAGAAGCACGTGCAACAAGTTCGTATTGTGTGGGACCAGTTTCCTGTGCCCTTAACGAGTCTGTGTCAAGCCAAAAATTAAGGCACTCAAGCACTTAAAGTTTCAGGTTTCGTTCACAGCATTTAGTGGAGACACCTGAGAAGGAAGTGACGGTTTTGGACTTTTTATCAACCCTCATTGTCAATCAAAACTCAGTCTTGGTCCTACGTTTTGCGTGCTGCCCAGGAAACTGAAGGCACTCTTAACTGCAAGCTTGAAGAGCGTGTGTCAAAATTCAAAGGCTCCTACATTTTGCGACTGTGGTATTCGCTTTCGTGGCTTCCACCAATTTTGCCATTCCCCAAATGTTTGCACAAAATACTGAAATTTGAAAGATGACAATGACAATGTCCTTCTGATCGCTATAGAAAGTGTCTATGCCCGCCCCCTCTTCGAGGAATGATGCTCGGACCGCACCCAAAACAATTGAATCTGCCAAACGTGAAACAAAGTCAGACAAGAACACCTTATTTTGTGTGACAACGTTTTCCTTCACCAGTCATGTTGACGGAAAAAAAAACAAGAAATTTAACGCTGAGAAGAAACAAGATCAAAAATTCCAGGAGACACATTCAAAGCAGCAAAAATTCTTCAGACGATCATGACAAATAACTCATCACGCCAAGAAAACATCTGCTACATAAATTTCGCCTCTTGTCTGACCTTCAACAAAATCTCAAAAGAATGTCAGAACGAAAATTGAAGGGACTTTGTCCCCTTCCCCTGCAAGTGGGCGGCGCGGGGTGGGGTGGGGAGGGGTGGGCGGGGCGAAGTGGGCGAAGTCAGCCATTTGGCTATAGATGGAACACATGGAATTTGACACAATGGTGAAAAGTAAACAGAACAAAATACGGGTTTTGTTTAAATACAACAACGTGACGTGTCCCGGAACATAATGTCAGGTCAATTGCACCAACAACTGTTCATTTTGGCAACAGCTGCTGCCAGATTGGTTCAAAATCATGCTCAGCTGAAAAAGCGCTGTTCTATTCAAACTTTCAAGATCTTTGACCCGTTTCTGGCTTTGAATCGTTGCACAATGTTGAGTAGGAGGTAGTCAACCAGCTCAAACACAGTGAGGACTGAGGCCCCCAGCAGCAGCCCCAGGAACCCTCCCACCTCACTCAGCAGACTCAGGAACTCAAATGCAGGATTCTGCTTCACATCCTCATAACTCAGCTCAGGGTAGAAAACATCCACTTGGAGGAAGTTTTTCCTGAAACACAAACAATAGTTCAAGGGCAATGCAGGCAAATAGGCAATTCAGCAGACTGATTCTTTTGACTTTAGTCTGAAGCAGAATATCCAACAAAGAAGAAATGAAGTTGTTTTGTGAGGCACTCACAGGTAGAAGTTTTCATTCATCTCCATGGATTTCATGTAGCTGTCCAAATTCTTCTCCAAGGGATCCTTCAAATCTTTCAAAAATTTCACTTCAGACCCACAGTTCCCAAGTGCCCATGTGTCCAATTTGTTCATTGACTGTATGATGTCAATGGTGCTGCTCACTTTCTGCCATGCTGATGAAGTTGAGGTGTTCAGCTCTTTGAACATGTCCTTGGCACTGACCAGTTGGTCACTTTGAGGAACAAAGTCTCTCCTGAGCATTGCAAAGGTTTCCAGGCTCAACAGTGTTGAAGTGTTCCACAATGCACTCTGTAATCCCTTTGAAAGCATAAAGGTGTAAGGGTCCGGCTTGTCTCCTTTGCGTGATGTTTCTTGTTCCTCAATAAATGACTTCAATGCATTCTGGAACAGTACACCAACATCGTCATTTCCAGGTGCCAAGCCTCCAAGTTCAAGCTTTGGAATGTCTCCAGCCAGGTACGCTTCCAGCTTCCCCTGGAGTGGGTAACGGTAGTGTGCAATGACCTCGATGCTGTATCTCCTACGAGCTTTGGCAACAACATAGGCAGCCTTCATCATGTTTTCATACAGTGACCAACCGTCTTCCATTTCAGTTTCAGCAGTTTCTGTGTCCCTGGTCAACTGTTCAGCAAAGGACTGAACCCAGCCACAAACTTGTCTTGTTGTTTCATTTGCTTGTGAGAACACCAAATTGAGGTCAAAAGTATCCTGAGACAGAGGAAGATTTACCACCTGACTAAGAGACTCAACTTTGGCCAAACAACTTTTGAAGCCATCAACATAAGAAAGCCCCTCACTGCCTGGTGCATCTTGGTAAACTTCAATGTGATGCCTCAGTAAATTTTGCAGGCCAAGGAATCTGCCCTGAAAGCCCTCATGTTTTCTGAGAAGATCTACTACTTGCTGCTTTGCCCTGTCAGTAGCAGCTGAACATTCCTCACTTCTTTGGTGACTGAGGTTGTTTGTCATCTCAGCAGCTTCGGCAGAGTCTGACCCAGAAAACACAGGTGATGTTTGAGAGTCTGTGAAGGGAGTGCTGCTGACAAGATTTTGTAAATGGTCAGCTGTGCCTGAAAGATTCTGTTGGATTTTTGACTCCATGTCATCAGGATGTTGGGTTGTTTGGTCATTTGAGGCAAATTTAACAGCGTAGTGTTGGGCATCATCAGTGTGTGGTGTGCTGACATCTGATTCTGAAGAAAGCTGACAGTGTTCCACAATTTTTGATGTTGTCTCTTCCAGTTCACTGAAAATGGTTGAATTTGTATCTGTGAGAAGATCCAAAGAACTGAGAGATGTGGCCAACAGGTCCTTCATCAACTGTGTATCTTTCTGCAAAGATAACCAGAGCAGGTCAAGGGGAGTCAACACTTCATGCTGACACTGAATACTCTTTGTTGAGTCAGGGAGACAAGGAAATAATGTATTGAGTTTGTTTATCAGAACTGAAATACCTCGAAGGTATCGGGAGAATGGGATTCACGGTACATGTAGACCATTTCTTCCACTTTGTGCACTGCTTCGACAATGCGAGGTATTTGGTAGAACAAGGGTCTCATCTGTTGCACGTCTGTCTCCGCAATGACTTCGTCCAGTCTGTTGTTCTTCTCAGCAGCTGCTTCAAACTTCTCCTGTGAAATATAGCAATCTGATGTCAGTCTCTGTCCTTTGGATATTTGCCAAGCTCTGAGTGTTACTGTTCTTGTCATAGCCACAAGCTGTCACAACCCATTCTCCATTTGGAAAGTTATTTTTGTCGAATAAGATCATAGAAAGTGCCTTCAGTTTTGCTTTGTCAGTCCCTGATTTCACGACATAGTTCTCAATGGTGTGGCGGTCCAGGGGAGCAGAGGACAGGTTCGGTCTGTACGTGACTCTCTTGCAGGGGACAGAGCAGGGGCACTGCACATCATCCCACTGGTAATCTGAACAAATACACACAAACAAGCGAAGTTTGATTCCATGGAAAATGTGCGTGTGTGGGGGGTGGGTGGAACCAATACACAAAAGAAAGAAATAACTACCTTCCCCTTTAGGTCTGGCACAGGAGAATGATTCAGTGGTGCTGCAAGCTTCTGTTGTGCCTACAGACACACATGCTCACAAAATAACCTCAATGTAGTATCAACAACAAAACTGGCATGCCTTCAAATGACCCATGTCAACAATGGTTTTTGTGTGCAATACCATTTCCATCTGTTTGTGCAGTCATGTAGTAATCATGGCAGCTGCACTTGCTCACAATCCACTGGGTTTTGCACTTCAGTTGACAGTCTGTGATTGGCTGAGGTTTCAAGGCTTCACAGTCTCCAAAGGGATCAGGAAGATTGGTTATCTGGTGCAAATATAAAGAACAAAAAACAACCAAATGCCAAAAGTCACCACAAAAAGAAAACAAACAGGGTTGATCTTGTGTTACCTGTTTTCTTGACACTGCGACCAGAGTGTGAGTTCCAGATGCCACCACAAAACCTTGCTCCTCCATGTTGGGCATTTCCTCCTGATCATGCAGATGAACCTGGTGAGTGGGGAAGCAAACCCAAAGCTATAATGCTATTATTGACAATGTTCTGAATTAGTCCAGGTGTATGTCACAAACATAATAAATCCTGACAAATAATGGTGGTGGTTGTCACCTTGATCCCAGCATCAATGTGAGGTCCCTTCATGTATTCATACATCTCCACATTGATCAGCAGACTCAGGCCATTTGCAGAACCTGGGAAAACACCACTCAAAATCAAACAATCAATCACTGAGGAAAGCACAATTATTACTGGAATGTCATCACCTGCTCCAGTTGCAATGTAGCCTGGCTTCCTGAAGTTGAATGTGTGACAGAGCCCGAACTCTGTGAGCGTCGTCCAGAATACAGAAGAAATGTTTGGGCACAGTTTCCCTCTCCAGGAACATCTAAAAATAGATTTCTTGTAACCACATGATTTCAAAACCAAAATTGTTTGTTATTCAGCACAAAAAGGGAATTTGATTGGTTGAACTTTTCCTTTGACAATGACCTGTGAATGAAGTCTTGCAGTTGGTGCCCTGTCCTGGAGTACAAGTCCTTTACATCTTGGAACCTGACTGGATCCAGCTCTGCGAAGAGGAACTTCAATTATCGCCCTGAGTCAGGAATGAACCCAATTTTTCAAATTTCTGTGATAAATCCCCTCCCTTCTCGACCACACCCACCGTTTGTTCTCCTGGATGAAGATGAAAAATAGTTGTGAAGAAACTTGTACATCCCAACTTCAGCTGCTGAGGTCAGTCTGGAAAGATTCTACAGGCTCATAGAAAGGAAACTATATTTTGCATCTCTTTGTGGCTAGATTTTATTTTGACTCTGACCTGAATGTGTTCTGGTTGCACAGTGTCACACTGGGGAACGTGAGTTCAGGTACAAACTTGACCTCCACATTGATGTTGGTGTTGTACTGGAAGTACTCATGGGTTCTCATGCCAACTTGGTAGAGAAAAAGAATCACTGCCAACAGGACAACAATAATCCAGAGCATCCTGCAAAACAACAGAATACGAAAGAAATAAACTGACGGGAAGGTTTAGTGTGCCAGCAGTGGCACACTTGTAAAAGGAACAAGAAGCAGTGCTCAAGGCAACTGCAGTGCAAAGTCCCGAGTTGCGTTGGGGGGAGACAAAGTCCGTGGGGAGAGACAAAGTGTGACAGGGACATCTGGCCCAGGCTGCCTATATCGCACTACCACCAGGTGCTTGCCCCAAAGGGACTTCGCACAATAACAAAATTCATTGTTATTGCCACACTAATCACAACTGAGTCCCTGACACACCTCCTGACCCTGTGAGTCTTCTCAAAGATGAACCTGACTCCATGGAACGTGGTGCTGTTGATGAATTCAGCCCAGGTCACGGGGTCGTACTTCCTCCCCTTCAGGCCCAGCTCCAGGGCTGCAGGGTCCCTCACTTTCCCTTGAGACATGAGGGCAGACATGGCGATTTCCCTTTCCGGAGCTGCCATTTCAGTATTCACGTGCCAGAGTCCAACTGATGATGACTGTCAAATTTAATTCTGCAATAGAAAACAAAACTGGAGTGTTCTTCGTATTTTGGTGAATTGGCAATTGGCAAAAAACAACAATAACAACAAAACAATGCATCTGGTCGCGTTTCGTGGATCAAATAGAAGAAACAAATGATCATTCAGCGTTGATCTGTTGATCTGATCTATTGCGTTTCATTGCAGCCACTGGACCCGCATGATTCAAAGCAGGTCACACACGCCTCTCACCACATAGATTTGGAGTTCGCTGGCACTGCAACCGGACAAATGGAGAAGCGAACGGCCTGTCATCCGGGCAACTGAATCGATCAAATCTGATCAGCGATCGCTCGTCCTCAAGCACTCAAACACTTGGCACCACGCATCAGCGTGTGATGTTCTCTGAGCTTCTCTGGAGAACTCCCTCCGCTGCTGGTGCTGTTGACATCTGTGCCGCGGTTTGCGTACTGTCATCTGGGATCAACAAGCAAATTTCACTCCTTTGTGTTGCATTACACAGAGAGACTTTTGAATTTGGACACAAAGGGAATCAAATATCCTTTGTGTTTACTCATCTGCACAAAGCGCTGGGGCGGATCCAGGGTTTCCCATTCAAATGAAGAAGAGTCTTCCACTGCCCTGCCACTTGAAAGGGGAAAGATTTTGCACACAAAAGCGCAAAGCACGGGGTATCACTTAGTTTCTTCGGGGGGCGGGGTGACATGCCCCAAACCCCTGATTTGCCCCAATTATGGTGACTACGTAACCCCAAAGGGATGAGGGAGTCAGGCGACCTGAACAGTTTCACTGCAAGAAACGTGAAGGGACCAAGGCACAGCTTGCCTCTCTCTGCTGTTTTCTTGAGTGTTGATCACACAAATTTTCGGGGACTTGATGAATCTTTTCCCAATGGTGAGATGTCTGTGTTACGTGAGTATGTCATCTGCTGTGACCAGAAGCCTACGCCGTGCGACCAGGATTCGTAGATATTTTGATCATAACAAAGCGGTGAGCTTGACGCAGTCTGTTCAGTCACGTGGTCCCTCTGGCCCACACATGACGTTGACGGCAACAATCAGCGTTTCAAACCTCAGAATGTTTTGTTGCACCTGCTCGTTGCAATTGAACTCAAGTCCAACTTTTCAGCGCTTTCCCATCAGTTCAGCTGGAAAAACATAATTTCACTCGGAAATGGAGCCTACATGAAGCAGAAAATTGTTCAGGTGATTTGAGGATGTTGCGCTGTTGAAGGTCGCATAAAGCGACCGAAACATAGCAACCGAAACCAAAGCACCTGCAAGCAGTCTTGAAAAAGTTTGTGTACACCAATTTCAAATTTAGATCTTTTGGGTCTTCTTGAATTTATGTGGGTTAAGGATAATGTGCCAGTGAGGAATTTGTCAAGTTTGCATTTTCAGGTTTTTGAGGGCAAAAGGTTCAAATTTTTGGGGTTGCAAAAATTCAGAGCCCACTGTACAAAGTGGGCAATATCTCAGAAAGTCTAAACATTTGGTGAAGAATGCTTTTTGATCAAATGTACTTTATTGGTTGGGTGTCAGACTAGTATCATTTGCTCTTTCATTTTCAAACAAATTCTACATGGTTTTACGTGGGCCCAAAGTTTGGGTACAAGATTTATAAAAATGTTCCAAAGGGACATTTGATACACATTTTCGTGAACTTCATGTGCAATTATCTGATAATTTCAAGGTACAGATAATTTGAGCACATTCCGGTTGACAAAAATAACCTTTTTTTTATTAAAATTGACCATTTATCCATTTAGCTCAAATGCATTTCGGTTGCTGTGTTTCAGTTGCTGTGTTTCGGTCGCTTGTATTTCGGTCGCTTTCTCCAATCACCGCGAGTTCCATGGGACTATTTTTTTTTTCATATGAGAATTATTTTCAGTACTTTTCCTCACTTAAACATCTGCTTCAGGAGAAACTTGTTCGTTGCTTCTGCATACCCGGGGAACCTGACACAAACAACAAATGACTGCAGTCCCTGTGGGTGAAAAGTTTTTGCCTTTACCTCAACAAAGTGTGTACTGTAGGCCTGTCAGGGACATGTCTTGAAAATGCATGAGAACAGTGCCATTTAGTTTCATTGAAGCAGTTGCAATGTTCATTGTTGGAAGGGGTTTCTTCACCCACCTCATCTGCATTATATTTTGTTGCTATGCACAGGACAAGAGATTTTATTTGTCTGAAACACACCAAAGAAATGGCATTTTTATGTGCAAAATTTCCTCACTGGAAGTCTGAACAAGACTGGTACAAGAAGTGTGACAATTTCTTTGGTCAAGTTGTGCAGCTTTTCCCAATTGTTTCTGAGGCATGCTGCACCACGCGTGTTACCTGAAACTGGAGGTCACATGATGATCAGGAGGATACTGGGCAGCATTCTTTGTACAGCAAAACAAGTTCAGATCAATCCTTCTTTGCTTAAACAGCACCGGGTCCCTTTTTACGGGGGTGTGGTTCATTACTGGGTGTCTTTGGTTGCTTCTTACACATACAAAATCAGGTTGGACAAGGGCCTTGCATTCAATGTTTCTATTCACAATTTGTATCTTCCTCTTATTGGTTACTCTTGCAGCAAGGGTTATGTGAAGCTTCAGATCTTGCACAGTCACTTTTGTGGGTTCTATTCAGGTGTTCATGTGTACATGTCTACCAGAACTCCAGAGATGCAAATTGTGTTGAAAACTACAGCAAAACTTCCTTTTTGGCTTGAGTTTGAGTTTTCAGTGACAGACAAAGAGCTTACATCCTGTGTGCTGCGTCGTCATGATCAAACAGATCTTCCAAACCCCCCATTCTCAGTTTTTCAACATTTCAACACCTGGACGCACAGAGGCTTGAGGATGTACTTTCTGCAGGCCAGAAAATTTCAAAACATGATTTTGAAGTTTTCACTCCAGGTTTTGCCAGAACATCAGTTCCATGACGGCCCAGGAGATTTGTCTCCAAAAGTTGAGATGAAGAACAGGATACTAAAATCATCATCATTTCAAGGAGTGTTGGTCTTGTACCTTACTCATGACTTGGTGACGCGTTCTCTGTGTCTTCTGAGAGCAAAGCAACTTGTACAGTTTTCATTTCTCGGGTTACTAGCACAAAATGTTCACCATGTTACACCAAGGGAAAATCCAGAAATTTCTGTGAACAGCTCAACTTTTTCTCCTGAAATGTTGTTGCTCAGAACTGCAGTGGGATGGCAGATTAATGTCACTGTTGCCTGGATGTCATACATGAGACAGAAGCACTCACCAGGAACACAGGAAATTGACAGTGTGACCTGCAAGTATGCAGGTTTACTTGTTGTGGAAGAGTTCAATGGTAGATTTCAAGAGAGTTCTACTTTCTGTGAAAATTTCAACAAACAGAAAGAAAATAGGAGAAGCTTTTATACTTACAACTCTTCTCTGAGAGTAATTTTGTACTGGTATAAAGAATATGCTGCCATATGCTGTGAAGATTGATGTCTGTGACATGCAAGGGACAAAAAAGGCAAAGGAATATCAAGAAAGGCTTCATTCCTTGGTGAAGGGAGATATCAAGCTGAATGTTCAATACTCCACTCAAGGTGGATTGATTTACTTCTCTTTTAACAACCCCAACTGTTTCATATTCCAGTTCTATGAAAACACTTTTCAGTATGGAAAGCCAAAGTATCCCTGGGAGAGCTGCAAAACAATCTTGAATCCTTGGTTCCAGTCGGCGTCAAAGAACATGAAGCTCAACATTGATATCCAGGGTTACATCACGTACCCAGTTCGACTGAACAAGCAAGTCATTCATGCCTATGGCTATCGTGAACAAAACACATACGAATATCTAGAATTTCGAATGCCACAAGAAATGCAGTTCTGTTACACAGGCACCAACATGAGTACACCACACTGCACCAACAGAAATGTCATGGTCATTCCAAAATTGAACTTGGTGGGCTCTCCGCAGCAACACATTTTCAACAAACATCACAGATTCTTTCAAATAAAAGCGCAGTATGGGGCACCTTCCATCCTGCATCCATTGGAGTTTCTGGTTGTAAGTCTGAATCAGTACACAACCAGCTGGGTGGACATCAAACTGTCAACAGAGATTGGCTCAGTTGCTGCTAAAAGGAACACCAGCTCACTGTCTGACATGTACGAGTGCTCAACAATCTACCTCAGCTCCTGGGGAACAAATGACGGAAACGTGGCCAGCAAACTACTTTCAGTAGCTGAGCACAGATGCTTTCCTCGAAAATATGTTCTGGCTGTGGGGCCTTGGAAGAACAGGACAGAAAACGTGAATGTTGTCCATTTGTTTATTGACAAGTCGAAACATAATTCATTCTGGCGCACCCATTTTCAAATGAAACGCCTGAATCAGCTCCTTTTCTTGGCACTGCCATTCATTTTGTTCCACCTGGAGATTGTGACTCAGCATTACAGAGGCAGCCCCTATATGGGCTTGATGTGGATCGATGACAACTATGAAACTAAATTTCACCCCTCCAACTCTTCATGGCCTTGCGAAACCAGGGCCTTTCACTGCAACTCCAGGAAACACCAATCTCCTTCAAAAATAAATTGCTCGAAACTTTCTGCAAAGAACACTAAAAATTCTTACCTCATTTTGAACTACAATTATCCTCCCCCATGTATCTCTGACCCAAAACGGTTTGCTATTACCCTCTACATCTGAACAATAAGCTTCAAGCATTTCTGTGTGACGTGTCCTGGAACAAGGCTGCAGAAGAATGCAAGAGAAACAATGGAACTCTGCCATACTTCACCAGCAGGGATGACATGGAAGAATTTATTGACATGCTGAAGATCACTCCTGAGATTCCATTCCTGGGAAGGGTTTTCATTGGCTTGAAAGTCAACAAGAAAAACAAGGTACAAGATGTGTTTTTGTTGAACATTTTCAGGAAAAACAATTGACATGCAACCACTTCAAATTGTCCTGTTTCACTGACCAAACACAAACAAACTAATTTTGCAGGATAAAATAAAATGGGAGGGTGGAGCTTTGTTGACCTACCAGTTTTACGGGTATCACCACAGCTACACGATAAGTACTTTGCTGTACTCTCGCATTGCAACAACAGTCACTCCAATACAAAAATTTGCAGCACATGGCTTTGTCAACAAAAACATTTTGTGCACAGCAATGATGGTGTCTAACTTGGCAGAACCAGACTGGGTAAATGTTCTCTGTTTCAAAAATCTGACAATATTCAGTGTCCTTTGTGCAATTCCAAATAATGGAGCTGTTACAGCAAGCTGGAGTGAAAACAACTTGACACACCAGTGTTTCCCCTTGGCAATGAACAGGAAATCAGCTTGTTTGTCTTTCCACTGGGTGGATAGAAATCTGTTTGCTGATTACACATTTGGGTGCGAAAGGTTCATATCAGAATCAGCAAGTGCCTTGGATGAACTTCACTTTCTCATCAATGCAGTCAGCTCCACTTTGCCACCTCTTATCTTGGGCTTCAACCAAACTAACAACAGCGTGCACACTTTCCAGTACACAAGGTATCTGACAAGGTACACACACAGAGTCAGTGTTATGAATGCGTATGCTATTCCTCACTCAGGATTCTTTGTGTGTTCCAAGAAGTTGCACAAGCCTCTGTTTGGGGACAATGTTTTCTCATGTGACACAGGAGTGAAGGTATCTGTTGAGCACCTCTGTGAAGCTTCTTCAAACACCTTGTTCAGTGAATGCGATGAAAAATTTTGTTCAGCAATAAATGCTTCTGAAGAAAGTGACCATGTTCAAAGGAGAGTGTACTGTGGATCTCTGAACTTCATCAGTGTGAAAGGTACATGTCGGAAGCACCTCCCTGAAAAGAAAGTTATCCAAAGAACCATCACATATGGTGTGGTCAATGTTTCAATGAACTGTAAATTGCAGTCAGAACAATTTCTCGATGACTTGTTTCCTGACTGCCTTCTGGGTGAAGATGAACTTGTCTTAAAAATGGTGTTGGTCAACGACAGTCACACAAAATGCAAGAACAAAACACAATTGCCTTGTTTGAAAGGCCACTCAAAATGTTTCAATATTTCTAGCATTTGTGAATACACATTGGATGTTTACAATCATTTATTCCCTTGTAGAAATGGTGGCCATTTAGAAAGTTGTTCAGCCTTTGAATGCAGCAAGAGACACAAATGCTACAAATCTTATTGTGTTCATTGGGCCTCTGTGTGTGATGGCAAATGGGACTGTGCAGAAGGGTCAGAAGAAATGAGATGTTCAAGAGAGGCATACAATTGCTTAGGCATGTACAAATGCCACAAAACATCAAGCATATGCATCCACATGGGATGTGTGTGTGATGATATTGATGACTGCCCTTTTGCTGATGATGAGGGTTTGTGTGAGTTGGCAATGATTCATTGTCCCCATAACTGTTTGTGCCTGGCACTGGCTGTGAGATGTAAACAACACACAGTGATTGAAAGTGTACAAAGAGCAAGGTTTCATCCCTATATTGCTGTTTTTCTCCTGAAGGTCCCACTTTTGCCAACATCCAATTTTAGAATAACTTTCCCTTCAGCCTTGTCTTTGAAAATTCATCACTGCAACTTGACCAGATTTGGCCAAGAAATAATGCATAGGAGGGTGATTTTGTTGGATGTTTCTCACAACAACATTTCAATATTGGAAAAATTATGGCAGTCTGTCTATCAACTGAAGGTCCTTTGTATGCAATCAAATCTTGTCAGTCATATCAAGTCTCACTCATTCCAAACGCTCTCTCGTTTAATAGTGATAAATATTTCAAGCAACCCATTGCAATGCATTGAATCTGATGCATTTCTTGAGCTAACATATCTGAAGATTGTTCTTGTTGAAGTTGAGACTGAGACAAAATATGCGGTGAACATATTTCAAAACTCTACTGTCAAGGTTCTCTTTACCAAAGATCATCATCTTTGCTGCTTGGCTCCAGAGGGATCTGTTTGCACAGAGCCAAGGCCATGGTATCTCCCTTGCTCTGACATCTTTGCCAGTTTGGCTCTGAAAACTCTTTTCATCCTTTTCTCCCAATGTATACTACTTCTCAATCTTGTCTCAGTTGTTTTTTATGTCAAAGGAGAATCATTCAGCAAGGTATTTTCTGTAAGTGTTGTTGCCACAAACATAAACCATATCTCCCTGGCAGCATATCTAACCACCATTTGGATTGCTGATCTCACACTTGAAGGCAGGTATGTTGTTCATGGCCGCCTTTGGCAGTCTGGGGGAATCTGTTTTCTTGCATTTGGAGTATTTCTCAATTACACATTTTTTCTGCAGTTGAGTTCAATTTTCTCATGCACTGCAAGATTGATGGTTGTAATAACTCCAATAGACTCCAAATTCAAAAGAACTTCCTTCACACTCAAATTTCTAACACTTTTGCTTCTATTTTCCCTACTTCTCAGTGCCACCCTGACATTATCTGCTTTCTTCACCACTCACTTCTTGAGCACCAGTGTGTGCTCACCTTTTATTGATCCAAGCAAGTCATCTGGTGTGCAGCAGAGTGTTGCACTGTTTGCTTCTTTGAGTCAAACTCTCTCCTTTGTAACCATTTTATCTCAACATGTTCAGCTTCTCAGGGAACTGAAAGCTTCAGAAAAAGATTTCCAGGGGGCAAAATCAAAACTGACACCTGGCCTCATCACTCAAATTGTTTTGCTGACATCATCAAATTTTCTTTGCTGGTTTTCAAGTGGAACCATCTATATGGTTTGCATGTTTTTAGAGAGATATCCTGTCAAATTGATCAAGTGGGCCACTGTTCTGACAACTCCACTGAATTCTTTATTTTGTCCAATTATAGATTTTGCATTTGCATTGAAACACAGACAAAACTGACAAAAAGCAACACAAACAACAAACGAGTAAAAAAATATCCTTTGAAGCACAACAAATACAAGTAAAACTGAAGCAGAAAACTAAACAACAGACAGGTACCTGAGATACATAAAATAAAAGCCGTTGAAAAACTGTACCAACATGTTTGGTTTTGTGTTCTTGAACTGCATTTTATGTCCCCATGCAATCTGACAGTTGAAGGGAATTGAGAACAGTTGCTTCTTCGTGGACTTGGTTGGACAGGACGTGCTCGAAAAGCCAACTTCAGAGGAGGACAAAACAGAGGGAGAGACGGAGAGGGAGACATGGAGAAGGAATCATGTACGATTGAGACAGGGGCGGAAAGAGAGGCGAAGTGAAGGAAGAGAAAGAGAACATACATGAGAGTGAAACACAGACTGGTTTTGTTTGTGGCTGCGTGCGCAAATTTTAAGCTCACACGCTTCTCAGCTCACAGATTTATCGTCTTGAGGCTGAACACTGAGTGCGTTGCCCACAGGTCTATTTTAACCCGCTCCTCGCTGGCAGAAGAGTTTGCGCGTACCACACCACGGGCCACGCGGACCCCAGATCACTGCAGTTGAAGCAACCGAGGGACACTGGGCACTTTCGGCCTCTGCTGATGCGCAGTCCAGGGAGGGTTCCCTGGTCGTGGCTGAGGGTGGTGACTGTCAGGCGCATGGCTGGTGAGAGTGAGACCCCAGTCGGTCTGAGGAGAACACTGCACCAACCCCAGTCTCAAGTCTTTGGGTGCAGTTCGCTGGCGGGGGGGGGGTTGAATCCAACGGAAAATGTGTTGCAAACGTCTCTCCATGCAGTCTCGCTCTCACACACTCAGTCGTGGAGTTGTGTACTGGGTTGTTTCCTTCCTCATGTAAGACCACAAGGGCACAACAAGACTTGCAAGATAGAAATCCCTTCAGTTTGGTTTTCTGTTTTCCGTACAACAATCATAATTTCCTCAAGTACAGAGACAAGTACCACAAGCATTGTCCCCAAAAGTTCCCTGTTTCACAACCACGCAATGGTTTCGATGGGCGACGCCTGAGAAGGGAACATAGCTGGAAAACCCTCACGCCACGGTCGTGTCTACAGCCACTAAAATTATCCGTGTATTTGCACAAGGAAAACCCCTGTCACGTTTTCTCCAAAAATAGAAGGACGCCTCGAGAGGCAAGCGTGGGATCTGAACGTTCAGTGGTGGCTTCGCTGGGGAAACCCATTCAAAACCTGCGTCGCTCCACCAATGGTTCTTCAGACAACCAAACCGTGAAGCACGGCCAAATAAGCGATTGTGCCAAATAAGGAAATGTATAGAACTAAGGAAGAAACACGCTCGAGAAACAAACAAGAAGCAGTGCTCAAGGCAACTGCAGTGCGAAGTCCCTTGCAGCGTCGGTAATGTCATCAATTCTTCCTTGTTCATCAATTCTTCCTGGTCCTCCTTGTCCTCCACCAGTCATGTGGTCTTTGGGGGGGGGGGTGTCTGGCCATGGGGGGTCTGGCCACAGGGGTTTGGTGGGGGAGGGGGGTTCAGGGTGGAAGGGGGTCCAGGGGGGAGGGGGGCAGGGGACATTTTGTTCCAGCTGCCATATACTGCATTACCACATAGTGCTTCGCCCTAAAGGGACTTCGCACAACAACGGAGGGTAGAGCCTAACAAGGCGAAAATCTTGGGAAACCCCTTTCAAGGCGCTTGTCCTTTCTCAGCCAATGAGCGTTCCCCTGACCAGGAAGAATGGAGGTGTTTGTTCAGCGCGTGGAAACACACACTTCCTCAGTGAGATCTTCGCACCGTCTGCTTTGACACACCGAAGCCTTCGCTTTCTCTCCAATTTTGAGTCAACGAGTGTCCGAGCGATTGCCTTGAGCAAGGTGAGTCAACATGCAGCACGTGTGTGTGTGTGTGTGTGTGTGTGTGCGCGCGTGTGTGAGTGTGTGTGCGTGTGTGTGGCTGTGTGAGTGTGTGTGCGTGTGTGAGTGTGTGTGCGTGTGTGTGGCTGTGTGTGTGCGCGTGTGTCCATCCAAGTGACACACGATCAAAACATAAAGCAGAAGAACCAGAGTGAAAAACATGTGGGTGTGTGAGCAGGGTATGCGTGTGCCGAAAAAGTTGAGACGCTCATTCTGCCAGAGGGAATAAGGGGACTGCACTGAAGCACTGGTGCGCTATAGAATGGGCTTGAAGGACTTGAGCAGTTCGTTGCCTGCACATTATTTTGTCTCGAATCAGACTCTTCTGGTCAGTTTGATGCGAAAAGGGTCAAGATTAAAACCTGAGGTCAAATAGTGAAACCGCTTTCATCCAAAAGTGCCGAAAATTTTTCCATTCTCATTGCAACTTTTTCTGAACCGAATGACGTTGTGACCCGCGGCCGTTTTGTGCGTTGGTGTCGAAAATTCCACCAGTGGCTTCACGTCAAATTTTGATGCTGACCGAGCGTCACCAACGTGAAAACCACCTCGTGCTGTAGGACACCGGGTGCGTCCGCCTCCGCTCGTGACGTCACTCCAGACAACGCGAGCACGACAAGCAGTTTTCACACTGGAGACGGCGTCAACTTTCTGTGTCGTTGACAGCAATTTTTTTGAAGACGTCAAAGAATGGTCTGCACCATTTTTTGATGCCCACCAAAGTTGAAATGGCTGGGGATGACCCGAGGTGCGTCTCCTGCTCCACTCGTGACAGCGCGAGTGCGACAGAAGCGACGCGCACCCGAGACGCATCCCCCGTGCAGCGCGTCGGCGCAATCGCGCTGGCGCGTTCATAGCGTCCAGATCGCCTGCCCGTCTGTGACCTACAAACAGTGGAGACGGGGGGAGGGGGACGGGGGAAGGGGGAAGGGGGAAGAGGGGCCCGAAGCCGACGGTGGCCTTCCGTCCCAACGGTGTCAAAGTATGAGAGGCTGGAGTGAGACACCCGACCCTATTGGGTGGTCCGCACTCAGAGTTCAACTTCACTCACGCATTACACGGCTGTGGCGCGAAAATGGGAAGGTTCAGCAAACACGTACGGTCCTTTTTGGATGTGCCCCAATTGCCAGATCGGTGGCGTAGAAACTATTTGGTCACTTCTCATTGGCTCTGGGAGCATATACATTCAGGGCAAATGTGGTGATCTGGAGCAGCGATATGGCTATTGGGGCACCGACCACATAAAAATTAAGCGTTGCTGAACCTGGTCATAAGGGGTTTTCACATTGGGTGACGCCCTGTCGTTGTCTGGGCTGACGTCAAAAATGCCACCATTGCGTTCAATGTTAAATTTTGACGCTGACGTCAAAAGAATGACCGCGCGTCACCAATATGAACACCCCCATTGTGTGTAGCAAGGAAAATTGAGACCTAAGACAGTGCACAGAGGGCGGGCCTTGAGTCTGACGGGCCCTGTCCCCTCGAGACCTCCACATGTCGCTTTGCCAAAAATTTTGACTTGTTCTTGCCGTTGGTTATTTTGTTCTGAGTTCTGTGTGTTTTGTGTTGTTGTGTGGAGGGTCATCCAAGCAGAAACATAGCAACACGTGTGTTGTTACTGTTGGTTCGTTCACACTTGGACGCACAGCGCTCTTGCAAAGACGACAGGCCGAGATTTAACTTTATTGTCCTCTTTTTCCAGGATGGAAAATTTATTTGGCAAAAAGCCCACACAAGTTGAAAACAACTAATCGTTTTTGTGAGGAAATTCATTTTTGAATTGTATTTGGTGGCGCCACCATGTTTCACTCGTGGCAGCTGCTGACTGTTTTATTATTCATAATAATATCAACAATGCATTGCAAAGAAACTCCGGACTACGCTCCGTGCAAAACGAGTAAGTTTCAAACCCAAACCAAATCATTGGAGGCGGATCGAGGGTTGAGTCAGGGAGTGCAGAACCCCTGGGGTCCGATTGTTCGGGAAAATGACACGACAGGAGAAATTTTGGCAGACATTGCGCAAATTTTATGGTGGATTTTTTTCTTCCCTCATTGAGACACGCGCCTGAATCTTCTGGATCTGTCCTCTGATGATCACGTGATCCGCCTGCGATTTTCGTTTGAAATGTTTATCTTTGTTGCAATTGGTCACGCATTCTGGATGACGATGCTGAAAAATCTTCTGAAATGAATAATTGTTGCTTTGATCAATGAAAGAACAAAGAATTCAAGATTTACATTTTTCCTTTTTTTTCTTCAATTTTTCAGTTCTTCCTTTGCCACCTGGAAATGAAACTGTGGTTTATTACATTTCACACAATGGTTCTGACACCAGTGTCTGTGGAGGATCTGCAGAAACTGCTTGTTTCAGCCTCTCACATGTTCTACGCCTTTATTATACCAGTCCTGCTGTAAAGGGACTTGAGATAATAACTGATAAATCTTTGATAATTAATTACAAGACTATGGTGAGTCTCAACAAATGTGTATGATGTGGTTTGTCCAGCAAGAGATTTCACATTTCCTTTGCAGAATTTTCTGTGAGTTGAAAAATATTTGACCATGTATCATTTTCAGAATGACTGTCCAGCTTTCAGGAAGTCCATTTTTCAATGTAAATCCCTTGAATATGGCAATGAAATCAGTGTGAATGTCAGTGATGTTTATTTTAATACATCTGTTTGGTCAGCACAAAATATCAATTTAAATTTCAAAAATTGTTCATTGAAATCATTGCAAATCAACAGTGAAAGAAATATGCAAAGCACAAACACAAGTTTGTTTGTTGAGAAATGTGAACTTGGATCCCACATCACCATCAAAAATGCACAGGCCATGTTCAATAACTGCGCTGCAAATGACACAGAAATATCAGGAAACAAAACCTTGATCAAATCATTGAACAGCACAGTGACAATGAAAAATTCAAACATTGAGCATTTTCAAGGTGGAAGCTTCATTGAAACCACTGCAGGAACTGGATACATCAGAAATGTGAAATTTTTGCATTGCAATTCAACAGTTCCTTTGATTATGGTCTTCAACAGGAGTCTGCTATCTCTTGAAAACTGCTCATTTTATTCCAACAATGGTCCTCAACTCATAGTGGAGAATTCCAGTATTGCAACCATAAACAACTCAATGTATCAATCCAACACAAATCTGCATAAAGATACAAATTCCAAAACTTACTTGATGGCAAGTGGTGGTGGAAATTTGTTTGTGATGAATAATTCACAATTTATCAACAATACATTCAGCAGAGCTGCAGTTGTACTTGCTGACAAAGGCATCGCCATCATTGAGAATTCTACCTTCAGTGACAACAGAGAAAACAATAATACTGGGGTGGTTGTTGTTGCTAGAAACATAGGCGTGAGAATAAGACGGTCCATCTTTTCACACAACAATGGGTCAGCTGCTTTGCTAAACAGCACAAATGTTGTTGTTTCCAAATGTCGCTTTGAAGGGAATGTCGCGAGGGATGGAGCAGGTCTAATCTTGGCCTCGAGTGGAAACTCAAGTTCAGATGCCCCTGAGATAAAGAGTATCACAAGCCTGTTTCACAAGAGGTATCCTGGATTTGATATGAATGACATTGCACTTGACAAAGACTTGGCACCAGTTCAAATGACGCACCATCAGACTATTTACAAATGCGTATTTGAGGGAAACACTGCTGGGATTGGAGGGGCCATTATTGCTGTTGATCCAGATGTGATGATTCACTCATGTGTGTTCATGAAGAACCAAGCAACAACATCACCAGGAATGGGTGGTGCAGTTTCTGCTGTGCATCAAAAATCTTCCAGAAACAAGACTGCACTGATCAGTGTTTGGGACTCAACTTTCAAAGAAAACAATGCAACTTTGGCAGGTGGAGCCATTCACACAACCATCAAAACTAAAATCCACAAAACAACTGTCACAGGAAACAGTGCTTCTATTGGAGGTGCAGCATCATGCTCTTCTCTGATCATGTCAAACTGTCATTTTGAGTCCAACAAAGCAAAGTTGAAAGGAGGAGCTGTGAGCCTAAACCGTGGCTCACATTATGTTTCCAACACAAACTTTACCCTCAACACAGCAGTAACAGGAGGGGCTGTTTCTGGATGGACCAATTTGAATCTCACCTGCAGTGCATGTGTCTTTCACAGCAATACTGCAGGGGATAAGTAAGTTGTGTTTTCTGCATCAACTTGGTTTTTGATTGAGGATGGTACAAAAGATGGTCAGCATTCTGAATTAGTGAGATTCTACTCCTCACTGTCTCTGTCTGTCTGACCCTTTGTCTCTCTGTGTCTCTCTTGCCCTCACTCTCTGTCTCTGTCTGTCTCTGTCTGACTCTTTGTCTCTCTGTCTCTCTTGCCCTCACTCTCTGTCTCTGTCTGTCTCTGTCTGACTCTTTGTCTCTCTGTCTCTCTTGCCCTCTCTCTGACTCTCGCTGTCTCTCTCTGTCTCTGTCTGTCTGACTCTCTTTGTCCCTGTCTCTTGTCCTTGCTCTCTCTGTCTCTCTGTCTCTCTCGTGCTTTCCCTCCCTGTTTCTGAACAAATGTCAATGGAACTGGTCAGTGAAGACATCACAAGTCTACTGTTTGCACTTTCAGACACAATTTTCTCGGGAGGACTTTCAACGTTGCAGGAGGGGGTGCATTGTCCCTCCCCCAGGACAACAACACAGTGTACTTGAGTCGTTGTGTCTTCACCAACAACACAGCTGGAAACAGAGGAGGAGGAAGTGTCTTTGTTTCCAATGTGATCAATGGTCTGATCAGTGGCTGCCATTTTGATAGCAGCACAGCTTCTGCTGGAGGAGCCTTGAGTGTGTGGAAAGGACAGCTATTGGTTCTCAACTCGTCTTTCAAAGGGAACATGGCTGCATTGATGGGAGGTGCCCTGTATTCCAATGGAACTGAAGTACATATTTCACACAGTAGGCTCACAGGCAATAGAGGCCCTGTGGCTGGTGCAGTGTTCTTTCAAGGACAGTCTGAGTCATTGTACATAACAGACACTGAAGTGAGTGGAACATTTGAAAATGTGGAAAACCACAAAGTGACAACTGGTACTATCCATGTCACATCACCTGCAGTACAAATAAGAAATGTTATTTTCTCTGACAATGTTGGGGGTGGAGGCTTGCTGTTGAACACCATCAGAGGGGAGATACTAAACTGCTCATTTCTGAGAAATTCTGGGTACCCAGCAGGGGCTGTTTCTGTCATTGGGTCAACAGGGTTTGTCATCTCAAACACTTCCTTTGTTGGCAACAAGGCTCCTTCAGGAGCTGCTTTGTTCCTGAGCAACAAAAGGACTTTTGTGCAGAACTGTCATTTTGAGTCCACTGTTGGTACCACAGCTGCCTTTGAAATTATAATCACTGGAACAACAAGAATTGACTTCAGATCTTCTAACAATGTCTTCCACAAAGCTCCCTCCATGGTTCCTTCAAATATGGAAAGTGTATTGTTCTTGGTGTCTCAGAAGGAAACTGTTTCAGCAGCTTTGTACTTCTGGGAAACAACCTATCAGAACGAAAACAATCAAGTTTTACCCATTGACAAACAGTCTTTGCTAAACACATCGCAGCTGAATGTAGTCAAAGCACAGAATGTCAATTGGACAGCCGAATTCTCGCAGTTCGCTTCTGGTGAGTTTTTGCTGACAACAGGTCAGGTTCGTGTTGTGGAACCAACAATGTGAGAGTGACTGAAAACAAATGTGATCTGACTGCCAGGAAGATTCTTTGAACAACTGCACGTTTGTTTGCATTTTGTTTTCAATTTTGTTCTGTGTTTTCAGCATTCCCTGTGCCTTGTTTGGAAGGGTGTGATTGTTTCTATTCTGCTGATGTTGAAGTCAACACAGTGAACTGTAGCAACAGGAACCTGACATCATTTCCACAAAATATTATTCCAAAAACAGAACAGCTTGTCCTCACTGGGAATGACATCAAAATGATAGATTATCAAAATACTTTACCAAAATCAGTGGAAAGAATTGATTTGCAAAGAAGTCACATTCAAAGTATTAGTGATAAGGCATTGCAAGCATTTCTTTCAAATGTAAAATCCCTCAAGCTTTCTAGAAATAAGTTGAGAAAATTACCGAGTTTGCTGCAAGTAACAAATTCCACAACACAACTCTGGCTTAGTGATAATCCTTATGATTGTAACTGTGACATGATGTGGATGAGAGACTGGCTACTCAATGCCACAAATGTATTGAACAAAGAAAACATGACTTGTGGGTCAGGAAAGTGGAAAGGTGAGTTGTGTAAATTCCATACAAGAGTTGCAGTTGTTTTGTGATCACAATGTGTGAGGGAGAATAGACTCCCTTAATTTTCAAACACATCAAACATTGCAGGAACTCCAATTTACAAATTGGACAGTGGGAAGATGACCTGCTATAAATTTCCCTTCTGGATTGGAATTGTGACTGGAGTTGTTGTTTTGGTCCTTGTTGTGGCAGCTATTGTGATAAACAGAAAATGGGAGGCACTTAAATTCTGTATGTTTATGAGATTCCAAATACTGCATAATGATGATGAGCCTGAAAATGTGGATGACAAGGAGTTTGATGCTTTCATTGCATACAGGTAATTTTTCAAGGAAACTATTTTTGTCCAAAATCCTGAATTCCACAACACAATGCACTCAGGACTTTTTCTTTCTTTATCTGAAGCCACACAGATGGACAATTTGTCACGGATGAGATCCAAAATTTTCTGGAGGAGTTGGGATTCACATTGTGTATTCATGAGAGAGATTTTCTTGCTGGAAAATCAATCCGAGCAAACATAGAAGCTGCCATCAACCACAGTAGGAGGATGGTCATGTTGATCTCCAGGTTCGCTCACTGTTACACACGGCAAATTCAAAATTTCTTTATCGGAACACTAGGAAGGAAACCAAACCCAGAAGTGACTGGTTGATTTTCACAACATGTTTTGGAGAGCATGCGACCTTGTGGTTTGAACATTGTGCTCATTTCTTGTTTTTGCTGTTGAATTTTTCAGGAATTCCATCAAATCTGGATGGTTTCTTACCGAATTCCACATTGCTCATGAGCAAATGGTCCAGGGTCGAAGGAAATACCTGATTCCTCTCATGTTGGAAGACATAGATGAAGGTGACATAAACGATGCAGATCTCAGGATGTATGTTGAGAGCCATACATATTTCGACTGCAAAGATTTGGTGAGAGTCGCAGTTTGCTTGTCTTTCAATGTTTGGTCGTTGCAAAAACAAGGCTAAATTGGGTTTTCCACGGTTTGCCCAGTTTCAAAAGTCCTCGTCAGTGCCCAGATGCAGTTCTTTCCTTCATGCTCTTGTTTGCAGCTGCACATGAGGAAAAGACTTCGTTATGCCATGCCAAGAGTTCCACTGCGTAAACTAAAAGAACGTCAGGGTGGTAAGCTTGATGAGAATATTGAAGAGGCCAGAGATGCACCCGAAACGAGCGCTGCGGCAGCGAAGCGAATCACTGCAACTCGTAAAGGCAAGAGACGCGCGCGTAGGCAGCGTGACGCAGTCGGTGGAGAAGACTCTGGCGTCAACTCACCTGAAGAAATCAAGGACGACCACGACGAAGCAAAAGCAGAGAGAAACGGAGCAGGGGATGTTGAGGAAGTTGACAAACAAGACGCTGCTGGAATTGATCAAAAGAACAAGAGAAAGCAACGCGGACGCACGAGCATTGTGACTGAGAAAGAGGACATTGACAGGCCGAAAATGAGAAAACACAAGGGGAGGAAATTAAGGGTAGTTTTTGCTGAAAGCGATGAAGAAGATGGTAGGTCAGGTGAGAACATCAAGAAGGACAAGAAATGGAAGCCAGGGAAGAAAATTGACAAAGAGTCTTCTGTGCTGATCCTAGAAGACGAACATTTTGATGATGGAAAGATTGAGGTCGTTACCCATGAGATGGGCATTGGAAAACCAGGTCGGGTAGGGCCCAGGGGTCATTTGGGAGAAAATCCTGAGACAGGGACTGGATCGGATAGCAGTGAGAAAGAAATTCCGGACGGGGCCAAAGGGAGGCAGCTTGCTCTGAAGGAACTTCCGAACGTTCAGCAGGGAAGGGTCAGGCCCAAGAGAGTCAGGAAAGTCAGGAAAGGCAAGAAAGATCAGGCTGAAGGGACTGTTGTTGGGGACCGTGATGCGAAGAAGAATACGAAATTGGGAAGAGAGCAAAGTCTGGAAAAGCCTGTTCAAGAAGAGATCAGAGAGAGGGATTTGGAGTCGGATGAAAGCAGTGAGAGTGAGGGAGGGTGGGATGATGGCGACATTCGTCTCCTTCCAAGGTAGATTTGGAAAAGCAAAGAGGGGGAGAGAGTGAGTGACGGAGAGAGATTGAGAAGGGGGGCTGAGACATCTTTTCATATTTTACTCCAGACAGACAGAAATTGTACAACAGAATTTAAGGAAACGTTGTAAAAAATGTTTAACAGTCATAGAGAACAAAATGTGTGTAAAATGTACTTCTTTTACAAAAAGCAGTTACAAATATAATGAAATGGATTCATGTAGAGAAACGAATTTGCAATAAAAAGGCGTTGTAACAAAATAAACTTGAGCTTCTCGCAGTCTTTCGTGAACACAACTTGATCCGGTAGATTTCAAATCGATCGCGAGATTCATATCAACAACTTCAACACAAGAACAAAAGACACCCAAGAAGAAACATTTGTCAGAACTGTCCTGTGGAAGCTACGGTCATTTCAACTTTCGCACTGGCAAATTCTTTTCCCCCCAAAAAAGGTTTCCGACTAAGTTTGCAATGTGCGTTGGGCGAGGTTGGGTGTCTGTGCACCACACTGAGTACTGCAGGCCTTTTGTCATGCACATGTTCACAGGGGAATGCATGGTAGAGCTCACCCTACCTCATCCGCCCACCCTTTTAAAGTTGAACTGGTGCAAAGACCCTGAAGAGGCCAGAGCAGCTTGATCAAATCCTCAGCATGTCACCTGTTTCTGAACACACAGGTTGAACCATAAATATGCACCCTTTGCAAGTGCCACAAAATGGATGTGGTATGATTTCTTTCAAACATTCCAACTGAATATTTGTGGCAACACAACAAATAGAATCTGTATTTTTGCCACGATGAACTCTTTTTGCTCCTTGTTGACACGAAATGTTGTTTGCTTACTCACTTCCTCAAGGCGCTCACAATAAAAAGTCTGAAGGTTTTCTGTGCAAGAAAGGTGTTTGTTTCTTGCTCTTCAATTGATTCCATTCCACAAGAAAGGCACTTGATACCTTCTTCTGTCTTTATCTTTCACTTGTTATTTTTCACTGAACAAGACACACATCGCAGTTACTACTATCTCATCATGAGCAAGCCACAAGGAACCATTTCGGATGGTACCCCAAACATGGCTTACTGCATCCGCAGACCTGTCTGAAGCTGTTTTCACATTGGTGCCATCCACATCAAACTTTGACGTCAGCACCAGAATTTTGATGTCAACCTTGGTGGGTGTCAAAAATGGTTCAGACCATTCTTTGACATTATCCAGAAAAGTTGCTGTTGAAATCCCTTAAGATTGGTTTTCATGCAATTCTTTCTCGGACAGGCTTATTCTTGTAAACTGGACTGCGCAACAGTTTAACAGCGCGTATGGCTTCTGCTCAAAATGTTTTGCTTTTCAAAACGTACACACACTCGCACATCCCATATGTGGGCAATTTCTCATCCCATGCTACACATAATTGTGCGAAGTCCCTTTAGGGCGAAGCACCATGTGGTGGTGCAGTACATGTCAAGGTGGATGAAATGTCC
>JAAUXT010038392.1_pt1 | contig 33782 bp, 38 predicted proteins | sample 7278171 | NCBI WGS metagenome assembly JAAUXT01 (sample SAMN14350112, study PRJNA611818) | marine sediment metagenome | isolation source: surface marine sediment (1.8m) | place: French Polynesia: Moorea | collected 2018-08
CCGATGGTTCATTGCTCCACTCACCCTGCTGACAGGAACAAAGAGTAAAAATGGATTTCAGCCCTGTTCTGTGAGGTAAGAATTCCTTTCTCGGACGAAGGAAGAAGTTGTAGCTGCTCATTTTGACATGCGCACGTATGGTCGTGTCTCCCACCCACATTTGGCATTGTGACTTTTCCACTGTTTCACTTCCTCCCTTTTGCAAAACACATTGTCGTGTCGTGCTGAGCAGCGAGGAAAGGCGGAGAAAACAAATGGAGGCAAAAGCATGCTTTGCGTGGGAGACTGAACGAAAGCTTGAATTTCCAAGAGCGTCACGTGAAAAGCTGTCGTCAAGGGGAAAGTCTGTTCACAACTCAACATTTTGGCATTTTCAGCGAAGAATAGAATTGCCGCTGGATTTCTGCAAGCTGTATACTACAGAGCGACAGGTTGTGCAATTGTTGTTGGTCTACTTTCAGCAGATGCACAAGTGCGATGAAACGAGAATTTCTGAGGCAGGTATAGATCTGCACAAGTTCAGTGCCTGTCTCCCTTTCCGCTGTGTGAACGTTCCCAGTGAATTGAAGAACATCCTTATTTCACAGCAATTTCTGTGCTTTAGTTCCCGCCTCCCCATTTCGAAACGCAAAGATACGAGTACATGTGTTGGAATTCAGTACGAACAGTGCTGGGTGCTCCACTGTGAGGTGACTGTGGCAAAATCCAGTCAAGAAAGGCAACAGGTACTGCTTTATATCGTTCGTGGGCCTTATCCTTGACCTTCGTGTAATATGTACTTCCTCACTTTGCACAGAAATCCTCAGAACCTTTCGGAACCTTTCTGGGCAGTTCTATCGGCTACTTCTCCGATTTCTGTCTGGCGGCTGCGTCATACTGTTGTGTATTGTCTCGGTGAGGAAACTGGATATGGCTCATTGCTTGCGGGCTAAAATCCAGGTGTTGCATCCATACGGTCTGCTGCGGTGAAACGTTTGTCTCAGAGTTAGACTCGCGAGGACTGGTCCGTGTCACTCCGTGTGGTATTTCACCGATGACATTTTTTTCTGAGGTGGAAGCTTTGTGCATGTTTGCAAGTTGAAACGTCTGATGTTGAATGTGCTCATGTCCCCACATTTACAAGACCAACGGTTCGGTTGTGTCGCGCTTTGGGCTCGCAAGTACGTAAGTTCAGACGATGCGTTCACTCTGACGCCAACGCACGCACCCATCGACTCTTGTCGATCTCGGATTCTGCACAGGTGACATTCACTGCAGCAAGCTTTTGCAACAGATCCTCGCGCAAGTCCCTTTTAGTGTCGCGGACTGTCGTCAGTTCAGGTGCGCCGTGCGCCCAAGGAACTCAGCGGAAGTGAGCAGTCTTCTGTGCGAACAAGCTTTCAACAAATTAACTGATGTACGAAACACTGTGAAGACGACGAATTTAGGGGAAGTGCAGTTGGTTTTGTGGGGTCCAAAGAATACGATGTGAGCACAGAAGGTTCAGTCTGTTGAGCCAGCGCCAGCTTGAGGATTTGCGCCTTCGATTTGTTGTGCAGTGGCAATTTTGATGGAGGTGCTTTGGGTTCAGCTGGTGTTGGACGGAGGCACGAGTCGTGCGGCTGACTGTTTTGTTGTTGTGGTGTTGGAGAAACCGCAGTGATGCACGCCCAACGACTGTCCGAGTTGGCACGCGATTATACTTGCGTGATGCGATGGGAGTCAACCTGGTGGTGATCAGGCGATAATCATCCTGGATCAACGAACATTGAACGGTGTCGTGGATGACGCTGCGTTATCGATCTGTGTCGTTCACCGCACGCGAAGCCGCGTCCAGCTGGGTCAGCATCTAAACAAGATTTGCGTCGCCGTACGTGGTCTTCAGGTTCCTTCAAACTCGGGTTGACGAGACCCCTGGAACAGTGCTCAGAACCTGAGCGGTGCAGCTGATCCCACCGAGACGCGGGAACGGAACTCCGCTCTGGGCGTGGTGCAGCTCTGATGTTGGATTAACTGGGGCTTAGCTTGTAGAAAACTCATCTTGAGGTGGTAAAGTCTCTTCTTCAGTTGTATTGGATGGAAATTGAAATTTCAGCGGAAAAAGTAACTGAGCTTGGAGCGCTGTTTCGCCGCCGAGTCTCTTCAAGGTGCTCACATCACCTCTCTGTACTCCGACTGTGAGATGCTCTTGTCTGTTGTTGGCAAAAAACCGTTCTTCAGCTGAAAGGTACGAGTAACAAAGAAGCGTTGTGGCATTTGCAATATCATGTAAAATTCATGTGCCGCAACCGTAATTTATTGTTGTGTAAAGGAGAAGGCAGATCTATCAAACACGCGACTTGAGCCGCTGTACACACACGCTCGTAGGTTGCTCAAAAGAACTGACGTGGCTCCGAGTCTGTGGTCTTGTTCTCAGCTTTGAGACATTCAGCGCGCGACCTGACGCAGTAACTCTGCCAGGTCTTCTGTTTGTGTGTGGAGATCCGCACAAAGGGAGTGGTCCCAGTTTTGCGATCAACAAGAATTTCCGTTTCCCAATGTCTCAGGACAGTCCCCCCCCCCATCCAATCCCAGTTTGGCACTAGACTCCTGGTGCTGCTTTACAGTAATTTTCGCGAAATCGTCAAGCAAATTTATGATGTCAAGAGTGTTGCCAACCGTGATGGTCGCGCTTTTGGAGAAATTTCTGCCGGAAGCTGGCAAATTCTGAAGACCTTTTGGTCTTGTTGCTTGTATCATAGGTAACCCTGGACCTGCGACTCTTGTTGTTTTATGCCTTTGGATGCACAAATTTCCTGCGAGGTCTTGTGATGTCAGCACGTGCGTTGCAATCACAGCGTTCTCACCCCCCCCACCCCCCCACCCCCAAAGAGAGATACTCAGCATACAGTTGTCGGCTCAGTTCACGAGGTGCAGGTTCCCAGCTGCTCAGCGTGAACGACTCACCTTTGTTGGAAAAGCCGTCTCGTTGATTTGCACTGGTAGTTGCATTCAAGTGTGAGAAACAGTTCAGACATACCGAGAATACAAGTGCACGACAAAGTGAGAAGGGGGGGGGGGCTGCGGATTTGTGGGCAAATGCTTTCAAATCGCAAATGTTACTTGCCGGCAGAGGTTCTTTGAACATCACTGCACAGTGCCGCTTCCTTGGTGCAGGAGGCGAAACAGGATGAATCTCCGGTGACAGAGAAAAGGAAAAGCTGCAAGAACAAAAGGAGTTTTGAGATGGCTGTGATCCTCAGGGCTCATGACGAGCATCATGTTGTGGGGAGAGACTGAGACTCAGAACTGTGCTTTTCACACACACAGGTCGACTTGCCAAAGGCGTCGGCCTGGGAACAGTCAGGCTTTGTCCAGATTCTGCAGACGGACTCCCACCCCGTGGAGGCCCCCTGGGGCCCCTTCTGAGTCGCAAGAGTGACAACCTTGGGATATCCGTGGATAGGACTTCAAAAAAAAAAAGACATTCAGGGCTCTGTAGGAGTTTGAAAGTTTGGTGTTTTTTTGCCAGGGGGGCAAAGTAGTCTTCTTTGGGACCCCTGGGCTTCAATTTGAAAAATTGGGTTTGTCCAGATTGAAACGAAAAACAGAAGACACTGGACCTCACAGGTGTACATGTCCTCAGCGTGGGTGTGCAATTACCTGTTGATTCATTGCTTGTAGATCGGAGCAACCGGAGTGACTGATGGACACTCACGCCAAGCGAATATCCAGGTCACCACTCCCAGAACGTAAATCTGCCAAAAGCAAGAAGAAACCACTGAAAAGCTCAAACACAGAGACCGTAAGTTCGTTTCTGTTGTCTCTTTCTACTGGCTCCGGTTGTGAAGGTGATTGAAATCTTGTGTGTGCACCTTTCTCTGGATAAAAAATGAAAGATTGCTTGGTAATAAAAAGATGCCTGCGTGTTGCAGGATGGGTCGGATGAAGAGGACTCGCCCGAGAGCGAGCAGACCGACTCGCTCGAGTCGCGCGGCACCAAGAACACCGCGACCGGCGCCAGCGGCGGCAAGAAGGGCGGCGCCGACTGGGAGATCATGGACGGACTCAAGGTGAGCGCGCATGCGGTTTCTGATACTCGTATGTTCTCAAGACCGATGGTAAACTTTTGTTGAGCATACTCGTGCAAAGACTTCGATCAAGATTTTTTGGCAAACATGACTGCTGTTACTTTTTGAAAACGACCTCTGTTGTGTTTCAGATCAAGGTTTGTGTTCTTACTTTTCGTCACTGTTGTGTAAATAGGGATAAGATAGGTTCTGAAGGACCAGATCAATGGACCGCACTTTCTGGAACTAAGATAGCTGCAATTACAGAACTCTGAGGCATATGTTGGGATCAGAGGCTAAATTGCCACAGTCATCCCTTGATCAACGTCCGATTTATAATTTTGGCAAGTGAACACTTCTGTCGTAAAGCACTGGCTCGAGTTCGACTAAAATCAGATGATGTATTGACTCAGCTGATATTTATGTAGCACCGTTTCACAAGCAGCAAAGTTCACTGGCACAAGAGTTCTGATCTGTCTTTGCGTCGTGTGTGGGTGGAGGGTCGCGAGATAGCTTTGGATACCTGCACAACATCGACAGACAGATTCACCTTGAGTCGCAATGTCTCTCGTGTTCCCTTTGTGCCCGATTCCGTGCCCTTGTCCCTTGTATGGCCTTGCACTCAATCAAGAAGGAAATCCTCATGTCCTACTGGTATCATTCACCCACTTTTGGACACCTCCTCCTTCGTGTTTCCAGGTTGGGATAATGTTGTGTTTTCAAGCAGAGAATCAGTTGTCCTTTTGGAGGCCAGGAGTCCATGTTGTTCCTCATGTCGACATTTCACGGTTTCTTTCCTGTCTTGTGATGAGTTGTTGAGTGACGTCGCGAGAAAAACAGCCGAGAAAATCAGTAATTTTTCAGAAAGGCCAATGAAACGGGGAAGTCCAATCCATTGCGATTTTGTAAACCCAAACGTGTTCGCACAGGCCGACTGCTGAAGCATTGGCATCGGTGCAGTAATCGCACTGGGACTTTGTTGTCTGTCAGGAATGCAACAAAACAGCCACTCAAATAGAATCTGATGTAACAATAGCTAGCGCCCGGTTGTGTGCAAAATGTATGAACTGGAGGTGAGTTTTGAACGTGTGGCAAGTTCTCTGTTCTCAACTGTGCCGTTATCCACGGTTTCCCCAACGCACGCGTCTTCGCTGATTAGTGTTCTTGTTTTTCCGCAGGCGGGTCAGACGTGCGAGACAAAGCCCGACAAGTTTGGCGCGTTCCTAGCGAAGCGCAGGAAGTGGCCGATGAAGGGCTGGCACAAGGTGAGGACACGAACGAGCTTGTTGCGGACCCTGAATGGAAGTGGGTTCGGGGGGTCATGCAACCCATTCCGGGCATGGAACCGACCGCAAGTGGAGGGACGTCACTCGACTTGGTACTGAATCACTTCACATGCAATAAAAACGGGGTGAGAAGTAATTGGTGGGGAAGGAGGCCCCCTGGGGATCAGAGGCAGAGGTGGGTGGGACCAGGTTGGGGGGGAGTGCCTTCGCAAACATGGGTGATTGAACTCCAGATTGAGGGTGGAACGGTGGATCAGAGCCAGGTTCCAACCAGACATGCCTTGTGCAGGTGAAAGACTTTCTGTCTCTCTGGTTTTGGATTGTCTACAGACTGCAGAATGAACAGGTTTTGGTTCGCAAGTGTGGGTGACGCTTCAAATTGAAGCCGTCAAAGGGAAATTTCATCTTGGGTGAGAAGGGCGAACGTGACACTGCTGAGTGGACTGAATCGTATTGACAGTGACATTCCACAGCGGACTTGCCGTAATTGCGTTTGCGAAGCTCATTCGGCGTGTGTATTGCAATCACGCCTCCAGACTCCCCGGGGGTCACACCCTGTGAAATGAAACTCAGGCAAAATCTGGAAGTTTCGTGTTGGGCCAAATGTGAGATTTGACCTGACAGGAAATTTGCAGATATTGCCTGAATTTGATTTCAGGGGGAGGGGGTCACCCCTCTTGCTTTTTGGCTGAAGTTGGAAATTTGGCACAACCGGCAGGTTTCCTGCCAGATCAATGCTGGGTGAGGGGAATGGACATGCACATCTTTCGGCAGGATAAGGGTCACCGATTCAGCGTCTGCTACGTGTTCTTTTGCTTTGCAGAGATACTTCGTGCTGGACAGGGGGACACTGACGTACGCGAAATCTCCGTCAGACGTGAGTTGTCTCCGAGCAGCGTGCACAACCACATCAAGTTGTGGAAACGCCCACGCAGAGCTATTGACCATTGTTTGTGTGTCTGTCTGCAGATTGAGAAGGGGAAGCAGCACGGGAGCATCGACGTCGGGCTGTCGTTCGTGACGCACAAGCGGAATGGGCGGCGCATCGACATCGACGCTGAGGACCTCATCTATCACCTCAAGGTCGGCGCCGTGTGGCGATATGCGCGCGAGATTTTGCGACCTCAATGCCATCGCGATGCACGACGAAAATGTTGTTGTCCTGCAGGCAAAGACGGCGTCGCAATACGAGGACTGGATTTCGCGACTGCGCCACCACCGCCTCTACCGCCAACACGAGATGGCGTACGGAACGCGCGACGCGCCGCGCCTCGTCGACGTGGCGTCGCCCGAACTCACGCCCATCGCGTCACCCGTTGCACCCATACTCCCGATACATGCGTGTGAGTTCAGCTGAACATGTCCATGTCTGTTCGATGACTTCGTTACGGCTGACACGCTCAAGTCGTCGTGGCCAGCACGAAGGAGCAGGTGCTGTTGCAAGCGTCGGGCTGTTCTGCTCGATGTCCGCTTCAAGGCTGACTCGGTGAACCTCCCTTTTGTTGGTGTTAACGTTGGTGTTGAGGTTGTGTTTTGGTTCTGTTCAGCGGAGCCAAGGACGCGGGGCAGCAGCTTCAAGCGCTCTTCGATGGAGCGCAGTCAGAGCAAAGTGGCCACGTGGCTCATGGACACGGCCGGCATGGACCAGTGCAGCAAAGGTGGGTGCGGCGACCGAAGCAGCCGACAAAGCCTTTGTGACACGCACAAAAAGGAACCAAACACGATGAAGGGTTGTCAGGGAACAACGTGTTTCCGGGAAGAAGCTTGCGAAAGAGGGAGACGTCTTGCACGTCCTGTCCTGTATCCGCTGTGCGACGTCTGTGGTGAACGGACTCTGGGAGCTTCCGCTTCTGGTGCTGAGTTCGGCGCATTGACGTCTGCGTGCTGTGTTGTTCTGCAGCGTACAACGCGTTGGGACTGATGTTCGCCCCGATTCGCGAACACCTTGTTGGGCCTCCGCGCGTCACCTCAAGAACCCTTCTCAGCTTCGGTCAGACTCGTGTGCTGGTTTTGGTTGAAGTTGGTGTTGAGGTTGTCTGTTCTCCGTCTGGGATGAGGACGAAGTTTATGAACATGACAAAAGAGTCCGTGGCTCAGATTGGGCTCTTCGTGTTGTTGTGTGGATCCAAATGACCAAAACACGTGCCGGTGAAGAATGCGCACTGAGATCAGTTGAAATTGGACCCATTGGCAACAGTGGGAATTTTGGCCTCTATCGGGAAACTCAAGGCTGTTGATTTTCCTGTGTTGGAATCAACTGTTTTACGTTTTTCACGACCGGTGAACGGCAGTGGGGAGTCACACCGAGTAGACTCTACCGAAGGATGTGACTGACTCGTTGCTTGTTGCAGATCTGAACGATGCGCAGAGCAAGATCTACGAGTTGGGGACTCTGCTCGAGAAGCTGTACAGCACGGCGCGCTCGCCGCACCTGTCCGGCGCGCACAACAACCACGAGGTAACCACTCTCTCTCTGCCTCTTCTTGTGCAAAGTGTACGTCTGGAATGAGTCGAGTGGACAAAGTGAAAGCAAACCTGTCACAAAAATTGAAGCATGTCTGAGTGTCGAGAAATTCCGCCAAGGAAAATAGTGAGCAGAGAAAAGCTTCGCGGTGCAGACACGTCATCACCAAGTACCAAAACAAAATCGAGATAATTTGTTTCATCGAAATTTGTTTTCGTGCAAATTGATTCATCAAGTCACCATTTGGGATCACGACACCGTCGCTTGATCTGAGCTTCAACATTGAAATCGGGTCACCAGATCATGTTGAGACACCACTCGTTATCCCTTCCCCGTCTACATGGCACAAGACTCCGTCCTCCGCGCGCTGTGATTGGAAGCGAAGTCCCAGCATGAGATGTTTTCCTGTGTGCAGAGCGAGACTCACTCCATCACCCGGACTAACACGTTTCACTGTTTCTTTGCATCTCTTTCCTCCTGTGTGGCGACGCTGCTTCTCGACTTTTCCGATGATGTTTGTTTCCCCTCGTCGTTTCTGACACACCTTTGGTTTTGTAAAACCTGATACATCCCACCATCAAACCGAAACCGACAAAACAAATATTCACTTTTTGACCGAGTTGGAATTTCTTTTTGTGAACTCTGGCGGTCCACTTTACGATTGTGGGTCCGACTTTCATCTTCTCATCCACTGACATTTGACATTTTGACTGGCCTCGTCACCCTCACTCGAACACTCACTTCGCTTTGTTCAACCTGTCCCCTCACCGCAGTGCCCTCTGTTGAGTAACTCGCTCGACCGGAAGGAAGGTCGGACGGGCCACAAGCGCTGGGCCTTGAAAAAGGGGCGCAGGGACTCGAAAAAGTCTCTGTCTACAGAGGGAGCGGTAAGTGAACATGCGGGGGTGCGCGCTGCAGACATGTGGGACGCTTGTGGTCTGCACGTAGTCGGCATTGTACGCAGGGTTGTCAGCCAATGTGTAGTGGTTAGTTGGTGTTGCGCAAAATGTGAGCCAGGACCTTTTATGTTTGTTGGGCAAAAGACGACGATGTACCCATCTTGGAGCTTGGCGGCTGAGGTTTGGTTGGTTGTCAGTCAATATTTTCGCAAGCAAATGTAGGGTGCGGTAGTGTTCAGCCATTTCGGTCACTGACACTCCCTGAAGTTGATTAGTGTTCGGAGTGGGGCGGGCAGTTTCAGCGTTTTCCCTCAAATTGCATTTCAGTGTTGTCTTTCATTTTGTTGGACCCAAATTTTCTGTCACGACGACTCCCGGCCGGCCCGCCCTGCTAGAAACGAAAATTTGCTGATAAGCCGGATTTTGTAAAGAAAAAAATAAAAGAAAACTGACCCAACACTGAATGCCATTTGCAATGTCAGAGGGAGAGCTGAGCACTATCAAGTTTCATGCCCATGACAAGTGTTCCAGTGGTGCGAAATAGTGTTTTGACAATTGGCAGCTCAGAGGGGTCTTCTGTGCACCGGTGCAGCACACGTTAACCAGGTCCTGCATGCTTTTCTGTTCGTTCTTGTGTCGACGGAATCAAACAGTTCCACAGTTTCTCTCTCAAACTATGAATTCAGTGCTGCTGCGCAACTTGAAGAAATTGAGAAAAGAAAGTCTTTCTGTACGTTCCAGAACCTTTGCAAGCAGATTGCATGTGTGTTTCGTGGCTAGTCTGTTGCGTCGTATTCATACAAAATTTTTTACTTCATACGTGTATGTAGTTGTGATGTTTTGTAGGCTGTGGTTGCATGATTCAGCCTTTGTAACGGCGTACGGTTGGGACATCAGAGAGCTCACATGTCCCTTCTTGAATCCCACTGATAAGATCATATTTTCAAAGGTTCATTTGGACATCCCAGTCAGTCTCCTCCAGTTCTCACCATCGAAATTCATAGATCCAGGTTTGCATGCGAGTCAGACAGAAGTCGCTTTATCGCTCGTTATGACTGCTCCAGAACGAAACGGTCAAGCATCTGCTGAGACCGGTGGTGCGCCTCAAGCGCTGGCTGTCTGTGAGTAAACCACCTGTGTGCACACGCCCTTTCCCATCAACTGAGCTGTCGCCACAGAAAACCTGTGTCACAGGAATAGTGTCCTGAAGAATCCGCCTTCCAGCGTTTCAGATTTCAACTCTGGTTCTCAAGTTGTCAAGCAGAGAAAAGTAATTTCTTGGCATGCGTAGTGTTTCACAAGAATCCTGCACATGAGAATTTGTTTGTGAAGGGAACGCGAACAATTGAGCAGAACGAAGTATTTTCTGTGTGCAACTGCGAATTACATGTTTGCATGTCGTACCGTTAGTCATTGTTTTTCGAACAGTTTCATGAAAGCACACCTGAAGCCTTAGCTGTTTTGCTTTGAAACGTCGATCCACTGAAGGAATGAACGTGGTTGAGTCTGTCACATCATGTGGCATGTGCCGAAGCGGACAACTTTCAAAGCAATGAACCTCCAACTTCTGTTTCGTCTTCACGTGATCCCTTGTGACAAACCATCCACTGAGAAGAGCTGACCACAACAGCTTCAAAGAGAAACGTCCAGGTTGACCGAGTAGATCTATCCAGAGAGACATGCTTCGAACCTGAATGCTGGAAATTCGTTGTGCTGAATGAACTGCGTTTCTGTTGCAGAACTCATCCAGCGATCTGAAGGTGCCCGACACGTCTGCGATGCACACGAGTTCCTCCAACCCGAACCTGCTCACCAGTCACGAGAGCGACCGACAGGTGCGCTGCTCCGGGGCGTGTTCTGTGCAGACAACACAAGGAAGGGTGGATCAGGCCTGCTGCCTTTCTGTTGGGATTTTACTGGCAGGCCTGTTTCACATTTCAAATGGTAGCACGAGAAGAGCGAACAGCTGCTGTTTTCACATCGATTGAAAAAGTACTGTCTTGTGGCTTCAAAGAGGAGCGCATGGAGTTGTATTGGCTGGGGTTGTAGATCTACTGGCCGTCACAGAGCGGCATTACGAAGAGAGTTGGCACAGTGTAACAAGAAGCCACAAAACAGTTTCTATCATCAGTGGGGCCAGTCAGAATTAGGTTGCGCTGCGTCACCCGAAAGCTCCCTCGTCTCACGAAGTGGTCACTGCGACATCACGTGTTCTTTGTCTCACTGCTCACTATTTGCCTTTGATCCGTCAGATGCGGCCGACGAGCATGCCGGAGCACTGGCTGACGGGGGCGGGCGCGATGCTCTACTCCCCCGACAGCGACCTGCAGGCCCGGCACGAGTTCCTCGGCCTCGCCAAGACCGGTAAGCTTCACTGGGCGCAATTGTGCGTCAGGAACAGGAAACCACAGACGTGTGAATTTGTTTTCGTCGTGATGGTCGCGAAAATTGTCGAGTTCGGCTGTCTGTTGTGAAGTCTTGAAGAAATGAGTCAGATTTGAATTTTCGGCCAACAAGGTTGAACAGGGACTGTACCCTTCGGCAGAGAGGCACAACTGTTGATCCGTTGTTGCAGTGCACGACACGCTCAAGTCGCTGTCGAAGGCGATTCTGACGGAGCGCGAGCGGCTCAAACACGCCGTCGAGCAGGAGCAGGACAAGGACCGCAGCGTGTCGCACAACGCCCTCTACACTCAGTCGCTCAAGACGGCGCTCGCAGAGGTGAGCCCCGAGAACGTCCCTCGCTGCGGAGGAGTTTCCCGTCACTGAGAATCGAACTCTTGACAGGTCACTGGGCATGAGGTATATCGCTGCGGTTTGTGTTGCAGTCGGTGAAGCAGAACGCGGAGCTGAGGTCGCGGCTCAACAAGATCAACGAGTTGGCGAGCAGCGGCGCGGCACCCACTTCCCCTGCGCCGACCGAGGTGCGTACAGTGTGCGTCGCAAAAACGACAGTGAGCTTCACCGTTGTGGTTCCTTTTGCCATTTAGGGATCAATATTTTTGCCCACGTCCACATTGGGTCCACACAGCTGACTGCCACGTCGTAATTTCGCCTTTCTGTCCATTGTTACAAAACGACGGAAACAGAGATGTTCAAGACGGGGTGCGTAAACTTTACTTGCCCTCTCGAAGCTGCGCCAGATCCTGATGAAACCGAAGCGCTACATCACAAGCGTCTCGCATGTTATGAACAGCATCCAAGAGCTGTGCCGCATCATGTCAGAGGTAGCACGGCTCCGCGCCGACTCTCCTTCCTGTTGGCTGTTTCTAGCTGCTTGTGGTGGAAGTGTTCTGCATTTCAGTTTTGCAGTTTCACACCAAGTTTGGTGGTTGTCAGACGGCGTGATGCTGCGCTGCAACCATTTTGTTTCTTCTTTTTTTTTTGCCATCAGCACAAGTTCAGTGACATCTTGTTCCTTGAAGAAACCGGAGGTCCAGTGTACACCTTCTTCACAATGGGATTGTCAGAATGAAAAGTGTGCGTTATCTTGGCAGGACATGCAGCACCCGCTGCTCGTGTCGGCGCCCTCGTTCGACGGAGCCTCCATCTCCGAGTTCTACGACGCCGAGGAGCAGCTGCTCTCCAGCCAAGAATCGTCCGAGGTAAGTCACGTGGGACCCGCTGAGCACAGACACTGCCGTCCAATCAGGTGTTGTGCGTGTTACAGCAAGGAAAACTGGTCACAACCACAGTGTGACCAACGGAGGTAGTCGGGTTCTGGTGACCTCTTGTTCTTTGGCAACTTTCGATGAAAGCGTGTTGGCGTCACTTGATTTTTAGGGAACAATTGCCACTGACTACGACGATGACGATGATGATGACGACGATGAGGTATTTGCGATGTAGAAACGATGCTTGAATTTTCTTGCTCTTACCCTGCTGTGACGAGTCATGTGATACGATCCGGAGAAACGTCTTTCTCAGTCCTTCTGGCTAAGATTTCTCTAAGTTCGATCAGTGGAGCACGGTCGAGTGTAGCTGTGATACGACTCTGCAGCTGTCTGTTGCGCACTGATACTTCCAACACGTTTGCAGTGATATTTCACGCACCAACTCCCAGTTGAAGTGTACCTGTAAGAAAATAGGTGACAGGACACGTTTGTAGATTTTATCTGATTGAACGGCGGCAGGCACTTCACAGCGAAGAAGATCCCAAACTTCACTGAAGCTCGGGGGGGGGGAGCGGGTTGCAGACGCCCTGTGTCTTCAGAATGGGGTGGGAGGGGAGTTGTTCTTTTGTTCTGATGTCTGGTTGCAACTTTTAAAGAAAGGAGAACGTTTGGTGAACTCCATCTTGTGAAACAGTTGATCAACTCTGTGGGATAGTTTCACACGGATGATTTCCAGCGTGTTTTGACGCGCAGCTCGTTACTGCTTTCAGGAAGACGAGGTGTCGAGCGACGTGTCGGACACGGAATTTACGGCCATCACCAGCAGTGAGTCTTGCGCACGCAGTTGCGCTTTGCTCCACAGCGTAACTTTGTAGGGACGACGTCGAATCAAATTGTCTCTGAAGCTGTGAAATCAGAGGAAGTCATCGGTTCGCTCCAAGTTTCTCTTTCAATGACGTCGCTTGACGGTGAAGGGTGTTTGGGAATGGATTTGTTGCAGCTGACGAAATGCTGGAAATGAAGCACCTGCGGTCGTCGCGCCGCTCGCGCCTCCCCGCACCGCGCCCCGACACCGGAGACTTCTCCGTCTGGGGACTGCTCCGCAAAAACATCGGCAAAGACCTCTCCAAGATCTCTATGCCCGTGTCACTCAACGAGCCACTCAGTATGCTGCAGGTCAGTGATTCGCAAGTCCCATGCGAGTGTGCGTGTGCGCGTACTTGTGCGTGACAGAATGTGGTGTGCTTTTTGGACGGATTGGTTGTTCCGCGTCCTGAAAGATCAACAGTAATCACCGCAAGTCTCTGTCTTTGCGGGGTGGTCTTTCAACACAATGTCGTTTTCTGTTTGTAGAGATTGTGTGAGGAGTTGGAGTACAGTGATCTGCTGGACAGAGCTGCCGAAACTGAAAACCCTTACGATCGAATGGTGCGTGTTCTTCACTGTTTTCTGTTTTGTGCTCAGATTCAAAATTCAGCAGCACTCGGATCTTGTTGGTCGAATGACTGTGGCCAGTACGCAGCTTCAAGTCTGCTCGTTTGGCTGGACAAGTGTTAAGTTTTCACTCGACTGCGCGCAGGTGCTGATCGCGGCCTTCTCCGTGAGCCCGTACGCGGCGACGTACTACCGCGCGGGGCAGAAGCCGTTCAACCCGCTGCTGGGCGAGACGTACGAATGCATCCGCGAGGACCGCGGCTGGAGGTGAGATCTTCACAACCTTGACATTGACAACCAGCCAGTAGTGGCACGTCAACAGTCCAAAGGTGTCTGTTTTGTTGAATCTTTCAGTCGCAGTGTGCAGACAGGAATCATGCAATTCCTTTGTGAAAATGGGGTGGTATTTCTGCAGCGAACCGAGTTAGCCTCAAGCCTCTTGCTGCTCCATATTCTCATGGATGTGAGTCGCTTCTTGCAGGTTCATCGCGGAGCAGGTGTCGCACCACCCGCCCATCTCCGCCTGCTACTGCGACTCGAAAAACTTCGTCTTCTTTCAGGGTCAGTCAGTAGCAACAAACGTCTCTTTTGAATCTCTTCTGAAAGAAGACCTTTCGTGCTGATGTGCACTTCTGTGTTTCAAGTGAAGCCGCTCTGAAAACACTTCACTCTGAAGAGGTTTCAGACGATTAATCTGTTCGCATCAGTTTTGTGACTGTTTCTTTTCCAGACACGCGCATCAAGACGAAGTTCTGGGGGAAGTCGATGGAGATTCAGCCGATAGGGGAGGTCACAGTCACTCTGCCAAAGTGCGTGCATTGTGTTCGTGTTCGTGGTAATTTGATTAAACACAGTTGCAAAAATGTCAGGTCTGGCCTGGTCACACACCAGGCATCGCACCAGTAGTCATCAACTTGTATTTTGAGGAAGGATTTGTTTCACAATGCGTACCTGTCTTTCAGCGTTTGGTCTGCTTCTGTAAAAACTTTTGTTTGGTTGGTGTGGAAAGTACCGTAAGTGTTTCAAATTGGTTTCAGATGGAAGGACCATTACTCATGGAACAAGGTGACGACCTGTCTGCACAACATCGTGGGCGGGTCGCGTTGGGTGGACCACTACGGAGAGTGTCTCATCAAAAACCACAACAACGGTATCACGTGCAAACTCAAATACGCCAAGGTACGTCGTCACACTGGCGTGTTCCGTTGATGTGCGCTGACAACGAAAATGACGTCAAGCTTGCCCAGTTCGCGAAAAACATGCAAAGCGTCAACTCAAGCAATGAATGCAAGAAGCCATGACGCTGCCTTTTGAAAACTGCAGCTGATTTTATCGGTGGTTGGCGAAGTTCTTGCAACAACGCAGGCGTTTGAGATTGTTTGCTTCAATCTGTTCCACTTGAAACTAAGGACCTGTTCTGCTTTCTGCTGTGCTTTTCTGACACGGGTGACTATCGCTGCTTTGACCTTTGCGCGTGATCAGACGGTAAGAGATCTGCAAGTCGGTGTCTTCTGCTCGTGTGCAATATACCTGCGTGCTGTTGTCCTTTGTGTGCCCCGTAGTCCCCTGAGACGTTCAATCTTGCGCTGCATTGTTTGTTCCGCAAGAACGTCGGTTTGTGTCGTGTTCTATCTTGTGTTCTTGCAGTTGTGGCACTGCACGTCCAGCTTGATAAAACAAATCGTCTTGATATGTGCAGTTCTGTGTGTGTTTCACTCCACACAAACCAAGCGAAATGAATCAGGGAAATGTCCCCGCTGTTATGATTCGGCGCGCGTCTGGCCGCATTGTACCACGCCACTGACGAAGGTGCGTTCACTGCAGAGTTCCTACTGGTCGGAGGAGCGGCACGAGGTGTACGGCACGGTGATGAGTCAGGACGGCAAAGTCGTGCGCCACGTCTCGGGCAAGTGCAACGAGGGCGTCTACTGTGGCGGAGACTCGCAGTCGGCCAAGTGCATCTGGAGACCCGGTCAGCCGCTTCTCTTTTGTGGTTCACAATTACAAACCGGCCACTAGGACGACGTTTTTTAACAGGAATTTGTGTGGGAAGGGGTGGATTTTGATTTCGTTTTGCAGGGATCACACAATGTAGGTTTGGGTTGACTAGTCTTTCAGAAGGCCCAACCATATTTGCTTGTCTCAAGGTTACCTCGGAGACAATCGTTGTAGTGTAGTGCATCAGTCCTTGACGGTTTTGCAGGCGCGATGCCGGAGGACCACGAGTTGTACTACGGATTCACTAAGTTCGCGTTGGAGTTGAACGAGATCGACCGCGAACAGGTGCACATGTACGCGCCGACGGACACGAGGTTCCGCCCCGATCAGAGGTGCGTCGTGTGTGTGTGTGTGTGTGTGTGTGTGTGTGTGTGTGTGTGTGTGTGCAATGCGCAAAATGTTTTCACCCACGAAAGTGGACTGCAACCAAACGGATACATTTTCGAGAGTCCTTATGGTCTCGTGAAAGGTTGAACGGTTTGGTGACCACTGAAATAACACGAGCTTGCCGAGTGCTCAGAGTGGGCTCAAACGGAACGGCGAGATTGTAACTGTTGATGACGTGCAGACTCCACAGCAACACAGAAGTCAATTGGCTCTCCTCTTGACTCTCGCGGTGGTTGTTGGTAGGTACCTGGAGGAAGGGCGGACACAGGACGCCGAAGCGGAGAAGAACCGGCTGGAGCAGGCGCAGCGTGAGCGGCGGCGGCAGCGCGACGAGGAGCGAGTCGTCTACAGCCCCAAGTGGTTCATGTAAGTGAACCCTCCACAGCTCCAGTTGGTTCAGAAAGCAGCTCCAGTTTGGCGGTAACTTGCAGTAGTTCTCACGAGAAATGTTGCTCTGGCACTTGGTCAAGGAAGTTGCTTCTTCCTGCTTGTCGCAACAGCCGTCATTGATGTTGTCCACGTCTCCGCTGCAGGAAAGACGAGGACGAGTCTCGCGACACGTACAAGTACTCAGGCAAGTACTGGGAGCTGCGTAAGGACCCAGGCTTCATCAAGATGTCCTTCCCGAAGATCTGGTGACCTCCTGTCAGCTGAACTCCGCGCGACCGAACAGTTGGTGGCCTTCATCAGCACCGTGGCTTTGAGGTGGTTATTCCTTTTCTGCAGTCATGACATCCTCAAGGTCCCTTCGACCTGGCAACCTGAGCTTGAACTTGAGAACCATTCAGGGGAGCTTTTAGCCAAGCTTTTAGTCAAGGTGAAGGTCTGAAGAATCGCTGTTCTGCACAGCTTCGTGAAAACTACCCTCTGGAACCTCAGGTCAACCTTCAAGTGACCTCCACTTCAGACCTTGTCAATTGATCAGGAGTTGCGTGTCCTGATTCAAAAGTTGCTCACTGACAACATTGCAGCGTTCTTATCAGCTGTTCAAATCCTTTGAGGCATATCATGGTGAAGTACCGTTCAGCAATATTTCGTGCCATTGTGTGTGGTCTGGTGTCATTGCATTGGTTGTTTGTGTTGTTTCAATTCATTCCACGAGGATTTTAACAATTGAATTGTCGCTGTCAGAAGCATTGCACCAATAGTTTGTCTTTTCCCTTGTTGCCCTCGGCTATAAATTTGCGAGAAGTTTCTTGGTCTTGTTGCTGCAAATTTGGGCAGGGAACGGGAGCTTGAAAAAAGTTGATCTACGCACGGCCAAACTAACTTTTTTGTTCTTGTGCCACTTTGTGTCTGTCCTCATCGATGAAGATTTGTGGAGAAGGGTTGTTGAGCAGGTGCGCACCATTCAGATGCAAACCGAAGCATTCCAGTGCCGCCGGAGTGTCCACACGCTGTTCTTGGAATAAATTCGTCTGCTGTAGGACAGCAAACGGCAGCTGCGTTCGATACGGGTTCCGTTGCTCGAAATACGCTTTTGTTTTCAACTGACACGCCGAAATTTTGATGTCTGCCAAAATTGTGAGTATTACCCTGGACCTCCAATGCTATGGTCAAGTGCAAATGTAGCGAAGCAATGAAAAATGCAATCCAACCAACTTCGCCTGGTTTCACAGAAGTCGCATGCCGACAGCTTGGTGCTTGGCGACACAAGTATTGCAGCAGCAACCGCGACACGTCTGAGTGTTGCAAATTTTGTGGACGGTTTTCCATATGTTTTCTCTGATTACTTTGTGTTTGTGAAATGGAGTGTTCGCCGTTGCCTTGTGAGTGTCACCCCAGAACAGTTGCGGAGAGAGAATATTTCAAAAAGGGAGTGCTTCGACAGTGTTCTCACGAAAACATGGTTTTTCAGGCAAAACTTGGCATTTTCACGCGCACTATTCGCGTTTGGATTGATTTGCGCTGTTCTCCACACTGGGGATGTTTTGTGTCGGAGCAGTGTTCAATGTTCCTGCAAACAAATGCGTGTGATGTTCAATGTGTCCAAGCATATTGTGTTTCGGTGGCGGTTTGCCAGACAGACTCGGAACAATGTGTCTGCACGTGATACGGTTGATGTAAGCTTGTCCTCCTTTTACAGGAAGTTGTTTTCAATGTTTTTTGCAAAACATGTGGTTTTACGTGTGGTGCGAGTTGTGGTAAAAACCAACTGTTACAAGGTCAACCAATTTGGTTTTTCCGTTGTTTGACAGATTATCCTTGCACACGTGATGCAACAAGCAGGTTCACAGCCATTTATGACACGTTGTTCAGCTTTGGAGGACTCAAAGCAAAAGGCACGCTGATTCGTTCATGAATTTGCACTGAGTGGGCAGTAAATTTACTCAAGCCGTATGTTTACAACGGTGATCAGATGTCAATCTTCGAACTGCCGTTTCACATTGTGCGTCTTTCCGCAAGTGGTTCGCAGCTGCATGTTCACTGGCAGATCTGTTGTCAAAAGAACAAATTTTGTTTTCATTGTCAGATTAGACTCTAACAGGTGGTTCACTGGTAAAAAAAAGTTTCATAAAATAACCTTCTGGTCTTGTGGTCAATCCTGTTGTTGCTGTCACACATCATGGCGAGTGACAACGTGATGATGGAAGCAGCGTCAGCCGTCAGTCTAAAAACATGTCCGTGTCACACCAAAATGACAGCTGGTCCTGCTTTCACCACAAAATGTTCACAAATACGCGCAAAGTGTTGTCATTTTTGCAGTGTACTTTGACACAATGCATTGCGATGGTGCACATTCAAACTTTATGTGTGTCAAATGTCTGTGAATCGATACAAAGTGTAATTCGTGAGATGGGCGCAAACCTGTGCTGTACTCAAAAACAAACGCTCAACTGTTCAAAGAAATTAAAATTGAAGAGTGCCTGTATTTATAGAATGTCCTGGTAGGTTTGACACATGACGGATTGTTCCACCCAAGCAATTATCTTTGCTTTGCTTTGCAAAACACAAAAAACATGTTTGTTGCTGTTCAGTTCTGTCAAACCCACCAAAAAGTTGCCGGTATGTTCGAAGGTCTTCCAGACAGAAAAGTGCAAATGCGATAATGGGAGGTGACACTCGGTTGTTCTCTTCTCGTTCAGCTGCGAACCTGTGGCAGAGGTTTACTCTTTGGAAAATTTCGAATTTACGTCAAAGTTGAGACTGAAAGGGACGCGCGACAACTTTGCAGTTGGGTAGACTAGATTCTATGTTGGAAATTTTTTTGTGATCCTGCAAATTTTGTTGTCGATTTATGTGATTGTTACAGCACAGGCAGAATTGTGGATTGTGCTGCGGTTGTGGTTTGTGATTTTGTTCGGTCTGTCTTCACTTTTGACCCTGTTGAGTGTTACCGGGCCCGTATTTTCCTTGTTGAACTTCAGTTTTGTTTGGTCATTCCAGTGCAGCCTTTGTTGCGTTTTTTGTGGAAACCTGTTCTGGAGAAAAATTCTTGAACAAGATTCCCAGATGCGCTCGTTCAAACCCTGTTGTTCTTTGCAGCTTCCTGCCTTTGTAGTCTTGGATCGGTTCGAGAAAATAAAGGTGATCGAAATGCTATTCTTGTTCTACTTTGGGATGTTTTAAATTTCGCGCCCAACAACCAAATTTGGAAGAAAGTTCTTTCGTGGGAGAAAACGTGTTTCACACTGGTGCGATAGATTGTCGATTGCTCGATCGCACTGCGTGTTGATTGCTCGATGTCATCAGAAAAGCAATCTGCTGCAGTGAAAATCACTCTTCGATGATCGATCGTCCAAAATAGAACTTTGTGGAGGAAACTAAATTGAGGCGAGAAGAGACCTGCTCTTTCTAATTTGACGATTAATCGGTCGCCGATTACCGATCCTGCCCCTGTCATCTCTGGCGTTTCTGGAGCGGAAACGGGGGTAGATTCCATGCACAGGAGCACACGCTGAATAAATAATATAGAGATGACACAGCGAAGGCAACATTCCAAACGCACAAACAGGAACATGGGGAAGTAACTTCAGAACCAAGAAACGCTACTACTTTTGGATAAGACGGAGAATACGTGTACCTTGGGTAAGTTCTTTTGAGTTTCACGTGTGTGCATGCAGGTAGTTTGGTTGGTCACAATTGTGTGCATCGTTGATGGTACTCGTACATTTGTCACTGAATTTGTTTCAATGATTTGTCAGCAGTTCGGGTCGGACCCTCCTTTTCTGTGAATAGATCTAACTGTAGCTGTTCGATTTGGCCGTCACTTGGCGGTGAGGTGGTACTGCGAGTTCAGCAACTCGAGCGGCATCTGTTTGCCAACTTTGGGACAAAAGCCTCTGATGTCAGGCGGCATTGCCGCGTGTGTTGGCGCTCCCATGGGAGCGTCAAACTTCGGTGGTCAAATTGGTACCACCCCCAGTGTGTGACACGAGTGGTCAAAGTTCTTATGTACACGAAAACTGTATACGGTGTTAACCCAAAACACCAATCCAGATCGCATCAAGGCAGCGAGTTGGAGTTGTGAGTCCTGGTCAAACAAACACGAGTATACCAGGCTGAATCAAGGACGATCCAAGTGTTGTCAAAGCTGTCGTTGTTGAGGTCAGGTTGTGTGTGTGTGTGTGTGTGTGTGTGTGTGTGTGTTTGTGTGTGTGTGAAACTTTTGAGGGAAGAACTCCCAACTTTTGAAACAGTTTTACTGCAAAAAGTCAAAATTGTTGAACCCGAATCACAACAGACGCGGCGGGGGGGGGGGCTTGTGAAACTTTTGAGAAGCGGAAGTTTCAGTTGTGTGTACACACGCCAGTGACTTGAGTCATTCGCAAGCCCGTGAGAAAGTGAGTCTTTCATGGCTTGCGGTTTCAAGTGACACATTGTGATTAACACCTGCACAACAATGATGAATTGATTCAGACACCATAACTAAATACACAAAAGGATATGAGCACGAAACCGAATCTTCCTGGCATCAGAGGCAGAGATTTGCCCGAGAGATCCGAGTTGCACGAGTCAAACTCTGCAAACATTGCCTTTTCCTCACAGCAGACATATACACAGACGTCACTCGCGAAGGCAAGAGATCAACAGGCAGAGATCACGAGTCAGAGCCTTGGAATAATTCACTTGTCGTGCTGGAAAATACTCCAAAAAGGGCGGTGCATGCTTCCAGCGACAGAATGTAATGAACGAGCAGTGCCCAGGGAAATTGATTTCAACTTCCTCAGAGTGAAAATTGCCTTGTTTCTGTTCATTTGCTTGGGAGACCCGGGCACATGCCAGTGAAGAACTTTGTTGATGATTTCCACGTTTTGTTTTTGACAAGATCCAATCATCTTTCCCGTGATTTGCATCACTCATTCTGTTGTCGCAGTAATTTTGTGGTTGGGGTTCAGTGGACAATTGCCAGAATTTTCATTGCGACCCATCTGTTTCTATTGTTTCACAAGGGTTTGTTGCATTTGAATGCTGCCCTTCCAAATGAGAATTGTTGTGATGTTTCAGTGATGGAAGGACAAAAGGAGTACGATGATACCACTGAGCTGGCAGGACAGGAATACGATACCACTGAGCTGGCAGGAGTGCACAGAGCTATGGTCACGGAACACTCTTCAGTGGGCACAGAACCCAGGATGGAGGCGCCGCCTGCAACTCTCTGGAATTCCGATAAAGAAGGACTGGACAGCAGACACGTCGCGCTGTCTGATGTGGGAGCGGACCCGACAGGCGTCCGTGCCGTCGGTCGGGCGGGGAGCGGCGGCGCCACGGCGGGGCGGCTGCGGTCGTTCCGCGAACTGACGCGCGCGAGGCGCGACGAGCGGCGCAGCGCGAGGGGGCGGGCGCGCGACTCCGGCGATGGACCCAGCAGAATGCAAGGTGAAGCAGAGCCCGTTTGATGGAAGGACTGGCTGTGATTGAGTTCAGTTCTTCTGCACTTCGTTCCTGGGCATAAATTTTGTTCGAAAATGAAACGTTCAGAAGTGCCTTTTCCAACAATCGCCTTTTCACAAAGATTGTGGCCTTGAATCTCGAGCCCCTATCTGCCCATTCTTCATCGTCTGCGCCAAGGTTTGTTGTTTGATGACAGGCAGATGCTGCCCAGGTGCCAGAAACAGAGCTTCCATTTTCACTTGATAAATTCATCGTCAAGTGTGCGCTGAAAATAATTTCACCATTTTTTGTCCAGGACGATCCGCAGACGAGGGAATCACCGTTGTCACGGGCCACGCCCACTTCGAAGAGGGGTTTGCACCCGGTGACCCCAGACAGTCAGACAACAACCCGCATCCTGGTACAGATGCTACACACAGGAAGACAATCAGATGGAAGGTACAGTGTGAAACTATTGACCCCGCCAAGATGCCTGATGCCGTGGTTTTTGCGACACCACAGGATTTTCGGCTTGCCCTGAATTTTGCTCGTGAACAGCCAACTATAATGTTGTCACAGACATGCTTATGAAGACGTTCCGTATGTTTCCCTTGTGTTTTGGTATTTACATGAAGTAGCACTCGAGACTCTTGTCAAGAGGAAAAAAACGTAAACACACTGCGTTATCAGAGTTCGTAACTTCCTATTCATGAGAAGTAAATATGCGAACAATTGTGGGATGAGAAGGACTTTGACCTCCGCAGTTGAGCGGACCAATTAAGCAAGAGTGTTTGGTTCTCTTGGTGCCAAGTGTCTGCACTGCGAGTATTGCTGTATTGGATACCAGCAGCGAACTGAGATCATTGCTGACATATCCGAGTGAAAAATTGGTTTTTAAAGAGAGAATTGCCAGTCAAAGGCTTGTGTGTGAGAACATCTGAAAGCGCTTGAGAGGCAATCCATGAAAAAAAGCCAGGGCGGACGTTTTTCCGCTGAATGTTTTCGCAAACTGATTGCTGAGTCACGCCGCGCAGAGCCGCGTTTTGTGATCACTTGTATTCCTGGGTTCAGTCGGTCGGTTCCTTCACTGTCAGGAGGACGAGTGGAGCGGCGACGCAGCGTCCTCGGCCTCCCCGACGCGAGGCAGCGCCGCCTACATCTACATCCGGCCCTCCGGGCAGGACGAGGTCCTCACCATCACTGAAGGTACGTGCTGAGACGACGCGACTGCAATCTGTGAAAATATTTTTGGTAAATTTGGCCACACGATTTGATCGTTTGGGTTCAAGCGACCATCGTTCCTTCGTTTAGTTCTGGAGAAAGTGTTTGATTATTCATTGTAAACTTGCGCTTGTCTCTGAACGCGAATTTCTATTTTCGGTGTTTTCATCACGGGTGCTATGTCTCAGTCACACGGAACTTCGGTCTCTCGTTTCAGGTCACTTCAATGAAGCCTTTGACAGTGACACACAAACACCACAACAGCACACCAGCAGTACGGGCCTGCCTGCTGAATATAGTACACAATCAGCTATTACATGTGACCCTATGAGCGATATAGGCAGACACAAGCAAGAGGAATGTGGTGAAATAACCGCTCGAAATAGTTCTGTGGTTTCTTCTGGAAGCACCGGGGATTACACTGGATACTCGACAGGTTTTCAAAATAACTCTCTTGTGCCACCAAGAGAGAGTTTCCAAATGATCAAGGACAGTCAGAACAGGAGAAATGGGCCAAGATTGGAGAGGCAGGCGAGAGTTCGTTCTGGAGATGTGTCGCCATTGGAAAGTGAGAAGGAATTCTGCATTGTCCACGGTGAGACCAAAGGTCAATCTGTCGAGCGATGGCCACAGGAAAGCGAAGAGAAAGAGGACGACTACGTGCCCTTGTGGACAGTGGGTCGGAAAATATCCACAACGGTGCAGTACAAAAGTGACGATACTTATGTGCCAATCTGGACCAGCAATGTGCCAAAGCCCAGCAGGGAATACAGGAACTCCAAATCTGTGGATGACGCGTTGACAGGTGACCTGCATTTCGACCCCGATATTCAGGTTCAAAGCCAAAGGTCACCGGGTGCACAAATGTCACCCAAGGCCTATTCTGTGGATATGATTGCCAGAAACAAAACTACAAACGTGATTGTGAGAGAAAATCTAAATCTACCTCCGAGGAAGGTGTCACAACCGACCGTTTCAAGTCAAGGTCACATTCAGGATCGAGGTCAGACGTACTCAAACAATGACGCTGCTGCCAGGAACTTCAATGGACATCTAAAGAAACTGAAGCTTGGTGCTGCTACTGCTCAAGTGCCAGGAAGACCTGCGGATGCGGCAGGTCCGAGTCATGACTCGAGCCGGCTGCAAGTGCCGAGTCTGCTGGAGAGGCGCGGCTTCATGCTGCAGGAGGCGTCGAGCGAGGAGCGACCCCTGCCGCCCGCGCCGCCGCTCCCCGCCAAGCAGCGGAAACCCTGCCTCCGCTCCTACAGCCTCCTGGGAAGGTCCATGTCCAACAAGTAAGAGGCTCTCAAAACCGTTTGCAGAAAAGGGCTCCAAGGCCAAAGAAAAGTGTTTAGCAGACAGAGTTCGCTTTGAATTCCAAAGCACGTTGTTGTGTCAGGCTGGCTGCATTGGAGATGAAAGCAACAGAGATATCTGTTTGTGAGACAGTCTTATCTGCAGCTCCATTTGGTTTACATTCGAGCGGCATTTTTTGAAAGAAGAGCCTTCGGGCATCATTCCAGTGCTGACTTCATTGATTTGAGATGTTTCTTTTATGTTGGAACCACGGTTTACCACGTGGCGAGTCTGACGTCATGTTTGGTCCGTCTCTGCCTTGTCAGGTCAGCGGGGCTGAAACCCGGAAGGTCCACAGAGCTGGCCCCTGGTGGTCACCTCCAGTCACGTGTCCCGGCCGCAGGCGCCGGAGGCGGGAACCCGCTGCTCCAACTTGCGCGCACATTCAGCAGATCCAAGTCCCACAGGTACGACAGTGCGACATCTGATGCGTGTTCTGTTTGTGCGTTATGCGAACTCACGGTTTTGCGTCGGTTTATCTTCTTCATTCTTGGCACGAAACCCCTCATTTCGCTGTTTGCGCTGGAACTTGAACACGTGGTGAGAAACAAGGTGGATCTCGATCCTGACATTAATTGCACGTTCGTAAATCACCCTGACATGCTGTGAATCGTCCTTCATACAAATGTCTTGTTTTCGTTGCTTCTGAGCAAGTACAGAAGAACCATTCAGGTTTCGTTGTGTGTTGCAGCGTGGAGCAGGGTCAGACGGGTCACCCAACCCACGTGGTGGTGTACCCGACTCATGCGGTGATGCCTCTGGAGCGACCCCCACGCCACAAAAACTACTTTGACCTGGCCGTGTTCACGTGCTGCTGCTGCGTGTCGCCCCTGGGAATCGTCGCCATCGTGCTCTCAGGTCAGTACTGCTGTTCCAGGTCTGAGAGCTGAGGCCAGACGGATGGTCCCTGTGTTCATGATCGTCTTTGAATTCTGCGCACAGTTCGTTCTGTAGAGAATTTAGTTCTGGTGCGCAGCACCACATTCCGCAAAATGACCGAAAGGGATCAAAACATCAGAGAGAATGACGCGTCGTTGTCATTGCAGTTCTGTCAGACACGTGGTGGCGCGCGGGGCAGCTGGAGAAGGCGTCTCGCTACAGCCGCGCGGCGTTCGTCGTGTGCATCGTCGGCATCGTTAGCACGGTGACGCTGTGGAGCGCGCTGCTCGCATCACACTCACTGCCCTTCATCAAGCACATCGACCCCGGGGACAGCGGACACCAGTTCAGCTCCTAGTGCACAGCTCAGCTCCCGGGTAGAGTCGTCTCAGTTCCACCCACGTTCACCAGAAATCTAGTGTCGCGCGCTTGGACAAGACGCGCCGATTCCACTCAGGACAAAAGTCAACAATTGCCGCTGTCTGCCCACGCACTCTCTCCTATACATACGAGGGTGGACAAGACATGGAACCATTCCTTGATTTGGGGGCCAAAGCAAGAGTATTTTTCCACACGGATACACGTGAAAAACTGGTGTTCTTCTGAACTTTTGGTTGACCCTGTCAACGTTTGAACCAGGCCTTGCAAGCCGACAGTGGGATGTTTTGAATCACTTTGGAATTTTTGAGAACATTGTGTGCCGTTTTCTTGCATTTTTACGAACCAGACTGCTACCTTATTGCTTACAATGCTCATATTTATGACTACGCCGCGCTGCTGGTTGGAGGGGAGGCTTCCGACTCGGCGCACTGATCCTCAAATGTCTCTTCCGCTTGCATCGTGTAATTTTAGGACACACCACGAGAACGTTTCAAATCGTTTGTTTTCGCCAACATCGTTTTTGCGATGGCTGTTTGCTCTTTTGAAGCAGAATTGGAGACACGCACATTGCGGTCGTGTGTTCTCCGCAAAAATAGATACAATTTCCTTCAACGTTTGTGTTGTTCGTTGGGTTCTTTCAGCTATATGCGGGTCTTGGAACTCGGCAGACGAGTAAGAATCGTATCACAAACAAAGAGTGTGATTGAAACACTTGAAAACTTCGCAATAATTTATCAGCTGTAGCAGCCAGTTGGCTCAGTGTCAAAATGATCCAAATGGAACAAAGACACCGAAGATCGACTTCGAAAAGCAAGAAAAAAGCAAACCACATTCGGACTCGAACGTGTGGTTTGCGATCAAGATTCCACACAGCACCGTTTTTGCCAATGACCATCATACATCGTCGGATGAGTCCCCACCAAAACACCACCAATCACTTTCCTCGTCCTGCGTGAAATTCTAGGTTCAGCAGAAATTCGAGCAACACACCAATTTACGATCGGATCACGAGAATCATGCTGAGTCGTCCGATCTCACGGGCGCAGTGGCAAGGGAATCGATCATTTCAAATCGAGAAACACAAGTTTGATTGTGATCTGGAGCTCGGGACCGTCAGTATTTTCCCGCACGTCGCACGCGCGATCTTCACAGGTGGCGCTGCCGCATGTATCCGCCGAGCGCCGCGTGGAAGCCGCCGCCGCGGACGAACCGGAAGTTGATCCGCTCCTCCTGCGAAACGAACCGGCCGAGTTACTGCGCACTCGTTTGCCTTGCGGTCGGACGTTTGTCGATCGAGCGTAGTTGGTTGCTGTTGTTTGCACGTGTGAGTGTGAAACGTTTTTGTTTCAGTTGCAACTCCCACGGACATTGGCTGTTCTGCTTTTGCTCGTTTTCGCGAGAGAGGTTTCGTTGGATTTCAAATCGTACCGGAGGAATGCGAAGGTTCTGATAGTGCAGCATCTCTGTCATCCAGTCAACTACACGTGGAATGCTGACGAAGTTCCCGACGAAGAAAATGTTCCTCGTGTTGGCCCTGTGAAAAGAAGCATGCTCGTTGTGCAAGGATTTACAGAATCGGAGCTCAGTTCAAATTTTTTGGCAAGCACTTGAGGTCACCTGAAGCTGGAGTGGAACACGGCTCGAGCGAGGGTGTCGGCGACGTTGCGCTGCATGCTGTACAGCACGTCTCCCTTCTTCGCCGCCTCTGTAGTTGACAAGAATTTTCAACATAGATACAGGGATTTTTCGGCGACACTTTTCAGTTTGACGGGAAGACACGACCCGAACCATGAAGCCTGCTGAGTGGCGCAACTACAATGCACCACATCTTTGTTTCTAGTGGGTCGCACCTGGGTTCTCGGTGCCCTTGCCGAACGGCAGGAGGCGGATGTCGTACTCATCTCCCGCGATGGCGTTGTATGCGTCCACGTCGCTCTCCTTGGGCGACGTGACGGCGTCCGACACATAAACGTCGACGGAACGTCCGTCGCTTCCGGCGATCAACGCCTCCATCTCCTCGTACGTCTGAAAAGACACGATGTCGACATGTTTGATACAGAATAATGATTTCCACACACCGTGTTGTCAAAGCAAAACATCTCGATCACATGTCGGTGGTCCGTACTACCTTGGCCCCGCAGCAGATGGCGCTGAAGCCCTGGAGGAAGCGGCCGCCGAGCAGCGGGAAGTCGACGATCTGGTAGCGCCCGTCCCGCTCCACCTGTAACACGCACCGCGCGGAAGATGAGGCAGATCACCATCGCACCAGTCGCGACGCGCACAAAAAACTTGCCTTTGCTCTCCAAATTCTTTGAGTATTTTGCATTCCTCCTTTGTTCTTTCTCAGCAATGAAACAAACAGTCTGCAACATACTTCTTCAGCCGCACCTTGAGTATCGGATTCCCTGATCCACATATGACGAGCAGACAGGGAAACCAATCGCCACGCAAAGAATAGTCCGCTTCCGTGTCAATGTACTGGTCACCCAGAAAACGGGTGAAACCGAGAGATGTATCCATCAACTTTTTCCCATTCTGTAGCCCTGGAAAACAAACACAATATTGTGTCTTCCAAACGAACCTTTAGCAAGGCATTTCCTGAGCCGGACAGGCAGAGGAGGCACGGGAACCAGTCTCCACGCAACGAGTAGTCAGCGTCGGTGGCAATGTGGCCCCGCCCAAGGAACCGGCTCCACCCAATTGAAGCCTGCATCAATTCCGCACCGCTCGCGAGAGCTGAGGTACCAAGAAGGAAGGACAGGAATTTAGCCCCATGGTGCGCACACAAAAAAAATTGATGTGAAAAAAAATGGCGACTATACCTTTCTGGGAGAGGGGTTCAAACAGACGTTCTTGGTCCCCGTCTCGGGAAAGAAAAGCAAAAGCTTCCGAGAACAGGTCCATTTCACTGATGTTCGTCAGCCTGAAGAAAAGAACGAGAAACACAGTGTAAAATGTCTGCATTCTTTGCTGAGTTGTTCTGCAGTAAATTTTCAAGAAAGTTTCGCACTTGATCTTCAATTTCTCTTCCAGTTTGGCTTTGTTGAAGTTGGCGCCGAGGCCCGTGGTGAAGACAAGCGCCGTTCCGTCGGCATCGCGCGTGACGTCACACTTCTGGTTGATGAGAGCGATGGCGTCTTCGAGGAGTCGCATCGGAAACAGCTCGGTGTGCAGCACCCCGATTGTCGCGTGCTGCAAGTGCCAAAATGGGACCCTCGTGCTCATTAGTCAAGCAACTTCTGTCACGCAAATTGGAACACAAGATGTTTTCCTGAAGTTTTGTGACCAAAGGATACCTTGTCGGAAACGGGGTTGCCGTTTTTGTACTCCTCGTTGGACCGATAGACAACTTTCACATTGCTGCCTCCTGCAATGTCAGATCCCAGGTTTTATCTCCGTCAAACCCTTCCCCCAACTGTGTTTTTTGTTGCGCGAAGGCGACTAGTATTGCCAGTATGTGTCTGTCTGTGACGTGTGACCCGGAGCGACCCCCCCCCCCCCTGTCCAGGAAATTTGATGGGAGATGCAGATCTGAAGTAAAAAAAATTTCAATTTTATTTGGGGTTTTGGACTTAGAAAATTTTCAGCTGGTAGGACCCCCCCTGGTTTCGGACTTAGAAAATTTTGGGTCTTGAGGGACCCCCCTCCACCCCAGTTTTGGACTAAGAGAATTTTAGGTCTTGAGGGACCACCCCCCTGGTTTTGGACTCTGAAAATTTTGGGTCTTGAGGGACCCCCCCCCCTCCAGTTTCGGACGAAGAAAATTTTGGTGTCTGCGCTGACCGCGCGACATGTGACCTCCTGGTCATGTCGTTGATGGACAGTTCTCTTCTGCTGTCTGTCCCTGAGCAACCACTTGTGGCTTCTCATCAAGTTTTTCACACTTGCAGTGCTGTGCAAAATGCAGAATCTACTTCCAAATCAGAATGAGGTGAAGGAGATCAAGAAAGACGTCATAGATTTTGAGTGAGGTGGGAATGAGAAACAATGTGTGTGAAATTCTTGTGTTCGATCTGGGCACGCACCGATGTCGAGAGAGAAGCCGACGCTCTGCTTCACCACGTCCGCCGGCAGCTCCAGCATCGCGCCGCCCAGACCCGTCCCGACAGTCATGCCCTTTAAGTCGGCCATTGGGGTCAAAAATCTGCAAGAGCGATGCTGAAATGAACAAAATCTGAGCACCTGGAGAGTGAAAAGTTCTTCGGCGAAAGCCAACGGGTGCCGAAATACATTGCCATTGCCCTTTTGTATTGACATGGTTTTATCAACGCGAATTCCTGACAAATGGTGAATTTTCGACCCAGTGTCAGACAAATATTTTATGTGAACCCCGCAGCAAAAACCTGTGAGCAACGTCCTAAACGGTAGACTTCAACTATCACCAACACCTGCAATGCAATTCGTTCGCTGACACTGCGTCAATGTAGCTTGTGCACAAAAACAAAGATTTGACACTTTGCTCAAGAACAACCGGAAACGTGAACGCTTCTCCTCACTGGAATGGCGTGTTCTTTTTGCGCGAACAACTTTCCCGCGCAAGTTCCGCTCCGAGCGCTGCCGAAGGTTGAACGGCGCGAGTCGCAGTGTGTACTTTTGGGTCCAGCTGAAGAGCTCCAGCAGATCTATCCTGAGGTGGAGGGAACTCATTCCTGGATGGCGGGGAACTTTCGTTTCCCTGGTTTTGGTCAGTATACATGTGGAACTCAGATCCACAAACAAAAAAACCTTGGCACCAGCGCACCAAAATGTCAAGACCTGTAGGTCTCTCCTGACCCGACCCTGGACACAAGAGGAGTTTGAAAGATGCAGGCCCCCCGATCCCCACCCTCTTCGATGTGTGTGGAAGAAGACCCAGGAAATCCCTATTTTTACCCTCCCCCTCAGCATACACTTTCCCCTTGTTGAAGACAGGAATCATAAATTTGAGGGAAGCCCGACCCTCTGAAAGAGGGACCTGATCACACTGACTGAATTCATGTCACTCCAACGGCGCTGAATTGGGAGCTGGGACAATTTGACGGGGGAGGATTCAGGGGCAGGCCCCGGGTTTGTGGGTTTGTCTGAATCACCACTGCCTCTCAACAAAAAAAGATATTTTTTGCACTGTCAGGAAGTTGATGTCACCCTCACCCCTCCCAGGTGTTGGGCCCACCATATATCATTTTTGCGGAACGGGGCGGACCACTTACACCTTCAGATCCACGTCAAAGAAATTTGACATGTATGATTCACATGGCTTACAAATGCCGAGTGTGAATCTTCAAAACAAACAGCTTCAGGAGACAAAATCGATTCTATGCGCGCGGCACCTCCTGAATCACAAAGCATCCAGACAACGTCTCGTGCATGCCTGACAACGTAAACACAAAAAGTACTCGCAAAACAGAATTTCAATACAAAACTTTCGCTCTTCCCACGAAACCTCTTTTGTGGAAATGATTGGATCCACATAGAAGCACCAGAAGATCAGAGGATTTTGGTTTCCTCTCACTTTCATGCTGGGAGTGGATCAACCAAAAGACAAGGCAGGACAGATCTGTCTGTTTGTTGGTTCCCGGAGGGTCCGACGCCGAAGTGAACGTGTGGGCCCGATTTCATTTTCAGAACAAATCTGTGGAGGATTGGGTTGGCCTCGATGGCCTTGAGAACGTCTGTACAAATAGAAATAATCTCGGTCTCGCTCGGATAGGAGGTGAATTCTGAGACACAAATTTTGTCAGAGAGAGAGAGAGAGAGAGAGAGAGAGAGAGAGAGAGAGAGAGTGCGTGCGTGTGTGTGTGTGTGCGCGTACGAGTGCGTGTGTGCTCGTTCAGGTGGGGTTCGTCTTGGAAATTTTTTGCGTGTGTTGAGGTCCTCTTTTCCCCGGGGGCCGAAATCCAGAAGTCAACAACTCTGCTCGCCTCTGGAACCGCACAAGAAATCGAAGTCAGTGTGTGTGTGTGTGGCAGCATCAGAGCAACCACATTCGGCAATGTTGTAGCAACACGACGAGCTTTCTCTTTCCAGTGAACATTTCTCAAGGAAGGATGGCGTGACAGTGGAAAGCCAGCTTACGAATTTCACGATCAATCGGAGCCAATTCAGACGAGACTATGGGTGTGGCTGTCGTCATCTTGTTTGTGGTCAACTTCATAATCACTGTGAGTAGATTTGATCAAATCAAGAAACTGCTTGCTTGCCTCTCGTCGTGCACAAGTCATCATGCTGCCAAGGAACGTGTTCTGTGTAGTCGACTGGCCAAAGACTGCGGTTCTTGGCGGTATGGCCTTGGATCAATTGTGTTGATGCCCAGAAGGTTCGTCGTCAGACCTCATGCACCAGGCGCGCAACAGCAATGTTGCTCGAGGGACTTCAGCCCTGTGATGCAAACAAATCGTGTTCGTTGGTTTGCCAAATGTCTGTTCAAACGAAAAGTCCACGCGTGCATGTGTATTTAGCTGTTGGGGTTGGCGCTTATCGGCGTGGGCGTTTGGGCGCGCTACGGCTCAGGCACCTTCACAGCCGAGGCGCAGGACGTGCTCGACGCAATCCCGCAACTTCCGGCCAAATTCGGTCTCCAGGTAGATCTCTCAAAAACGTTGAAGAAAACGAGGAAACTTGCATTTATCCCTGGTCGCGTGCATCACCAGACACACATGCAAAGGATAAAGTTTCAAAGTCAGGGGCCCGGGTCTCCTGAACCACGAAAACCCAGGGGAAAATTCGCGATGGAGTTGCGCCCAAAACTCGTAAGAACCGAATCCAACGTCGACAAATGTTTGTTGCCACCTCCCCAGGACAGCAGCACCCCGGGCCCCGGGAGCCTGGACCTGGAGCTCGGGGACTACCTGGAGGACGTCGGCATTGCGCTCGTGCTGCTCGGCGGACTCGTCGCGCTCCTCGGGGTCTTCGGCTGCCTGGGCATCTGCTGCAAAAACAAGTGTTTGCTCATTGTGGTGAGTCGAACCACGATTGAAGTTCTCTGCTGTTTGTGCGAACGTGAACTTCTCTTTGGGTCGAGGTCGAGTCTGGTCAGATATAAAATTCGTTTCAGTACACCGTCGTCGTCTCCGTGTTGGTGATCGCGCAGGTCGTCTTGATGTCGCTCTTCTTCTCAGGAACTGTGAGTTCACATCTTTTCGAGACCCCTTTTCACGAACCGCCACCATTCTCCGAGATTTTTGTGCATTTTTGAGTCCGTACTTTCACAACACATGTGAAAGCAACAACGCAAACATATGGACATGGTTCCAAAGAGGACAAAACGCAACAGACAAAAGCAAGTCCTGAAAGTGCACGCCCATTGATCTCATTCACAAGGTTTGATTTCCATTGAAAAAAGAAACCCCAAAAAATTGACAACAATTTTCGAACACCTTCTGGTGAGATTCAGACAAAGCCCTCTTTTGCGTCAAAACGAAGGGGAGAAATTGAGAACGAAAATCTTGACTGGACTGGGATGCTCTTTTTCCAGGGGAGTGGGACTGGATAACTTCATCCAGTTCAAGAAGATGTGCTCACGGACCAACGTCTTTCCCTTTTCTCATTTGCGAAGCATTTTGCAACTCTTGCCTGTGTTTTGTCTTGGTTGCAGCTGAACTCGCAGATAAAGAACGCCTTGCACGACGCCATTCGAGACGATTTTGTTGCTCTCGATGATTACGGCAAACACTCCGTGGCCTGGAACTACTTCATGCTCAATGTGAGTCCATGCAGTCTACAGATATCACATTGGCTGGCCTTTTCATCATTGCTCTGGTCGTGCAAAAACTTGCTCAAAACGGAAATCAGAAGCTTCGAGGACGGGCCCTCCACTGTGGCCAACGAAGCCTTCCTGCATGTTTGATGGTCGCGGTAGCGGCCATCTAGGTCCCGCTGTTGGCTTAAAAACCCTTAGCACTCATGTGTGTGTCTGTCCACACTTTGGAATGTAACCTCCCCCCCACCCCCCACCCCCCCCCCCACCCACCCACCACTGGACCCCACCCACCCACCCACCCACCCACACCCACCACCAGACCCCCCACCCCCCCACCCACCAC
>JAAUXT010015290.1_pt1 | contig 33765 bp, 31 predicted proteins | sample 7278171 | NCBI WGS metagenome assembly JAAUXT01 (sample SAMN14350112, study PRJNA611818) | marine sediment metagenome | isolation source: surface marine sediment (1.8m) | place: French Polynesia: Moorea | collected 2018-08
CAACCCAAGCACATACACACATACCCTACTCTAAGCACTTCAGATCCAATCCAATCCAACACAACCCCACCCGACCCAACCCGACCCGACCCTGACCCAACCCAACCCAACCTGACCCAACCTGACCCAACCTGACCCAACCCAACCTGAGCCAACCTGACCTGATCTAACCCAACCCAACCCAACCCAACCCAATCCAATCCAATCCAATCCAATCCAAATCAACCCAACCCGACCAAACCCAACCCGACCCCGACCCAACCCAACCCGACCCAACCCGACCTGACCCGACCCGACCCGACCAAACCCGACCCGACCAAACCCAACCCAACCCGACCCGACCCGACCCGACCCGACCCGACCCGACCCGACCCGACCCGACGTGACGCGTCGAGGCAACGCACAAAGTTCCGAGTCCTTCCGGCCAGAGCAGGCTGTCTGAGCTGATGTCGCTCTTTCACTCACTGCTGTCAAGACTCTCAACTGCCCAGTCCGTTGAAATTAACATTGGAAGCCAACGCCGTGAGGTTCCTTTGCTGAACAAGTGAACGCATTGTGAACTCTGTTGTTGCAGCGTGCTCAAACACTCCATGGATGCAACGTACGAGAACCGGGGTCCACAGCCGGGCTATCGAATGGAGATGGCAATCTTCTACGTCGTCTACTTCATCGTGTTCCCGTTCTTTTTCATCAACATCTTCGTGGCCTTGATCATCATCACCTTCCAAGAACAAGGCGAAAACGAGCTCATGGACCAGGATCTGGACAAAAACCAGGTGAATGTGCTTGTGTGCACAGGAACGGCCCGGTTCACGTGTCTCAGAGGGCCTATCAGCGAAGCGTTTTCTTGCAGAAAGCAACCCGCAATGCTTCTGTCGCATTCAAAACATGAAATGTTGAGATTGTTCGCCGACGTCTTCTCAGCTTGAGACTGAGTCTTCTTTGATTTTTCTTTTTCAGAAACAATGCATAGACTTCGCTATAAACGCAAGACCTCTGTGTCGATACATGCCAAAAAACAAAGACTCTGTGAAGTACAAGATTTGGCGACTGGTAGTTTCAACACCATTTGAATATTTCATCATGACGATGATAGCGCTCAACACCATAATTCTGATGATGAAGGTAGGCCTCGTGCTTGGAAAAACCAAACAGGCACAGGATGAAAAACAGAACAAAATCTCAGTGGATCCAGTGAGCTCGTGGGTTCACGAGCTTCGACTTTTGTTTCGAGCCTCATTCCCAGTTTAGATTCGGCAGAACAATGTCCTTGAGTGACGTATCCTCACGTTGGTTTTTTCAAGCAAATACTCGAAGATTCCTTGCGCCGTTAATCAAGAAAGCTCGTTGGTATCAGGATCTAAGACAGACGTCTTGATGTTGAGAGAAGAATCTCCTTCTTCAGTTCTGAACAAAGCGCTGCCAAAAAGTGCCAGCAAGTGCCGCCCGACCTGCTAGGTGAACGGTTCACAGAAACACTGGTCTCAGGAAAATGTTCACACACAGAAACCTGTGTTGTTCATTTGAATCTTTGGTTCAACTAAACTGAGGTTACATGGCTCTTGCTGTGCGAAACGAAACAGTCAGGTTCTCCTCTCTTCAACATTCGGACATCTAACAGTGGAGTTCAATTGCATCTCAGAAGTGAACACTCCTACACTGTCAAAATATTGGTGAGAAAAACAGAGTGGGGCAAAAATCCAAAAGCTGCGATTGCAACGATTTCCCGAGTTCTCTTCAGTGATGGCAGTCTTCAGTGGACATGGGGTTCACTTGTGCTCGCAGCAGGGTTCCACGGCGTTCAGATGCCAAGAGCATTTTTTGAAGAAAAAGTCTTTTGAATTTTTGTTGTGAAGGCAAGACCCGTGGTTGCGATATTGCTTCCCTCCTGTGCGAAAAAAAAACTAACAATCAAAACAAATCCAAACCTTTTGCAAAGGAACCTCATTTCACACTCTGAAATGTTTGACCCTGCATTCCTTGTCCGAATCCTCCCTTCTTTACGACAACAAGGAAACCACGGACCTTGGCTCCGCACAAAGCACAACAGTTTTACCGTGGCAAGCCTGCGAATATGCCATGCAACAGAAATAACTACCCTGAAACAGGCCATTTACGAATTCCAAAAAATAGCAACGAAAAAATTTCCACGCAAAAAGTTGTCCACGATCAAGAGTTCCCTGACATCAAAGCATGATGAATATTGTTTGTTATTTTCCTTTTGTTTGGTCATTTTGATTTTTGCACGTTGTCAGTGATAGCAGTGCATTTGGTGCTGTGGTGCCGTCCGATTTTGTCCGTTCGTTTGATCACTCAACATCTGCCGTCACCAGGAATTAACGATGCAAAATCTTTCCGCGGCTGAATCAAAATGTTGCACAATGTCCCAACACACCAAATCCTTTGTTTTGTAATGTCCGTGAGATTCACACTGAGACAGGTGAGATGAAAACAACCCAAGACTTGACCGGGTTGGGTCCTCCAAGGAACCGGGACCCATCTTTGGCACAACCAATCCATTCAAAAAGCTGTTCCCACGCTGTAAACTCCACTCTTGGGCCGCAGCACACAGTCCTCGGCTGAAGTCGAACAGTTCTGTCCTTACAAGAAAAACAGAAGTTTGTACCTTCGTCAAGTCTGTTTCTGTTGAGCAATCTTGGCTTGGCCATGCAAATCCCAATGTTTGGTTGGTTTCTTCGTCCATGGCAAATCGTGTGCATGTTGCTTCAAAACTGCATTGAACGTGATTGGGTATCATCAAAAATTGGAAATTTAGGATTGAGCAAGAAAGGGGCAAAGGCGATTTTTCATTGAGAAAATCTTTCTACAATCACTTTTCTTTGGAACATACATTGAAAAAGTTTTACCTTTGATCAAATAAGAAAAGTTTTCTCTATTTTGTGACTTTTCAGTTTTTGTTTGTCTTTTTGAATAGATCTACAGTACCAAGTTTGAAATATCCCAAACGCACAACATTTATAATTTGCGCAGTTTAGGCTTAGATCCTCTGGAGAGGAGGATAGAGTTTGCATGAACTCACCAATCAATGAAAATTCATACGAATTCCATTTTTGTGTACTCAGTTTTTCATAGCAATTCACATTTTGTGAATAAATTTTTTGCATGAGTTTCTCGGTACTTTTGAATCAAGAGGAAGAAATTTGAGCAATTTTCTGCTGCTGACAATCTGAGATCTCCCGAACATTATTTCTGTTGTATGAAGGGCCAGCCACGTCCAAGTGGCATCTTTTTTCGTCCACGTGGATATTCAAAGAAATTAGGAGCTTCGGACGCGATTGCAGACTTGGAAGTCACATTTTGTCATTCATTTTCATGCAAGACAATCCTGATTGCCTTTCAATTTTGTTTTTGCTGAAATTCGTTGTTCTTTCTGTGAAAAGTTTCAGTTTGGTTTGAGTTCAACCAACGAATCCTACAATCAGATGATTTTGCTCCTTTCTGTCTGAAGTCGGTTGAAATCAAGGATTCAAGCATGAATATGAAATGAAAAAAGGGAAAGAGAAAGAATGATACCCAATAATTCCATCAAGAAGTCATTTTGTGAAATGTAAAGGCAAAACACTTGTGGTTGTTTCAAAGCACTGGATTTTCAGGCCACCACCAGTGGAATGCCTTCGTTTTGAAATAAGATGTGAAATCTATAATTTGCGTTGATGTTGTGTTCTTGTTTCCTGCTCCACATAGTTTGCTGACCAGCCTCAAACTTATGAGAAAGTCCTCAGTTACCTAAACACTGCCTTCACCATCCTGTTTACCATTGAATGTATACTCAAGTTAATGGCCTTCGGCGTCAGGGTAAGATTCGTGTATTCGTAATACCATTTATGCACAAATGTACATGACATGTTCGTCACCATCATCCAACTGAGCCATTTACAATTGGACTCTTTGCGCAACGCTTTTGTTGACCAGACCTACAGAAACGCTTTTTATCTGCCGATGCTGTCTTTCATGGCAGAGAGTCCAGTTCAAGTGGCTTGGTTCTCATCATTCTCTAGCAGTGCCATTTATTTTAGATCTCCATCTTTGCCAGAGAGCCATAATCACATTTCTCATTTCACATCATAGTCGCTGTGCACTTTTGATTTTTATTCAAAATTGCACAGCAACCCTTTCAGCAAGAAATCATGGGAATGGCTGAAATGTTCATCTCATGCACGTTTTACTTTTAATTTCCATTGACTTGGGCTTTTGCTCTTTTTCCATTTGCTACCCCTGCTCACAGTACTACACACACGACAAAACGGATGCATATAGACACTACTCTGAGTCGCTAAGCCTCTTAAACATGATGTTCACAGTCCTCTTCTCAATAGAATGCGTTCTCAAACTCCTAGCATTTGGACCAAAGGTTTGAAGCTGTCTTCAAAAGAAATTCCCTGTTGCTCTTGAAACTTTTCTGCATTCTTGCTTTTCAAACTCTCGTGTCATTCTCATGTGCCTTATCTCTCTTCATTCTGTGTGAAACTATTCATGACTGACATTTCCAAAAGCTGGTCCGATGCAGAAGTTTCTGGCAAACCGAACACCTGTGTGCAGCGAGAAAGAACTTGATGCACTGGGCAAAAGACAAGTGTTCCTGAAACAAAGACCCCGATGAGACCTCTACTGAAATGAACTTGAGACACTCCTGTGACAATTTTGGGCTCCCCACAAATTATATGAAAAGGAAAACAGAAACTTCTGCGTTGGAATCCTAGTTGTAAGCTTCTTGTTCTTGTGCAAGTGAACACGAGTGCGTGTGTTTCTTTGCGAGCAACGATGTAGCATGGCAATTTTAGACCAACTTTGTCAAGGAGGACGACATCGAAGCAGAGCCCAATTTTGACCGGACACTTTTCTCGGAGGAATGATTTTGTGCATGTCAAACAGCGATCATTTTTGCCAACATACCTATGATGAGATGCTTGAGGACAGTCAGTTCTGTGTGTGACGAATTTTGAGACGACGACGCGAACTGTCTGTCTGCGCGAATGTGTGTGTTGACTGTCATGACTTCGCCTCCTCAGGCTCTTTCCACCTCCTAACGATGTTTGTTGCTCGTGAATTTGGAGATTTTGCAAAAAAAAAAGACACATGCAGAGATACCCAGAACAAAACAAAATTGTTTCAGTGGCCCAAAACAGGAACAAACAAATGTTGTTGGAAGCGGAGTCATTCTGTTTTGTGCTCGTTTGTGCTTGTCTCGTCCGGATTCATCTCTTGAGCGAGAAAAACTGCCAAACGAGAAGTAGCGCAAAGGTTTGAAGACGAAAAAGTAAAAGTGTGAACTCTTATCAAAGTACACAAGAGTCAAAATGGTAGACCAAAGCAGGAATCACACAACTTTGCTTCGGCTCTGAAGGTGCAAAGCATTGACCTGATCCTCAATCTTTTTCAGAACTATTTCCGAGATCCGTGGAACGTGTTTGACTTCATCACAGTGATCGGAAGCATCACAGATGTGCTCGTCACAGAGTTCCAGGTGAGTCCGCTACACCTCCTGTCTGTTCGCCACCACCCGTTTTCTCGTAAAAAGTGCAAAAAAGTGCAGTTCAGACATTCGGGCCTCCTCAGACGTTTGTACACACGTCAAATTCTGCTCTGGTTGATCAGACTGTCACCGAAATTGTGCCGTTTTCCATTGGCTGTGTTAGCATTACCTTTCAGTGAGTCCGTACTTTCCACTTTGAAAAGTCACTGTCCAGCAGTCACTATTTGGGTGCATTTGTGGACTGTGAAATTCGCTTGAGCAACAAAGTTACCAGAGAATGAAGTTTTCAAAGTGATCCCAGTGCATTCACCTGTCACTGGGGTGTGGTTGAACAACTTGCACCAAAACCAAAGGCCCGAGCATTGTGCCACCAGCTTGCCAAAATTTTACCAGTGAAAGACTTGTGCATTTGTTCGTGCACGTACGCGGTTCTTGCGAACAAATTCTTGAAATGAATCATTTTTTGGTGTTGTTTGAAAGCTTTTCATGTGTATGTTGTGCTGTGCTCATATTTTTTCACACAATCATGACGCAATGAAAATCTTCACCTTCGCAACAAATTGCCTTACTGATCACCGTTCTGCATTACACAACTTGACTCACTTCGCGATGTCCGCATCGCTTGAAGCGTCGACAGAAAACACTCATCACTGCATTCGGATTCACACTAACTTCCCTTTACTTTCATTGCTTTGCGCATTGATTAGACGAGAGATTACATTCCAGAAGGTGTAAGCCAAGTGTAACTTTCAATGTTGGTTGAATTTGAAAAGCGCTTTTCTAGTTGCAAGAGCCTGTAGTGGCTGCGCGGTACGTGTTTGTGGAGGTGTCCTCACCATCACCCGCCCCCCGCGAGCGAATCCCCGCAGGCTGAACCCAAAATGGATCAATCCAAATCCTCTCAGTGTCAAACAACATTCGTTTCCTTGTTACGGCTTTTTTGTGTGCGATATGAACGTGCGTGGTGTCGCTGCTGTCAAGATTCAGGTTTGCTGCGATAATTTCCCAGCCCAACGCAAAACTTTGTGACGACATGGCACGCGCGACGTTTGTCTTGCGCAGAATCACTGTTTTTCTGTTGCTTTTTGAATTTTGTTAACTTGCTTTGTTTTGTACGAAATTCCCCGCAGCCAGAGGTATGTGCCAAAGATTGTAGGCTTTCACACGTTAATTTTAAGTTTTTGTAAGCACGCGAAGGGTTTGTCTCGCCATGAATGGGGAACAAGGTCATCTTCCTCTTGAGGATCAAACCAGCTCATCACCTGGAACGCAGGTTCCTTTTCTGTCTGCGTCCAGTGGGTGGAGATATTCGTGGTTAATGTGTCTTGTTTCTCGGAGGACTTTTTCAAACTGTTCAGCACTTACACCACTGTGACAGCAAATAGGGAATGCTGCGATTGCATCTTCCTTTTGGCAGGGAAGTGAGCGAGAATGTCTCTCTTTGCTCAGACCGACGCTGCTCTGGTTGTTGCATTTCACTGGTTCTTGTTCTTCTGTCATTCCTAAGCTTATTTCTGGTTGTTCTTGGTCAAAAGTTGACAAGGAGTGGTCGAGAAAGTCAAGCATGCGGGATACAGGGTTCTCTGCGCAGGATCGCACTTTTTCTCCCACGTCAATCTGCTCAGATTCGAAAAGCACACGTGACTTTGACGCAGCTACGTCGAACGTGTTTGTCTGCGTATCTTCAACGATGCGTCCTTTTTCCTCACAGACGCTTTTCAATGATTGGTTTGCTCTGGTTCGTATACTTCAATGCAAAAAGACATTCAGTAGAACCTCATCCAAAAATTGTATTGGAAAAAGATGTGAAATAGTTTCTTGGTGGCAGCCTAGAAGACGCGATAAATGGCTTAGCTTGTTGCAGTGACTCCAAACCCCAACACACGGTTCATGTGTAGGCCAACCACAAAACAGACCAGAGAAGAAACCAATGAGAATGTTGTTGATCTGAACGTGATGGGTTTCCGTGCTCAGACATCCATGTCATCTGTAGGTTTGTTTAGGTTTCCGAATTAGGTGTCAATTCGACCCCCCTCCCTCGTTGAAAAAAACTAAAACCATGCATGCCTGTAGACTGACTGACCACAGATGTACGGTGCACAGGCCCGCCCGTGCCTCCAATCAACTTCAGGTCTTGCCAAAACTCGTAGCAACCCAATTCTGTCCCTCAAGACTGGAATTCCTGCAGACAACCTCACAAGTGTCGTAGAGCTAGGTACTGATCACGCAACATGACTTGCATTGCATTGCTTGACCCACACGTGTCAGGTAACAGCCAAACTGGCTGCTTGTCGACGCAACGTGTTTTCTTGGATGGTTACGGACTCAAACGAACCGTCTGTTCGAAATGTCTTGAGAAATGAATTGATGCATCTCACACATCACATCGGTTTGCTCCCGTCTTGATATAAATTCTCTGGTACAATTAATGTCGCTTTCACTTTCCAAACTTTATGCATTCGTTCATCATCTCTTTGATCATAATTTACTGTGTCAGAAAAGCTTGAGCTCGAAGCAGTTTAGTTGCGCTACGTGTGCTCAATCTGCAAATTGTAAATGTGCATCACCAAACTCGAACAAGACCTGTGGCGCAAGTGCGTTAGAAACCGACAGAGCACATTTATAATTTACAGACAAGCTGTAGATTTTCAAAAAAATATTGCTGCCACACAGATCAGGGAACTGGCAACGTTTTTTCGTTGGACTGCGACTGCGACTGTTTTGCTTGGTTTTTGCTTGCATCTGAGAGGGTTTGCGGTGTGTTGCAGAACAACTTTATCAGTCTGGGCTTCCTGCGTCTCTTCCGCGCCGCGCGTCTCATCAAGCTGCTCCGCCAGGGCTACACCATCCGGATCCTGCTCTGGACCTTCGTGCAGTCCTTCAAGGTGACGCAGATCTGCTGTGGATTGCAACAAATCCGACACCCTCTTTCGACGTCTCGGGATCTTGCCACGAAACAAATTTTTGAATTTCTCACCGGGGACAAAAAACGTACAGACTGTCGATAAGACATTCTGGGTGAAACCATCAAGAAACCTGACTTCACCAGCAGTTTTGCTTTTGCAGGCCCTGCCTTACGTCTGTCTGCTGATTGCCATGTTGTTCTTCATTTATGCCATAATTGGCATGCAGGTAAGAAGGTGCCCGCAGGTAACTGAACAGATTTGTCTTGTCGGAAACTGGCCCAAGACAATGTACGAGCTGCTGCAAAGAAGCCGGGGCCAGGAGCGCGTCAAAAGCATCGGAAAGCTCAGAGAACTCGCAGATCGTACACGTACTCGTAGTCAACAGCGTCGCGCTGCATGCACAAGAGGACGAAAGTCAAGAAAAGCGCCTTGGAAGAAGAAAACCAGAATTGTTCCGTGTATCATGTGCAGAAACACGAATTTTTTCAGCTTTTCACACACGTGTGCGACAGTTATTCACCTGCAAAACGGGTCCAGAACGTGGATCTCGATCTCAGCGCAGCAAAGGCGCTCTCCGTTTCTCTGTTTTTCGCTGGATGCTCAATGACAGACATCCGTCCGTTTTCAGTTGCGATCTTACTTTCCATCTGTTTGCTTTCGAACCTTTGTTTGTGTGCAAATAATTTGTTCTTCTGTTCCTCTGTCCAAATTCAATTCAACGCCTGTGTTTTGTAAATATGGGTTGGGCTGACAAAGAAACCAGGAAATTCGTTGAGTTTTTTCAATCACAAATGGATTGTTTGTTCCTGTGGTGGGTTTTTGTCTTTATTTGGGCTTTCATCTCTTCTGCAGGTGTTCGGTAATATAAAGCTTAACCCTGCTTCTGATATCAACCGACATAACAATTTCCGCAACTTCTTCTACAGTGTTGTCCTACTGTTCAGGTAAAGTTCCACGTCCACTGACTCTTGTGTTGAACCAGTAGTATAGTAAAACCTGTTTGACTTTTTTGCAGGTTTTCGGCAACCTAGCCCTGGATCCCACTAGCGATATCAACCGCCATAACAATTTCCGTAACTTTATTCGAAGTCTCCTCCTTCTGTTCAGGTAGACGAAATACACACAAAAACTGAATGACTTTTATCTACTACCTTTTGAAATTTCCATCCAAATTAGCTTCATCACGTGAATTTTTCCATTTTTTTGTGGACTTGGTGTCTGCATGGCAAGAAATCATCTTATCAACTTGTGGTTTTTGCTCTTTCAATCCGAGCGTGAACTCCTCCGCCCAATCATAACAGTCCTGTCACATCTGCATGGCAAATATTAATTTCAATCATCAACCTGTCTTCGCGACTTCTGTCCAAAGAAATTATATCATCTCTTTTGTTTTGTGACACATGTATAGCTGTTTGTAGATAGAAAGATCAATAATGGCTGATAAACTTCGGTTTGATATTTTGAACGAAACAATAGATAACAACAAACAAGGCTCCAAATGTAATGTTGAAAGAAAACCTGAAGTCCAACGGGGCTGTTTCCAAAAAGCTCAAGCGTTTCAATTCTCTAGTGCTGATAAAACCTTCCACATTATCACGAAATTTTGTCTCTAGCGAATGTAGTCACTTCCAGTCACATTAGTGTTTCTAATTTTGTAGCAAACGGAGCAAAATTGCACAGGAAATTTTGAACGATTTTGAATGATATAATACTAAATTTTATGTAGATAGAGATCTCAGAATTTGAAAGCAAATGTTTGCTGCATTGCAATTTTCAATCCTTTTGCCACTTTTGCAAGTTTTTGACTCTTTGCTCTGTAGTTGGCGGCTGACTTGGGTATCCTTCCCTGCATTGTTTCCACACAACAACCACATTCCCTGGGCGGGTCCCTTCGTCAGAGTAAATCCCTCAGAAGGTTGTCGCCTGAACTGAGAAAAGCGACATTTGGAAACATAATTCCAATCTTGAATCAGTGTAGTGGTTTAGATTTGCAGTGTAGCACCAGTAAATTACTCAGATGTGTAGCACAAAACCCTCAGACTGTGTCCAGGAAATCTGCCCCAAAGCCCCAATGATTTCTCAGAGATTTCTGGGTTTTTTCTCACGAAGAGAGCATCATCGTTGTCTTCTAGATGTGCAACGGGTGAGAGTTGGCAGACCATCATGTTGTCGTGTATGGGAGGCAAGCCGTGCGACCCGCTGTCCAAGGCGACCGACTGCGGCTTCAACTTCGCCGTCGGTTACTTCGTCTCCTTCATCTTCCTCTGCTCATTCCTCGTACGTACACACCGTACACACCGCACACACACACACACACACACACACACACACACACACACACACACCGCAGTTCCGTGCACAATACGCAACTTTTCGTTCAACAACCAAAAGTGAGCTTGCCATAGTTCCGATGGGACCTCAGAGCCAGAAACACAGGCCTGTGTTGGTCTGATGCACGGAAGCGTCCAAGACACGGAGCACATGACAAACAGCTTCAATGAGATGCGAGGCCTGAACATTTTCGTCTCTCGGAACCAACCCCAGTTCGTACACACACATGCCAATCGCCAAGCATTTACTCTTTTTGCATTTTTTTCAAGCCACCAAAAAAGTCATTTGCTTTTTTTGGCTGACCAAAATGTCAGGGACCTGTGACCAGGAAAAAATCTGACTTGTTGTAAAAGGATGTTTTTCCACGGAAACTGAATCATGTTCGCTCGTCCTCTTGTACGCAGATGCTGAACTTGTTCGTGGCCGTCATCATGGACAACTTCGACTACTTGACGCGGGACTCGTCCATCCTGGGGCCGCACCACCTGGATGAGTACGTGCGCGTCTGGGCCGAGTACGACCCCGCCGCCACGTGAGTTTCCTTCCTGCCGCACACTTCGCTTACGATCTACCCGCTAGCATCCTTGGCCTCTTAGCTCTTGGCAACATGGAAGCACACCTCTCATTTCCTTCCCCACAAGACTCGGTCATTGCTGCTTTGGCAGGGACAGCCACCGTGACGCAGGCACTGTGACGACAGGCTCGTGGTGGAATTGTGCGTTTGCTATGGCTGTTTGTTTCTGTTTTGGGTCAAAATCTCTGACATTTGGCGTCGCCTGGTGTGACGGTGGCCTCTCGGAAACAAAGCGCGGTGACCGCCTTGTCCCGCTGTCCTGTTCATCGCAGCGTCAGCGCACGCAGTGCTCTGCTGTCCAGCCTCCCTTGCGCAAAAATATAAGAACATGGATCGCGACTGCTGAATAATAATCATTGTCTTATGTTTGGTAAAAATTTACCACAACTTCAAAACACAGACCAGTGGAAGGGTAAAGAGTTGCTAACAAATACATAGCTGCAACTGTAGTATAATCTAGATCGACACCTAAGATGGTGTGCAATCATTGTTTGTGACATATACCTCCTGAACAATGGACAGATGGTGTCTAGTTGGCAGTTGTCCTTGCAGCAGATTCATGTGTTTCTGTTCGTAACGAGTCTGATAGTGCCCAGCATATAGTTGCACATTTCTTTAATATTTCTGCTTCAATGATACTAGGAGGTATGACGTGATTTCAAATACGTAACGTGTATTCATGAACCTAGCGCCCCCCACCTAGTCATGTACAGTGACCCATTTTAGTGAACACAAGTTATTGCTGTCAACCAACAAAATACAAAGCAGTTTTCGTTTGATCTATCATTTGGACAACAACGTGCATTTTATTGATTTGAAATGCCTAGATATTTAGACCATCAGTGCCATCTGTGTGTCTGATAGCTGGGTGTGACAGGATGTACTCAAATTTAACAACGTTCGAGGAAGGCAAAGCGGAGAAACGCCAGGATCCACCACCTGCTGCAGCTGGTCTCTTGGTCCCTTCGTACACACGCCGCCCCTCTTTATTTTAAAGCCCGCCCTCAGGCCACGTGGACACCATCGTCATCTGCACGTGTCACAGCCGAACGTCGCTTGGTCGTGTTAAATACGAGTACACTGCAGGATATTGTGCGATGTTGTCGAGTTGAAGCGTCATGTCAGTCAGTCAGTCAGTCAGTCCTACATGCCCAATATTTGCTCATCTGTGTAATTCTCCATGGCACACTGTTTCGACAGCAAGATCACACTTACTCACACTGACTCTTTTTGCTTTACTTTGATCACTATTTCACAGTACAGTGACCCTGATGAACCAGTAGGTATACCGTTCAAACACCAGCCACGAGATCAACCGTAAACTTCCACTCTTGTTCGCTCGCATACACGGTTTGCTGCCCAGCCCCCACCACCACCACACATCCCTTTCTGTCTGATATCATCTGAGCATTTTGCCATGTTTGTGATCACGCATTTTGATGACACTAACTCTTGTTGACGCCTTTGCTTTGTTTGCAGACTCTAGAGCAGTAACATTTGCCTCAATCTCTAACTTAATTTACGAAACGAACACCAAACTAATTCTTTGAACAAAGCGCCAACGCTCTTTCTTACTTCAGTTCACTTGTTTTCCGGTTTGTGTACTGGCCCACATCAATATCCTTAGAGCTACTTGTTACAAATTTCAACATCTCTCTTCCTTTCAATCTTACCTCCTCTCAGCATTCAACATTTCCACTCCAAGTTCGCTGCACATGCAGGCTGGCTGTGAGCAGTCAGGTTGGAGTTTGAACGCGGCGTGTTTCGTGTGTTTTAGGGGTCGGGTGCACTACACAGACATGTACGAGATGTTGCGGAACATGGAGCCTCCGGTTGGGTTCGGCAAGAAGTGTCCTTACAGACTCGCGTACAGGGTACGTGGTCCCCCCCCCCCACACACACACAACACACGCGTCCTTGAAGACTCACATACAGAGCCACGTGGTTTTTCTCGGAACCTCTCAAAGACGTCAAGAGGATAATACCAACCATACACACACACACACACACACACACACACACACACACACACACACAGAGAACGAGAGATTCCATGCAGTCAAGTCAAAACAACGAAACAAACTCTTCATTTCTCAAAGGTGTTTCTGTTCTGTCACAAAACACTTGGTTCCCTCTCTTCTGCAGAAACTGATTCGGATGAACATGCCCGTGGCTGAGGACATGACGGTCCACTTCACCACGACGCTGTTCGCGCTCATTCGCGAGTCGCTCAACATCAAGATGGGTCCGGCCGACGAGATGGACCAGAAGGACTCCGAGCTCCGAGAAACCATCAAGAAGCTCTGGCCCATCCAGGCCAAGAAGATGCTGACACTGCTCGTGCCTCCAAATGAAGGTTTCACCACTTTACCCCACGAAAACTTTGACGATGACCCAGCGTGCCGGTGCAGCACCACACTCCTGCTGTGCACTGTGTGAACACGGCTCTTTTCCCTTTCCAGACCTGACCCACCAGAAGATGACGGTCGGCAAGATCTACGCTGGTCTGCTCATCGCCGAGAACTGGAAGGCGTACAAGAACAGCCAGTCCAAGATGGGCGGCGTCATGGGAATGGTGAGTAACGTCGCTCAACGTGAAGTTTCGCTCAGCGACGAAACACAAGAGTCAAGTCATCAAGATGCTCCGGCAGTTGATAAGTCCCTCGCATCTCAATTTTAAGCACCTGAAATGACCTTCCCAAATTGAAACCACTTTACGCAATAAGTTCACCAAAAACAAGTGCACTTTAGGTGTAGAATAGAATTTGAATAGATACAGTTGTGATATAAATGCACCAACCCACGCAGTTTATCGTGCTTCCTTTTGATATAAAGACTTTGATTCGCTGACAAATCACTGTGGAGTGTTGACCGTTCTTACTGCAAGTTGTGATTACAAAATGCAAAAGCTCCGTGGTGTTCGTCATGATGGCCATTTCTGTTTGACGGTGTTCAGGTTTCACACCACGTTTGAGGTCTCCATCATTTTGGGAAATTTTGCATTGTCTCAAAATGCTGAGACCCAAACTGGTCGTCGGTCACTCGAAGTTGTACTCGTCTCGTGACTGTTGAGAGTAAATCGTCAAAATCTTGTTGCAGGATAAAAATAGCAAAGACGAGGTTTGTTTTACCCTCTTATTTTTCCTTATCCTGTAAAACGTGCCTGTATCTGCCACAATCAGTATCTTGTGTACATTTCGCCAAAAAAGCGCCAATATTTTGGAAAAATATTTATCAGCACAAAAGGGTCGGGATGCGTCAGCATCGCTGCAATACGAACTGATTCTGTGGATCTGGAGACGGATCAATTCGCATTGCCCCATGTCCAGAGCGTTGGCTCGTCCGACCCTGATGTGTATCTGGTACTCTTGTGGATCTACAACTCGGAGGTGTTGTTCTCCTCATGCGACTGTCGGTCGGGCATGTCGGAGGTGCATGGTTTTCATTCTTCAAACTGCATGTCTTCAAACATAAAGAACTCAGATTCGGGAGGCAGCATTTATCTGTGATGTCTTCAGGAGCCTTTGTGACGCTGATAATGAAGCAAGCGATCACAGGGAAGACACACACAGGTTGAAAGTTCCTGACATTGTCCGCTCATTCGCCCTCAGCCTAAGTTTGGTCCGGGGGAGTCGAGCAGAACAAGGCCCTGAGCCTGAGAAATTTCCTCGTGAACCAGGAAAAACATTGGCTGTTCTCCACCTGAATTTAGAACCAGACTGTCAAGTTGACATCAGCCGCTTTCAGCTTTCCGACTTTTGCACACAGCCGCGGGGGCGGGCGAAAACCTGGAGAGTCAGAAATGCAGAAAGTCAAAATTTCTGAGTTTCTGAGATCCAGACATTGTCTGACTTACCCCTCCCCCTTGATCCGGGCAAATATGCCGCCTCAAAGCGAAAACAACATCAGCGCTAAAGCGGCTGATAACTACGTCGTATGTCCTGTCCACCAAGGTTCACGCAGATTCCAAAGAAGTCTTTCAACCTGTTTGTGGTCTTGTGACACTGAATGGACGGTTCGCAGCAATAAGCTCTCGCTCATGTCTGGCTCCGTTCAGTTTTGCGGACTACCCACTGAACAGAAGGTCCGCTTCTGTGTATTTTCTCATCTTACGTGTTGTTTGACTTTTGGTTCATGCTGAAGCATTGTTGCATTTTGCACCAATTTTACACACGTACGCATGACAATTCATTTTAGTGCTCATTAGCGCTTTTTCTCTTGATTGCATCCTTCAGGTTCGACTTGTCTTTTGAGCCCCAACCTGTTTGCAGTTCCTTTTTGGAAATTCTACTTTTGTGAGACCATTGAAAAATTTTGAAGCAATTTTGGACGATTTCCATGCAGGTAACTTGGAACTAGGGTTCTCTTTCGAACCAGTTGTAGTGGTAAATCCCTGCACAACCTGACCAGGCCGCCACAATAAGCTTGGATTCAGTGCCCTTGGGAGAAAACCTCCTGGCAGAGCAAAAGCAGACTTGCAGAGGAAAATGGAAATTTCCACCCCAGACCTGTGGGTTTGTTGTGTGGTTTGTCCATCGCGACAACAAATTCGGCGCCGTGTGGTGGTGCAACATCCGCTTTTCCCAGCGTCCATGCAATGCGCGTCGTTTCCATGGTAACTCGGTGCAGGTCACTCAGACGGCGTTTTCGTTGCAGCGGCCGCCGTCGCTCTTCCGGAGACTGATGGGCGTGGTGCGCAACTCGACGACCCGGTCCAACCAGAGCCTCAACGAGTCGGATCACTCCGGGGACGACCCCCTCGACCCCTACCACAGGTGCGCTCAGCTCAGCCTTGCTCGCCAGCTTGCCTGTTTAAATATTCTCACATATTGTAGGTGGCCTCGTACTGTGCATTCTGCTGGTGTGTTCGTGAAAACGCTGATGAAAGATCCACAACTCAGATGATTGACGCTTTTCAATCCACGCTGATCGAACCGTGATCTTTCCGTTTCGCTTTCGCACTGACTGATCTGCCGGGCACTTTGCATCGTATGTCTGCAAGTCATGAATGCCACACTCATTTTGCTTGAAACCTTTGAGTAACACATCTTTTTTGAGTGCCAAGGGACCCAGGAATTTGGGGCAAGGGTCCCAACACCTGGGGGCCCGATCCCGCCTGATTCCTGATGCCAGGGACTTCATCTTTGAGGATTCAGAGAAACTGGTTCCACCACAGTTTTCTGAGTGCGCCTCTGTCCACTGCCTTCCGGTCCCATCACCCCGCTTTGCGTGCTCCAATGAGCCTTTCAAAGAGACCTGATCAATTTACAATGGTGTTTTCTTCTCACGCTGAATGTTGTGCGCGCGCTCGCTCGCTTTGCCATCTCGTGGCTTCGATTCCTGCTGCTCTCCGTGGGCTTGTTGAGTGACTCACAGTGACGTTTTCTTTGCAAAGATTTTCAGTGTTGGCGCGTAAAGCATTGTGCAGCTATGCGAGAGTTCGTTTCCACAGGCACCAAAGTGCTCCAAAATCTGATTTTTAGAAGACACCAACAGTGTGGAAGTGAACTCAATCTTGCATTGACAGACGTGTTGCCAAGTTTATTCATCCATGTGCATGTGTCCAGTACCAAACCAGTAGAACTCACTCAGACTTTTTCACTGGCATGAAACTTTTGTGACACTGTACAGCAAGCGTGCACCTCGTCAGCCACAAGCACTTCAGCTTCTTCTCCGCAGCTTCCTTGTTGCACCTCCGAACTCGCACCTTCACGTGCTCTTTCCTCCACCGCAACACCATCTGGTGTTCACAGCACGTCAGACGTGCAGCGAACCACAACCACAAGCAGCAGTGGTTTTTTTTTTCCTGCACAGACGATATTTTGCTTCACACAAAGTTTCACTGAACAATGTTATTGCGGAATGTTCCCAGGAGACCGTAGATCGAATTTGCACCAGAACATTTTTCTTGGCAAAAAATAGCAGTTTCCATGAGAACCTTATCTTTCAATTCGTACTTGTTAAATGACAAGTTTGTTCTTCAAATTGAGTTGAAAATGAAAACAATTTTTGCACCAGAAGCGTAGTGATTAAGACCCGACCCTTTCCACTGGTAGAAAGTATCCACTACAAAATAAGACACTCCAGTGTAGCAGATTCGTCCCTTGTGTTTTGGAGACACAACCGAGACCCAGAAAAGTTCCAGCAGACAGTCATCAACTCCCGGGAACCTCTCTGCAGGCTCAGTATTTGAAAGAAAACAAACATTTTCAGCAACTGCAGATGATGTTTTGCATCCAAAGTGAACTTTTCAGACACACTTCGGAACACTTTGTGATGATATGTCTGCCTCGGCATTATCACCGTACCGCTCTTGGAAGTTGGGCTTGAGACAAAACACAGCACTCCCTAGTTCTGTCATCGTCTTTGAATTTTTGGAAGCAAACCTGTGCCTTACTTTTGCACACAGAACCTAAATTTTACGCCACAAAGAACTTCTCAAGTGCACATCTGTTCTGTATAGCAAGATGATCAAGCAACAGAATCTTCTACACTGAGGTTTCAATTCTCCTATAGACATCACATTTGCTCTGTACCAATGTCACAAAAGTTTTAACCTTCCTCCATGTTACCCCCAAGGTTTGGCACCGTACTTTCTGCGACAATACCAGCATGGTTAACAACTTGGCACATGTCTTTGCACGCAGTGGGGAAAAGTCACACAGCCCGAGAGAGAAGGAATCGTGGCCGCAAAGAACCTTCTCCTTTATCCGCAGGGGCAGCAGCAAACGAAGGAAGGATGGGCCCATATTTGACCCAAGTGTAAGTACTTTTTTTTTCAAAAAGGACAACTTTCCACAAATTTAGGTGTCCTTGTCTGCCACAAAATTCCAGTGATTGGAAGATGGATGAAATGATTTGATCAACATTCCAGTGTTATCGTTGAAAAAAGCGTCTTGTCTGTCGAAGATAAGACCCACGTTTTTGCACGATCTGTCCCAATAATTCAATCGACCAAAACTCAATGTTCCAGCAAAAAGGGCGTGGAAAGAAGCCATCCGCGGCCCCAAAAGACCCTCGTATCCCGCAGGGTTATGTTAATGACAGTTTCGAGAACAGCGAGGAAGATCAGGTAGAACTGACTGACCACGACTCGTGGCTTTCCCTGCTGACCTCCCCCAACCCGGACTTGGTTCTTTCTCCGCCTGTGCTGTCACCCCGAATCCACTGCTTGTGCCACGTGTGGCTGAGGTTGGTGGTCGGGTCTCCATCCACGTACACTCACACCCAGGTTGAAGGATTAGTGGACGCGATGGGACGAAGTTTACCTTGAGGTCTTGCTCACACCAATGAACTGACGTTCTTCACTTGAATCCTCTTTGCTGACGGTTACTCATCTCCTGTCCAGCTAACATCAAGCCTCGAATGCAGAAAGTGAATGTCTTGGGTTCAGACACTTTGACACCACGAAACTGAACAAAAGTAACTTTCACAATGTGTCCAGAGAAATTTAGTTCGTTAATCTTCGCTTCAGCAAGGACCGGATGTTCAGAATCACGTGCTGCTGGGGACGATGCGCATGAGCAGGTCCTTACAAGGCGTTGACGGGTGTGTGTGCGTGTTGCAGGGTATCGAGCTGAAGAGCGTGCGGCGCATGTCTCAGAGCAGCCAGGTGTCCATCGACAATGCGCTCATCAACGTCGCCAAGAGCCAAATCTCCACTTCCATGACCAAGCTCAACCAAAACGAGGTACATATGTCAGTTTCCCCCTTGTTCTTCTTCTTCACATTTACAGAAATATTCAAACATTCATTTGAATCACTACATTTGGATTTCGACGGGATAGGCTAAGACCCTCTAGATATTAACTTAAACTCACACAATACGCATCTAAGGAAACACGTTTCATTCAAAACTGCCCACAAAACCTGAAACGCTAGAAGATTGACTGCACGTAGCTTGTAGGGTTTGAAAATTGCACACTTGCGACTTCGCACTAACAGCATCCCTGAACAAAAAGATGTCAATTTTCCACCTCCTTATTTTGTTACATTTTTGAATGATTTAATCAAATCGCAACTTCTGCCAGAATGTACATTTTCAGCAAAAATATTGAGGAAAGACCCCTTCCCATTTTTATTTCAGCTCTGTAGTGTACAATAGATAATGTCCACAATTTTGTGTTTTGTAGAATATTGACTTAGATAGCTGTTTGCCGAGCCTGAAAACACTCAGTATTCAACACGCAATTCACGTTCTTGTCCGACACACACAGGCACTTTGTATCTAATGACCAGCTGGAATCAATCTTTTTCAGGTGTTTAATTTGACAATATTTTGTCTTCCCTTCTTTCCACCAATTCGATCATTCTTTCAACCAAACATTCACAGCACCAGGAATAAGTTTGATTTCTAGTTGTAAGAAAGCAGCTGTCTGACCCCGACACCCGACACATTTGAGCTCAATCGGTGAATGGTGTACAAAACCAGTCACAAAATTTTCTGCAATCAGAACAATAATTTTACCAACTGTTGTTTTCTCAAATCTTCCGTGCCTCCACCTGATCAGAACTGGGTAAGTGGTAGACGAATCCCATAGGCGTAGGCTAGCGCAAATTTTGACGCCCATAGCATAGAACAATAAGTCCCTCTTTTGAATGAAAACCCTGAAAGCATGAGTTCAACGAGCATGAACAAAGATTGGGAGTACGTGTCAATTTATCATCAGTCAATCTGCCCAAATTTTGTCAACTCCCGAGTCGACGTAATTCATATCTCAATTGCAAATACGAGCATGAAGTATAGACAACAAGCCGAACTTGAGTCAACGAGAGAAAATAACCACACGTGCCGTTGTGACTTCAAATTTGCAAAACTCTTGCAATTTCTTCACACAAATATTATGTTGTTCGTGTAGCAATGGAAAGAACAAGCCCATGAACCAGAATATTTTTCTCAGTTTGCACCCATCACAAGAAAACCTTTTCCCACCTGCGTTGAGAAAGATCAAACGAAAGCCATGGACACTGGGACAAGAATCAGTGCACAAGGCAACTGCGAGTGCGATGTCCAAGGGGCGCGCCCCCTGGAACGGGATGGGAAGCAACACGGCGTGATGGGACACGGGACATCCTGGCTGAGATGTCACGCACGAAACTTGTTTTTGGTTTCAAACGCACAGACTATGATAGCGGTCTTGTCCTCAAGGGACATCGCACACTATGGACGCGTCTCTCCAATAGGCTGAAGCCCAATCCAAACTCTCCGACGAACTTTGACACACAGACAGAAACGAACTTCTTTTTCCGTCGCAGAACAGTTTATGAAACTTGCTGCAATGGCTTCCAAATCAGTAATTTCGACGTCAGAATTTGGTTCGGCTGAAGAAAGTAACTTTGCAGAAATGGCTGCAAGACTTGGCGCAGGAAAAGCCACCGACCCACCCAAGCGACCGTGGCTTGAAATCCAAGCAACAGAGTCATGCTGACACGGCAGATGATCACCTCTCATTCTGAACTTATTCCTGGTACCATCGCACCATCGTTCATGCATCTTTGCAGACCACATAAACTTTGCTTCAGCCCACGCAAGCGTCGAGTTGAAACACAAATCAGCCACTTTTGTCCAGATTTCTCTCTGGTTCATGATTTTGTCACTTTCCAGGTTTCGTAACCCACCATTATCCATTATATCACCTTCACGTGTCCCCCTCACTGTATCTACTTGCATCCCTGTCGTGCAGGCAGTGATCACCACTGCGTCGCTGTTGATGTCAGCCCCATCAAGCTGTTCTCAGGATTCAAAATTCTGAGCAACACCCACTGGCACACCCAGAGAAACAGTGCATGACATCAACAGCGTATCTCACCCCGATCCTTGATGTGTTCACCTCCATAACCAGCACTGCATCTTGTTAATGTGCGTACATCCATTGTTGTGTTTAGATGCTTGTGGAACTCTTTGCTGTCCTCGCGAGCGTCGCAGGTCGTTTCCCCACAACGCTGTCTTGTGTATTGCAGCAGAAGAAGGACCTGTCTGACGTGTTGGGAGAGAAGACGTCCAACTTGATGAATCCGTCGCAAATCGGGACGCCCGACGTGCGCGTGTCTCGCGTCAAGGCGCCGCCTCCGCCCATGGCGCCCGAGATCACGCCCGGCATGGGCGCGCCCGGCCCGGGCCCCGCGCCCGGCCCAGGGGGTCCGCCTTTTGGTGGCCCTATGGGTGGTCCCATGGGTGGCCCTATGGGCGGGCCTATGGGTGGCCCCATGGGCGGCCCAATGGGTGGTCCTATGGGCGGCCCTCCTATGGGCGGCCCTCCTATGGGCGGCCCTCCAATGGGCGGCCCTCCAATGGGCGGCCCTCCAATGGGCGGCCCTCCGATGGGCGGCCCTCCAATGGGAGGACCCATGGGCGGCCCACCGGGCGCGCTGCCTCCTTCTGCTCCCAATTTTCCAGCTTCCAACGTTCCAGTGGGTTTCACGAAACCCGGACTGACGGTAACACCAGTGCCAAGACCCAATCTGACACGAGGATTCAGTGCTGACAACGACACCAAGATTGTTAATGTTACCCAATCACCCTCCTTCGGTGCTTCCTTTGGCGGCACGACGTTCGGGTCTTTCCTCACCAACATCAACAAGTCTGTTAGCAGTGCCTTAAACAACATCATGTCCTTTCAGCAGCCAGGTCAACAAGGCCATCCTGGACCGCCAGGGACGGACTTCATTCCAGGAGTCAACAGAACGATGCAAAGTATGCCCTTGCATCCTTCCGCTCCCCGGTCTGGGTCCGACTCCAATGTGGCGGCAGGGGGAATGGGCCCTCACGGCATGAGGGCCGTGCCTCCTGGCCAACTCCCACCTCCCGCATCACCCAATCCCAATCGTCCTATCATCTCTCCCTCTTACACGCAGGGGCGGGCGCCTCGCTCGCGCTCGCCCTCGCCCAACAAGGACTTCGGCTTCTCCTCTGCTGTGTCCAACTTGGTGGATCAGGCTCACGCAATCCAAGAACGCGACTATCCGGCAAGCGCTCGCAGGAAAGGTGCGTCTCCCTCTAAGACTGTCAACTTTCTTGATCTACCTGTGCAAGCTCCGAATAGAATCAAGAGCAAAAGCTTCAGTGTCCCCGCGCTGTGTCCCTTCAAAATGCTTCAGTCGGAACGCAAAGCTTTGGCTTACGGCCCACAAGATTTATCGCTGAAACATCAAGAAGATATCAAATTCAAGGCATTGGTAGATCTCCACTGATCTTGCTTTCCTCACCACATGACTGTTCTGTTCTGTCAGAAACACTGTTTCTATCTGCCTACACTGACCGGAAAAATTCCCACAAAAAACCACTTGTTTTTGTGTCTTCATTTCACCCAAGAAAGACCAACCGTTGTGTTCAAATAAACTTCAGATTTAGTTGTCTTTCAGTTGGCTGGCGACCCAATGATATCCAGAACTCACGAGAACTGAGCTGTTACTGAAACTGCTGTTTTGTTCCTTTGTGTAGTGTTCTATCTGTGACCCCGACCCGTTCGCTTAGGTATTTGACATTTGCGTTTTGGTAAGTTGACCGTGTGCACAATGAAAACTGCCTGTTGTGCATGAGGCCTGGGCGATTTTTAATTCGGACGGTTACGGACTGTAAATTTCCACTTTTTGCCCTCCTTGCCAAAGTGCATTTTTTTACAAATTCTGGGATTTCTTGTATTTTGCGGTCCTTTGACGAAACTCAAAATGTGCACAGTCGGGTGAGCAGTTTTGTTGTGTTTCTTTCCTGCCAATGTTCCCAGTGTGGGGATCTTGTGCCACTTCAGTTCAACCAAATGAGGGAAAACTGGTTGTTCATTGCACCATGTTCAATTCCAGAAGTGAGCAACTAAATCCGTTGATCAAGTGTTCGACACCAACATTTTGAAGATCAGCATTTCTTTAGCAAGAGCGACAAAAGCGATTCAAACAGTAAAACTCAAAGTCTTTGCTTTTCAACACACGGTCATGACTCCTGACTTGAGCGAAATCAATGTCTGTCGATCAACACGACTGCGCATGTGCAAGCGTCTCGGTTCCGTTTCAGGGCGGCGCGGGCAGCACCACGGCAGCCACGAGGAGGCCCTGAACATCCCGACGTCTCCGCAGCGGGGCCGGCCGCGCCAGCGCCAGGTGCGGCCCCCGCTCACGTCTCAGGGCCACATCGTGGGCGGATCGCCGCTCCCGAGCCCGACCCCGAGCCGCAGCAACAGCCGGGAACCTCTGTACCGCACCACGTCCCTCGAGACGCGTTCTCGGACCCCGTCGCCCGAGAACGTGCCGACCCCGACGCCGGGGCTCGAGTACTACGGCTCGGCGAACCTGACGGACCGCTCCCGAAGCCCCAGCCCTTCGTCCACGGCGGAGACGAGTCGAGGCGGCAAGGCGCGGCCCGCGCGACGCCTACCCGCCACTCCGCAGAAACCATCGACTCTTAATCTCAAAGCCACCAACACGTTACCCACCCCACAGCAAAACATGCCTCATGTCATCCCATCACCCACCATCCCACAACCTCATAAAAGTCCTGGAAGCATCAATTTCCCGAGACTAAGTGCTTCCCCAACACACCGCAACATTCAACCCCACCACCACCAGCAACACCGGGGAGGGCCCCCGCCCCCCGAACCACCCGGCCGAGGCATGCGCGCGTTTAGCCCGACCGACACGAACGACTTGAACATGCCCGGAGCAGGGCGCCCAGGTCTGCCCCGGCAGAGCTCACGGGACCGCCCGCACCCACATCCGGACCACGACCGTGGGCCCCCACCGCGCTACCCCGGGCAGATACTGAACAATACTCGACCCGAGGCCATGTACACGGACCGGGAACGAGACAACCGGTTCCGGGAGAACCGCTTGGAAGCTGAAGGCACGACTGGACTGCAGGGTCGCCCTGCTGTAGGAGGCATCATCGGAGGCGGCGCCAGACCGACCCCGATCGTCCCGAACGGATACAAGCCTGGCCAGGGTCGCAGACCCGAGCGGCCACCAGGGGGCAGGTCGAGCGCTGATATCATCAGCGCGCCAGGAGCGAGCGACTCGGACGATGACGACGAGGACTGGTGCTAGCCAAACTGAAACAAGCCTGCTCTTAGCTGCGGAGAGCAGGCTTGGAGCGCGTGCGCACAAGACAATCGTGAGCGATGAGAGCGAGGCTCGGTCCGCCGCAGCCTGCAGCGAAAGCAGCCTTGCACCGTGATCAAACTGCCGCTGCAAAGCCACAACGCCAAAAGCGTTGCTCGGGACGTTGTCATGGAAGCAGATTTTTCACTGTGCAAGGTAGAGACAGGCGAAAGGTGGATAAACGGGCTTCCATCCAATAAGTGCTTCAGCTGACACACAATGCCAGAGATTACTACCACTCCATGACGTGGTCGTACGTGTTTTTGGTGCTCTCCCCATGATCCCCGAATCCGCCACGACTTGATCGCGAAGTCCGTGCATCTTCATCGACTGGGTGCCCTCCATGTCTCCACACCAATACCGCAACCAACCATCGAAGCCACCATGCACTCCACGATGCAACATGCAGAGGGAAGACCCCCACTTCAGCTGAGGTCGGCCACGACCGGAGATCAGACAGCGAGCGCAGCAATGCGCAACAAACGACAAGTCCATTTCAACACTGTTGTGGCACCCAGTCACACTGCATATTGTTACAGCAACATTCCCCAGACTAGTGTACATAGGTTTAAAAGCTGTGCCAAGCACAGTGAGGGTAGACGTCTTTTCCTTTTGAATCACATGTAAGGCACAAGTGCAGACCACAGTGATTGTAGTGACCTCAAGAACGAACAAACAAAAGAAAATCAAATTGCTCGTATTTTTGTAAAAGTGCCAACGCGATCTGAAAAATTGGACGAGACTTCACTGCCCAAGATCGTCGTTGTAGAAATTGAACTGATCCAAATTCCCCACACCACTGCTGATTTGTTGACACACGAGAACAACAACCTGGAAGCAACGTAAAATTTTGTTGAGAAAAGTTGGAATCATGTTCCCCAACGACTTGCTTTCCCGTACACCTAATTTTTCCAACAGCAGACTTAAAAGAGCTTTAGCAGTTTTTATGAGTTCAACATGTATCACAAGCTCACATTGATGAAAGAGTTAATCATTCCATGAACTGTTACGCCTGTGATCTAACATGTGAAACACTGTACTGCCGTCTTGTTACTGGAAGGTGTTTATTGTTCATTTCCGTGTCTATCGTGTGCCTGAACATCCAGTGAAAACAGTCTCCGATCCTGACTCGCGTCAGATGCATTTGGACGACGAAAAGACAAGATGACAAACCAAAATTTTAATCAGAACAGTTCTTTTTCGCATCTCAGTGACAAAACCCCCTGTGCATTCCAAGACATTAAAAATTATGATCTCCAGGGAAACAGAATTTCTTCGGAAACTGCTGCGTAAGAAACCACAGGAAACAACAATTTTTCTGGCCAATCGTCACCCACATTGGGACAAAAGTGAAACATTGGGCACAAGTCAAATCTTTCCACACGCATGACTTTCCTATGCAAGATCCCCCATCCGAGAACGTGCGGCGTGACGTCTGTGGAAGTTCGTTTGTACATAGGGATACCGTCTTATATTTATAAGATACCGTATTTGAGTATATTTATACAATTTTCACATAGCAGTATTAATGTTACTCGCTGGTAGATAATAATGGCCTGTACGTTAGCTTCTGCAATAGGGACCTTCCAAAAACTAGAATAGCTCATCTTTTCTTCAAGTCTTTGAATCAATTCCAACATCCTCAAAATGCACATTTGGTTTCACTCTCAATCTTCAGCTGAATCTCCAAGATACATGCAGTGAGTGTACATATTGAACGAACGAGACGGACGATGCGTTCGACTCGCGAAGTTCGACTCGGCATTGCCAATGCCAGCCATTTCTATTTTGGGCACATTATTTCCATTCCACTGTGCGACAGATTAAATCCCAACGATGAATGTGAAACCTGTAGTGAACGCGCAAGAATGACAGAACAAGACAGAACCAGTGTCGCATTGACTCTGCCATTCACTGTTACATAACACGCATGTGATTCTTTTCTTTTCTTTATTTGTTTTGAATTTATGATGATGAGAGAATAATCGTTGTATGGTTATTGTTACGTATGGTATATGCTGTCATTTGTTGGTTCTGATGGTGAATATATTCCAAGTGAACCCTGAGCAAAAACACCCACCTCCGTAAATCAGGTCCTGTTTGTTGCACGTCTGTTGAAACCTCCGTGATGAACGATTACTGCACAAATGTACATTGGTGTGTTGAGTCGGGAGACATTTTCCTACTTTGGGACGGTTTTGCTCAATTAATTAACAAAGAGGGAGCGATGTGAAGACTTAATAATCAACGCCAGCGATGTCCTGGCTGCAGCAGAACAAAGAAGCCAAACATCAGAATAGTTTCTCGGAACGAGCCACGTGGTTCTTCCACAATCAGATCGTCTGACGCAGAAACAAGTTTTCTTTTCCAAAACGTGTTTCTCAGACGCAATACAAAAACAACTGACTGCACTCAAGAGGAAACACTGATCATATCTGTGATAAAAAAATGTGATTAAAATTACTGTTCCCTTGCGTTATTGTTCAAACTTCAGGGTTACTACGAATGTTCCTGTAGATTGTTAGGTTTCTCTTGCGAAATGTGTCGAGTGCGGAAAGGTGGTTTTGCTCAGATTCACACGGTTTAGCATTATTATTCTGCAGCTGCGAGAAATCAAACAGTTCTTTCACAACTAAGAGTCTTGAATTGAATTCTTCTGCAAAGTTCTTCAACAACTCTTCTTCGATTGATTGAAAAACATCGTTTTGTTGCTGTTCATAAAACTCCAAACATTCCCGACAGAGGTGTGCAGCACCCAAAAACGAAAAAGATAAAAAGTAAAAAAAAATCAAACACGTATGTACGTTGGTATGCCACAAAGAAGCCGTCACTGGATTCGTGTCCGTCAATTGTGAACAATTCCAAGACTTCAGTGAGAAACGCACTGAATGTTCAGACAGATCTCGTGGTGCGAGATTCTGCATGATGTTGCATAAGAGGCGTCTATAGTTCTTCTACCCTGCTCCGAGTGCAAGGATATTATCTTGTTTCGACTTACAAGGTGTCTGTGAAAATCGTCTTTTGGATAAAATCTTCTTATAGTATAACTGTTGTCAAACGTTTTTATTTTGGGCTTTTGAATAAAGTCAAAGATTATGAATACAAATGAAGACGGCTCATTGTTTGCGCTTCATCAAGACGCGTAGAAAACCCGCGGTTCCGCCACGACAACTGGACTGACAGGAAACTTGCAAATTTTGATATTTCGACCAATTATGTCGACTTACCAGGGGGTGGTCAACAGCAATCAATGCTGAACTGAAAACTGCACTGTTGACACACACACAATGCTGTAGCTTCCACCCAGTACAAGATTGACTGCAGGTTATGTCCCCCACCACAGTAAGTCATTGCTGCACAAACACGCACACACACACACACACACACACACACACACACACACACACTGGTGAATTGCTGGTTGTTCAGATTCATCTGACATACTGTAAACAGTCACACTTCTCTTGGAAGACAGCAAAAATCTGACTAGACTTCGCGGCTCACAACGCGACCCAACAACAAACGGAATGCTTGAGCTCTTTCAAGTGTAGCACCATCATTACATGTGGCACCATCATGATGGAGGAATCCTGCAACACACAAGGGTTGCTCGTGTTTGTCGCGCACAATCGCCGACTGGAACAACTCAGGAATTGTTGTTGTACAGGACACGACTCTCAGTGGTGAAATAACAGGAAGGCCCCAAACATGTTTCCGATCACACTGGAGCTTTGTTCCGCTCCGAAGCTGCTCGCACTCGGTCACCACGCTATGTTACGTTGACTGGAAATAAAACGCGGAGCCTTTACCTGTGAAGGTCAGTGCATTGTGTGCCTCTTCTGCAGCTTTCTCTTCTCTTTCAACTCGAGATATTCCTTCCTCAATGGGCTCGCCTTCAGTTCGAGAATGTTGTTCACTTTCTGCACGATTTCCTGGGCTGTGCGCAGATCGGCCTCCATCGTGTGGTGCTTGTACTCGTTGTTGCTGAGGTAGACCAGACGAAACACCGCCCGGCCTGGAAGAGACATGAATGACAAAACGATGACGACTCTGTTCAGAAAGTCTCCACTTTGGCAAAAATAGCCGTCAATAAGTAATACGCACACACACACACACACACGCACACACATACACACGCCCACACGTAAACACACACACAAACAAGCATTCACACACACACGGATACACACATACACACATTGTGTTCACACACACAACACACACCCGATGATTTCTCTTCAGCAATGGAGCACGCAGCGATGTTGCCCGTGTCGTGAGTGACTGGCTTCTGTTTGAAGGAAAACTTCCCCTTCAGGATGGGATCGATCGCGATCTTCTCTCCGTCAATTCCTGGTGAACGAAAAGGAAAAGTTCGGATGTACACGTGGCTTCTGTTCTGCTGGTCTGCACACCCACTTTCAAGCAAAGGACTGGGAAAAATCTGTTTCAAACAAACTGCACAGGTTTTTGATGCTTTGTTTTGAGAGCACTTGTCCGCTGAAATAAATCCTTTTGATTATGTGGCGAATATGAATTTGGAATTTTTTGAACCTTGTGCATTTCGTTTGAGCCAACCGGTCTGCCTGATTTCCCAGCATCAGACTTCGTACTCACTCACCTAAATGCACCTTGTTGCTGGTGGAGAGCTTGTGATGCATGGACACCATGAAGGCCTTGTAGTGGTGACTGTTGAGCGGGTCCGAGATGTTGGGCTGATGGTCTCCGACTGGGGCGTCGGCACGCACACCTGAAAATCAAACGTGGCTTTTCAAAAGTGACCAAAGACGATCCAAGATTGACATTTTTGTGACCCTTTTCTCTTCGTGCCAGAAAAATCTATGAACAATTTGTGGGATACGTGGCACCAGGTATTTTCAAACACGAACTACGTGGAAGAAGCAAGTTTGACAGACTCACTGTTCTCTCTGACAAGACAAAATTCAAACGTTTCCAATGACTTGACTTGACTGTCAAGATCGACAGAAACTCCAGGTTGGTCCTGTTTTTCAAGACGGTAGGCCAGGCCTGCACAAAAATGATGAGACAAAATGAACTCTGTTTTGGACATGTAAAACTGCAAAGCTGGCGGGATATCAGTTTCTTGCAACAGCAACTGAAAATGGGTGGAAAATGCACCTCTTCGATTCATTTTTCTCCTTTCCAGCACCTTGTCAACGATTTCTTTCAAGCTGGTTTCTTCATGCTCGACTGGTATTTGGCTGAATTCTTTGTTGTGCATGAATCTGCAAAAGAGTAAATTTCACACACAAAGTTTATTTTGAGTGACCACAATAACCGTCGCTCTGCGTCTCAAAGAAAGCACGCTCCAGCACAGAAAACTTACATCGTTAATACTGTGGATTTTGTTGCCACCTCCACCGGTTCATCGCTTTCCACCAAGGCCAGCTTGGCGAAGCCAAATTTAGAGATTGGTTCTCTTCTGTCCAGGGCAGGAAAATCAGTGTCAACTTCTCCGTCGTCTTCTGCGATATGCAGCGAGTAAGTCTCCACGGTCTCCCTGTGAGGTGCAGCAAGATTTCTATGTTGCATTTGACAACCTTGCACAAAAAAGTTTCTGCAGAAAATAGAAGAGATAGTCCAGTGTTCACCTCAATGGAGGCTGTCTGCCTTCAACAGTGTACTGCCAACAGATGAGACCTATCAAGTCCTGCACTTTGGCTGATGTGAGAGTGACCACAGTCATCGGGTATGGCCTCTCTTCGGGAGTCGCCATGGTCAAAAATATCCCGATTTTCTTCGTTGGAATTCCAGCTGTGGCCTGAAAGAAAAGGCAGGCATGAATTCACCACGCGACGAATGCTTCTGAGAATCCTACTTTTGGTTTCCCGTCGAAGGACTTTCGGAAGGTGTTGCTTTGACCTCTGCTCTTGGCCAATTGGGAGTGCGAACGACTTGTCATTGAGATCCCTCTGGCATTCAGCAAACTTGAAACGTTGAAGTTGTCATGTCTCCCCACCCCCACCCCATCTTGCTCAGCAAAACTTGAAAACAGAAACTTGTTGAAACTGCTGAAATGAAGACTTCGGCGGTTTTCAAAGGCACAACGTCGAGCTCTTTGATTTGGTTTGGCAATAATTCCAAAACAGCCCACACGTTTCTAACCTTTCCGTCAAATTTGGCGTATTCCATGAAAACGTTGCTCGAAGATGAAGCAAACGTGTCCAGTTGCATTGCCAAGCAAGACTTCACTTCTTTGTTTTTCTTTGCGACAGGTACCACGTCTTGCTTCTCAAAATATTCTCCTGTGAAAAACAACAATGGAAACGAGGGGAATCACACCAGACACGACAACAAGAGTGCTTGTCAATTTGAGGTGCGCCTCAGGGATGTTGATGTTTACAAAATTTACTCGTTCTCCGACCTGTAAAATTGCAGAACCAAGTAACAGGTCAACTCATGTGTGTGTGTGTGTGTGTGTGTGTGTGTGTGTGTGTGTGTGTGTGTGTGTGTGTGTGTGCTTTGGACGCAAAGTGAATTCAGGGAATGTTGCTGTGTAACCATTGCTTGACAGTGATCCACCCAAACTTGATTTCGAGGCTCACGGTTGCCAGGATATGAGCAAGAACTTACCAATTTCGTCAACGGGATGTTCCACTTCTTTCCACTGAATGTGCTTGATTTTGCTCTGTTTGTGTTTTTCTCTCTTCAATTTCTCAAGCCTCTGTGCAGTGTTCGACCTTCGTCTGTGGCCCGCTGAGACACGTACATACACGAACTGTTTTTCAGCACAAGCAAAAACAACAATACCGGCAAACACAAATGGACGAAGAAGAGCAGTTCGTTGTCACTCACACAAGTCCATGTCAGGAAGGATGTCATACGAATGAGCGAGCTCAGTGTCGGAGTCCAAACCACTGTCACTGAAGGTCGAATCTCCCTTTTCACTTCTGCGACAAAGAAAGCGGTGATGAGCAACAGAATTTTTCTGCTTGAAAAAGCCTGAGGTGAAGTCCCAAAAGCAACAACTCAGCTTCAAATGGAAACAGTCTTTCATGTGCAGAGTGCAAAAGCTCATTTTCACCTTGAGTGCCAAGTGAAAGGCCTTCGTTCTGATGGCGACAAGTTCCCCCCTTTCTCGAATCCCTCATCCACATCTATGATCATTTCGCACATCCCAGTGTCGTCGCTCGTGATGAACGAATTCCTGATGTGCGACACCAGGAACGCTGCGTCGTCCATCATCGCCATTCTTGCTGCTGAACACGGAAAATGACCAAAGTTTCAGAGCTTGGAAGCAGACAGCGCCAGACTCGCCGACAAAGAACTTGGGGCTGCACACTGCTGAAACGCAAAGTGAAGCTGCTCTCGCAAAGAATTGCCTGAGAGTGCCGCACCTGGTTGTTGGGGAGGGGGCAGGTTGTTCCACGAAACGACTGGGTCACTTTTGAGGCGCTCGTACAAGGTTCACTGCTGTCAATCAGGTTGTCTTACACTTGGAGTCTTGATTGCAATTGACTTCATTGCCTGGGTTCGTCGAAGTGTAGGCGCACAAAGACATGGGGCAAACGGCTTGGCTTTGGATACTCTTGCTGATCGACAGAAATGAGATTGAAGTTTCGGCCTCGTTCGCTATTTTGCTTTGCGTCACCCTATTATCGCCTGCTTGACAACAAAACATGTCAGAACCCCCAAATTCTTGAAAATTTCTTGGTAGAATTCTCCATTACTGAATCTTACCAAATTTGGAGCTGGTAGTTTTGGTGACAGACAGCACCTCGCCCCTGTTTGCCTGAAAACTGAAGGTTTCAACTTCTTCTCCACTTTACGACAACACTTTCTTTTGCCACAAACCGACACAGCTTGATATGCAAATTTTGCACATTTTGTTTGGGGGAAAGTCGCCTAATTTCAGGGTGGAATTTGTGCCAGAATTGGTTTTCTTCTTTTTCTTTCTGTGTTCCCTCCCAACTGATGATCTAATGGAGGAAAATCGGCTTTTTCTGTGAAGAAGCACTTTTCTCCCTTTTCTGGCATTCTGACAGCAGACCGCAGTCATTAGAATCGCTCTCTTTCCAGAAGCTTGAAACAGAAATGTCAAACAAGTGGCGTGTTGCCGTGTCTAAACCGGTTCGTGTTGGTGTGCAATTTCAAAATCTGTTCAAAGTTTGATCGTACCTTTCTCATTTCCCCAGGATGTGCTGACATCTTCAGGACTTCACAACTTGTTTATTGTTGACAGCGTCTCCCGAAGTTTCCTCGAGCGCCGAGCGCGGCCGACGCAGCTGATTCGCCGTCTCTTCAGCCACAATCGTATCCGCCATATTTGTTGGGCACCAAGGTGTCAAAAGCAGAGTGAGTGACATCGCTTTAAAGCCCTCCTTGGCGGCAGCTAGCTGTCAAAGGTCAGTGAGTTTCGGAGAAGACCACAGTGGGCAAATCGTGGTGTCTGAAATTCTACTGCAAGGGGCTGGAATTGGCCAGGCATCGGACGTTCCGATTCAAAGCAGCGGCAAGGCAGACACTTGCATTTTTCAGCATTCATCATGGACGATCAACAAAGGCAGTTTCTGCAGCAGCACAGCAGTATGGCGGGCATGCAGCACCCGACGAGCTACATGCCGCCCATGGACGCTGGAGTGGAGCAGGATGGGTCTAGGAAGCAAGAAATCGGAGATATTCTGCAGCAGATCATGAACATCACTGATCAAAGTTTGGATGAAGCGCAGGCGAGGTGAGTTGATCTGCTGTGGTTTCAGTCTGTTGCAATGTGATGCCAGACGGTCAGACCTAAAATCTGTCTGACTGTTGCAAACATAGTTGCAAATAGATCTACATTTGAATGTTCTGTTACTGTCCGCACACATTGGTTTGGGAGAGCGTTGTGCAGCGTTGACCAAAGCTGTCTGCGAGACCAGGTCGGGTCGGTGTCTGGGATTCAAATGTCTGACCGTGTGTGTCTGTGTGAAAAGCAACTGTTCAACTGTTGACCGGTGATGACAGAAATGCGACATGCCTTCAAAGCAGTATCGTCTATGTACGAGTACAATTGGCGCTGCAGATTTGCGTATCGGCCGATTGTTCTGCTCTTGTGCTGTGTCAAACAAATGATGTCACGTTCTTTTTCACTTTCAGAAAACACACGCTGAACTGCCACAGGATGAAGCCAGCGCTCTTCAACGTGTTGTGCGAGATCAAGGAGAAAACTGGTGAGTTGTTCAGTCAAAAATTGATTGTGCTTTTTTTTTTCAGCTCGCGACTGGCTTTGTCCGTGCGCTTTGTGCTGTCACCTCAAGCAAAGTCTGCGCGCGCGCGCGCGTGTGTGTGTGTGTGTGTGTGTGGTTATTTTGTTTGGGGGGGGGGGGCATTTCTTCGCGAATGGTGGTGATTTCTTCGAGAATGGTGGTGTCGCTCAC
>JAAUXT010092202.1_pt1 | contig 33752 bp, 38 predicted proteins | sample 7278171 | NCBI WGS metagenome assembly JAAUXT01 (sample SAMN14350112, study PRJNA611818) | marine sediment metagenome | isolation source: surface marine sediment (1.8m) | place: French Polynesia: Moorea | collected 2018-08
TGAAGCTGATTCGAGATGTAGACAATTCTCTTTCTTTCGATGAAAAAACCTGAAAAATATGAACAATAAACGTAAAGTGTGCACCAAGTAACGGGCCCTAATACTACTCATCTCGTGTTTTTGGAGCTATCCCTTGGTGAATCTGCCACAACCAACGCACTCTGCTCAATGTATCATTGGCTGTTCCTGACACCTTTACCTCACTTTTTTCCCCCTCACTTTTCCTCAACTTTGGGAATCACCATGACCATCACCAACCATGACCATCACCAACTGCTTTGACGAGTGTGGCAGTAGTCCTGAGGGTCTCAAACTCATCCAAAATGGACTGGGTTTCACGCCAGATCTGTTCAGACAAGTTTTCACCCCTCTGGACAGGTTTGTCTGGCTGTCTGGAGCAGGCTCGGACTGTCAGTTTCTGCTGTTTTGTGCACTGGCTGGCATCACATCAGATTTCCATGACGAAACTTTGACATCCACCCAGCAATTTTTGCAAGGTGTGCGGGCCATGGAAAGTTTAAATTGTTTCAGCCTGTCACTCCACTTTGACCACACTGCCTCTGGGACGAGCACATGCGAAGCCACTGATGACTGACTTCGTTTCCCAAAGAGTTGGTTCAAATGGGTTGCAAATTGAAGTGATCCGAGCGACTTGGAGCACACCAACCCAACCCTCCCAACTGCACCGTTTCTTTTGATGCTTCATTTCGGGTCAATTTCCGGATAGTCGGGGAGTATGAAGGGTAGGAGTTGAAAAAAGTGTGGACGGACACACTTTTGATTGTGTTTGTTCGACGTGGTTTTTTTCACCTTGATGCGGACCAGCCATCAAAAATTTGCGTTGGGGAGGGTTCCCCAAATTCAACTGGGGGGGGGGCGATTTGTGATTTCAGGCCTCCAACCCAACTGGAACCACTGAAGACTTGTTTGGTGGTCATTCTACGCGGAAAAAGAGAGGTTCCAGATGCATCACAGACGCAATGAAGTTGGACTGCCCTTCATGCTGGTCTGGTTGATAATTTTTACGAAACGGTCCAAAATTTCAAACAATTTTGACATTGACTGAGACTATGTTGACTTCGGATGAGACCGATCCTGCATCGCCAGGAGAAAGTAGACTCCCACAATTACGCACAGTGGAGGGAGAATGACGCACAAACAACAAAGAGTGTGCATTGTCCTCCAATCGTCGTGTCCAAATGTGCTGAGACTCCGTGAGCGCCACCTCCGTGAAAAGTGACACAGAAAAATGTGCTGCCAGAGGGTCACACAACGCACTCCCGAATTTTTGTCAACAAACAATCTTACCCGAAAGAGAGCGACACCGGCTTGAGTGTTCACTTACGCACAGGTGCGTCCCTTTCCTGATGCACTGGCGATTGCTGCAGATCTCGGGGAGGGGGCGATGTCTTGGACGGGTGGCTCCCACCCCAAATTTGGGTAGGATAGGCCCCAGGAGGGGCGGACAGGCCCTGCCCAAAATAAGGACAGGACCTGCACCCCACAGGGAAATACCTGGTCACGCAGCTAGAGTTTTGATGTGGGCCCCATCCCAGAACCTTCTTCGAAAATATCGGAGGCCTCAGGACGAGCCTGTGTTCAAAGCTCTGGTTTCTTGAACCAGGGTGAAGTCGTTTGACTTTGCTGGCGGCGAGCCGCACGCGTAAATTGCGCACGTCCTTTTTCACAGTCCGAAGTTTTGGGATGTGTTGTTTTGCACATGTTGGTGGAGAAAATAGCCACCAAGGAAGGGTCCCAATATCCACCCCTTTGGATGGTATGGCATCACAAAAATTTAGGCAACAAGATGGGCTCCCAAAGAACATTTTTGCTCACTTTGAAGTTGCTGTAATGATTAGGTAAGGTCTGACAGCCTTCCAAAATTTTGTCTCATGCCCCCCCCCCAGTCAGAAGTCCTCAGGCTGGGCATGTCTGTATCCAAGGGGGAAGGTCCCATGAAAAGCTCCTTGCAGGATCCCCCGCCCTGGTTGACTCAGGCAGGGCAGGTCTGTGGGAGTCCCTTGGTCCTAAGAGAAGCTCCTTGTGCCCCCCTGTCAGACTTCGCTGGATACCAGAACACGCTGATCGGTTGCAGTGCTGCTTGCAACCCTGCGTGGTCTTCGGGCTATTCGTTGGGTGCAACGTCTTGTGTTGAAAGTTTTGTGATGATCGGTTGCTGTGGCAATCTTTGTCTGGCCTTTTTTGTGACAATAAATTTTAGGCATTTCCAATTGAATTTTTCAGGGGTCCAAGTGAGGCAGGGTATTCAGCCTCTGGATCCGGTAGAGTCACTCTCTCAGGCGGGCTCTGGACCCAGCAGAGAGCTCCCCTCCCTCGAGCAAGTGCTGAGTCCGGTCCGCATAAATTTATCAACATTCGCCGCATTCAGGTGTGGATCTTGGAGGCTACAAGGACAGGCCCCTTGTCCACCCTCTTCCAACAGAAATGTACCTCCATTGACCGTTTCGCGGCTCAGAATAGTTCGGAGGACGAAACTCAACAACAAGGTACGCAACTCACTGTCCTCAGTGTTTTCCGAGCCAAAAATGCTTCCGAACAAAGTATATATCTGAGTTTCGTATCATTTTTTGTTGAGTTTCGTCCCCGGGTACCTATTCCGAGCTGCGAAACGGTCAATGCCCCGCAAGTGCACGTTTTTTCCTGGGCACTTCAAAAGATGTTGGTATCCCAAATGGCAGTGAAATTCACCGTGCTCACACAAGATTGCGACCTTTTAGGTTCATCGTTCCTTTCATTTTCTGAACATGTCATCACACATGGCCTTTTCACATTCCTTCTCAATTCATTGCAGAGGGCAGCAATCACCTGAGATGTTGCCTCACAAGGAGTTCTCAAGCGCAGAGATGCCGTCTCAAAAAGTACGATAGCTTTCATCATTGTGGGCCACAAGTGCTTTGCCTTCACGGTCAACAGTTTCCAAGGGGCCACAGCCCAGACCTGACGCGCAGGCTGAGGGGGATTCAAGACGCCCTGGCTCTTCTCTTGATCCGCCTCTCAGCACAGACTGAAAACGACTGGGCACAATTAAACAACGGGCCAATGTAAATAATTTGCACGGGCTGCCCTGTCTGAGTTTGTCAATTTACTCTCAGATTGGATCGCAGAAGAGTAAAACTGGCAAGCTGAAAAAACAATCCGCCTGAACCCGTTTTTCTGTCGTAACGAACCAACTGTACAAATGTCTGATTCCCAAAAGCGAGCTGCAAGCTTCTCTGTGAAAGGTAAATTTGAGCTTCGCGAGGTTGTGGCGTGGCCAATTTTGGGTGCTGTTCTTTTGAGAAATGTTTTGTAGTCTGAAGATTTTTTCAATGAAAGTGGCAACAAAATGGTGCCGACGTCAAAATATTCACAACTCCTATCACTGCAGGGAGACAAATAATTTTGGGCATTTTCTCCTACAAGTTGAGTTGATGTCTTTTTTGTGTAATCCTGATGTGCGTTCCTCTTCCGAAGTTGTACCCGTAAGAAGAATCAAAGGAACTTCCTTAGCAGAGTGAAAACGTCTTAAGACAACACGACAACACGGTAACATGAAGCGCTGCTTCAGAGGAAACCAGGTTAGATCCCCGAAGAGCTTGTTCAAGGCTTAACCGACTTTTTCTTCAAACCCTGTAATCATTTTTCTGTTGTCGTTGATTAGTTGCAATGAAGATCCCAACGGGGACATATCGCTGGATCTAAGTGCTGCACAATTATGATGTCTGTGTCGCGGGGAACAGACTCAGCTTTCTGAACCTGAAACTGGCTTTTCGGAGGTTCACTGCTGCGCCGCTTCTCTTCATGTCTGCCGCCAGCGAAAATCCTCTCTCGAGAAAAAAGCAAAGATTCGGTGACAAAAACAAAATTCTTCTTTCTTTTATCTTCGTGCATGACAAGATTCGGGGATTTTTGCAAAAAAGCGAAAAACGAAGGCTGGAATGGCATCAGTGAGACCGGTGTCTGTTACCACAGAGACCTGACGTGAAAAAACTGAAGTCAGTTTCACAAAAAAGAATTCTGGCAGAAGACATTCACTTCACAGGTCCCAGATAAGGCACTTAGGTGGTAATTTGTCGAAAGTGAACAACAGTGAGCTGTCACAGCAGTGCTCCCTGAAGAGGGTAATATCGAACAGTTCAATCTCAATCTTGACGCCAGATTTTGTGAACCTTTTGCAAAGTCTTTCCCAAATAGCTCTTTACTCAGGCTAATTTCAGCACAATTTCTGGTACATGTCAACATCCAAGGGAAGAAAGGAGGATTTTCTTTGTGTCTGTCTCTGTTGCATGATGACGAAACGTTGGCAGGATGAAGAGCAGGACCTCAGTGCGCTCAGCCCCTGCAGATTTTGCCAATTATGAATATTAAATTCGCACTTTGGTCACACGAATGGTTGTTGGTTCTCCAGGTGCATCATAGCTTTCTTTTTGCCTGAATGAACAGACCATAATCTTTTTACACAGCATTGGTTCTGTTATCTGCAAAATCTTTTCAGTCGCCTGCACACGGGAGGGTCTGATGAAATGAGACAACGTTAAATTTGGACGAGTAGAAATCAGAAAAACTTCCATTAGTGCAACGATCCTTCACATTAGAGTGACGACAAATGAAGCCAAAGCCACTTCGCTTTCGCTTTGGATCTTCACTGATCTTGATCAGATTTGATTTACTCTACAGAGAAAACGAACCATCAAATGCGAAGTCTCGATACTTTCAACGCTGTGCCGGGTGCTGGTCATTCATGCTGTCTCGACCGGAAACAGTGCGGGTCACGGAGTGAAAAAAAGCTACAATTGAAGTTATTGTAGAAGTTAATGGTGCATAATGAGCGAAGTCACCATCTGATAAGAGAACACGTCAGGTACTGCACGAAGTCTGCTCAGTTTCACCATAATTGTTGAGGATGGGAGGCTGCCAGTGCAAAACAGGGTGATCACAAAACAACGTACTTCGCTGCCCGCTTCGCAGTTCAAAGGCGAGCAACGTGTGAATCAGAAACAGCTGCTTTCACAGAAGAATTCAGTTTTCAACAAGTTTTCGCTTGCATTTCTGGATGCTCCTTCCTCACTGAGGTCTGCAGCACCATTGCACAGACTGTCCGGTTTGTGAAGGACGATCCAACCACGCATTTGTGTGTGCGTGCATGTGAGCGTGTGTGCTTGGTCAACGTTTGATGTTGCACTGTGCGGTGAACATTGCACTCATTTGGCCAGCCAGTGAAGGTGTTGGAATGTTCTTCAGCGAGAGAGTCCACAGAAATTGGCACAATTTTGAAGAACACGGACACAAAACGACCGGAACCAGACAAGCATCCGAAAACAAAGTGGAACGTGGTTTCTTTCTTTTTTGCCTGTGCTAAAGAAACGACGAAGCCAAATGAAAAATGAAGTGAATGTAGTGCCACCTTCTCTTTTTGCCATGGATGCAACTTGCCGGACTGGTGCTGTTGAAAAAATGATTGACACATCGGCGGCGTCTAGAATATCAAAAGAAGTGTAATTTGAGAGACGCAATAATTATATGTTGTTTGTCTTTAAGGCTTCTTCAACCAAGCACTGGGTGGCCGCAATCACGGCCAAAATTCGAAAAGCGCCCCCAGCAACTGTCATATTTTCTCTGCGGCTCATGTCGGCTACACAGAGGTCAATATTGTAATTACTCAAGGTCTCCCCGTCTCTCAGCGGGCTTCGACTTTGAAATGAAAAAACAACTTCAACCAAGTTTGGCACTGAGTGCGTGGCTTCTCTCAACTAAACAGCAAAGAACAATGGGAAATCCTCCTTTAGTCTTTGAACTTTCAGACTTCCTGATCCGTTTGTCTTTTCAAAGTGAAACCTTGACCATTTCCAGCTTTGCTACTTTGTCTTTTGCTTCGGCTGGGTTTGTTGTGTTGTGTGAGACAAAGGTCAGCGAAGCGTGTGTGCACAGATAAGAGCGTTGCGTGAGGTGAAAGAGAGGCGCACTCAAATCCAATCGGAATCAAATTCCCTGCAGATTTGTCCCCTGAACAGCATTTCCCCGTCATTTTGGTGCAAAAGCCTTTTTCAGGCAACAAAATAGCATTCAGAGAAGGCAACAAATGTTTGTAGTGTCGTCTAAATTCGCCTGAAGGGGTTTCGTACGTTGAACTGACCATCATCGTTTGCTTCCAGCCCGTTGGGCAGATTCTCTATCCAAACACCCCGGTCAAACCCCATCTGATGTGGCTTGCGATTGACAACATGAAAGCTTCGAGTTAATTTTGCTTCACTGGATCTGTCCACCAAATGCCACCAAAAATGTGAGGGTTTTTGAGACGCAGGTGTGTGTAGTTCAGGTGGATCCGGGAAACGTCCTGAAGGACAAGACAAGCCCATCTCAGTCGCTTCCATGGAAACAACACCAGGAATCTTGCGTTAATCCGAGTTTATTGGCTGAGATGAGTGACAGAAGCACAGTGATACTCGAGTATCCGCATTGATTGTCCTGCCTCCTGAAGTGAGCATCCTCTCGTTCACAGGCATGCGGCACAATAGAGACCGATTCCTCGTGGGGGTTGCGCGCTCGAGTTCCCGGAAACCTGAGCTGCATGCCGCGGACGGAGCCTCAATTCAGGAAAGTGAATTGGCTGTCTAACAGCCTCTCTGCGTTTTGTGTCCCCCTGACTAAATCCATACAATGCCCCCTCGACTTTATTTTGATCGAATTTAGATTCTTCCCATCATTTCTTCCATTTCAATTTATTCTGCACAACGGCAAGAAATCTCAGCCACAGAATTTTCAAAAGTATTAAATGGTAAATCAACCAATGAATGTGAACAGTGTGCAAAAGCCCCACAGCATGTATTTGTCTGACCAGCTGAGCAGGCTTTAATTTCTCAGGAATTTGATTGTCAAGTCTCACCCGAAATAATGTTCGATCAAAAAGGTCTGATTTTGTGTACATCAAGCGAAATGCATTGAAAATAAGCAGGCAGAAATGTCAGAAAGTGGGAGAAGTGGACTTTGCCCTGAAAGTTTCTGAAATCAAATTCAAAACTGAATGAAGTTCAACTGTTTGTGCTGATTGGCTGTATACCAACCAATATCAGGATCAATCTCAAAAGATTGGGTGGTTGCTGTCACTGTTTTCACATCAGCCTTTGTTCTGTGATGAAAATTTCTGAATCATGATGTGGTTTTGTTCCGCACTTCATCATTCCATACCCGGCACTGTACAACTGTGGCGTCGGAATCTCGAATTCAAAGGTTTTGCGTTTGGAAACTTGAGCAGAAGTGCCGCCTTTGAGTCGCAGTCAGTTCAACCGCCAGGGCTTCACCAACTGCTCTGGCCAGTGCACTTCAATGCCCAAGCACGCAAAGACGATTTGGCTCGCCTGTGTGTGGCGAGTCCCTTGGGGCTGTTGTTCTTCATCTCCTTTCACGATTTTCTCCTTGACTTGAGTTGTTCTGTGGACCAGTCGCTGTTCGTTGTGAGAACGACAATTGCATTAATCGAAATAATGTCCGGGCAGAATGATTCGCATTGACCCGTCTGTTGCTTCTCTTGCACGAACGTTTGGAGAGAAAACAAAGTCTGAGAGAAGGACTCTTGTAATGAAATCTTGAATTTCACTTTCTAATCAAGAGACTCACGAGCTTGATTGCCCATTTAATCAGACAGTGAATTGGAGTAGATTTACAGTGCATTTAAAATCTCGTGACCCGGACACCAGATTCTGGGCTGAAAGAAAAGTCTGCCTCAAGATGCCAGTTCAGTGGACAGTACGGAATCAGCTTTCTTCGCTTGAGGTGTGTGCGGGACAAGTGTGCTCAGATGTGTGTGGTAAAAATGTCGAAAGCACATTTTCCTCCCACTCTTTGAATGTTGATATTTCCCTTGCTGCGTTTGCGTTGGCGAGAGGAGTCATGCATTGCTTCTCAACATGTCTCCCGACGATACTTTGCCCTGTTCTGCATTGCTTCCATGTACGACTGAATGGAATCACGGTGTGCAGACAGGGTTGGGGGTACATCTTGACAAACAACATTGGAGAAGGAAATGAATAATACATTGTGATCTGAGTGTTTAACATTCAGGAGAGCAAATGTTTTCGGAACAACAGTTTGCGTAGCGAGTTGGATGAAATGCATTTCGGCTGGATTTCCTCGCAGAACGGAAACTGATCACCAGCACATCAGAGCAGAGTATCCAAATTGTGCTGCGAGTTTGCCTGAAGTGTGCTGTGAAATTTTGCATGATGTGAAAGGTTTGACTCAAAGATGTCTTTCGCTCCCGGTCTGAACACAATGTGAACAAAATCAGCGTTGACAAATGAATTTTTTGTTCCGATGGGGAGTAACATTGTTTCCTGGGTCATTGGGTCCAGGCCCCTGATCCACTGGAAACGCCCTGAAATTCAAGGTCAGCCAAAATTCAATTTCAAGGCGTGGGTTGTTCTTGACACGTGTGGAATCTGCACACAGGTAAAACACCAGCTTGCTCATTTGTTGGTATTTCAAACCTACAGATCCTGCTCATTTTCAGGTGTTTCTCGAAGTGCAAATTAAATGAACTGATGATGGAGTGTACACAGTGCAATGATATCGGATGATTCCACACTGCATCACGCAGATTTATAATTACAGACTGAGCACTTTTGCAGTTTCTTTAGCTTTCCACCGGACCATGCAATCGTTTTGAAGAAATGACGCAAAGTTTGATAGGTATCGCACAATGGTAAATATGGTGAACTTTTGCCACATTTCACAGTGGTATGTTATGAGGTAGCCCTCTGTTTAGGTAACCTTACTCGCACTTGTGAAAAAACAAACTCTTTAATACACTGCACTGCAGCAACTAGGTGAAACCGCTGGGGGTTTTATGATGACAAAATGCCTGCGTTTTCAATGAAGCTTTTCCTCCGAGAGTAGTTCTCACCTCTTCAATGTAAATGCACTCTTGTTTACTTTGAAAAATACATGCCTCAGTAATGACCAAACAAACCTCCAGAGCAATAGCAAACGAAAACAGACGAACACAGGCAAGGACACAGGTGCACAAGAGAAAGGAGAAAATTGTGGATTTTAGTGGTGCCTTTATGGACTTTTGCTGGGGAAATACAGAAACGAAAAATCAAAGAAACCATGGAAAGAGTGTGGGGCAAACCAAGGTGGTCCCTGCAAACAATTTTCTTTGCTCAAAACTGAGCATTCGTGAATATTTCGTTACATCTCTCTCCCTATCAATGACGATCAATCTAACAGTTTCATGTGCGAAAATTCTGACCTGTGGTAAATTTCAGTTCCAGAAAAAAGATTCAGTTCGAAATCCCTGGCAGCTGATGGTGAATTCAACACCCAGTCTTGGAAGATAAGAAGGGAGATTTCACCCTGGGCTTATTTATCAGAGCCCCACGCAGGAGTTAATGTCAGGCTTGGGGTGACAACCCGTCCTGACTCTACCTTTTCCAAATGCAGCGAGTGTTGGGTAATGGATAGGTGATGTCTCCCCACTGAGCTTGGGTTTCAGGCAGAAATGCAGTTGAAAACCTGAATCAGATGGAAGTCAGACACTTTGTACCACATCGCGGCGCACAATTTGATTTCTGCACAAAATGAACAATTTCAAGTGCAAACGTTTTGCGCAATCTGTACCTGTGTTGGGCACCCGTTTTCTGCTCACACTGTTTTGGCCGACAGTGCGCGACACCACGTTGGGACTTTTGTATTTTGCGCAGTGTAGCTGCGCTGCTCTGTAGTCACTCGATACGGTCACGTCATCCGGGCAGAGCAAACCAAGCCAATTGCTGGAGATGAGGTTGTCACCTTCAAACCTGTTTTCCTCCCAGTGGGATTAGTATTAATTTTCATGCGGGTCCTTTGCTAATTCGCCCATTCATAACACAGACTCCGACTGAGACTTTCATGACAGTCGACGAGGGTTGTGGATCGATGTTGCCCGTTCCTTTCGTTGGTCCTTTTATCTCACCACAGGCATGTTATGATTGAACAGCCTCCCAAGTTTGAATGAAAATTACGTTGAGTCCCGCTGTTGCTGCACAGTCCCCACTGAGGACACACAGACTGCTCTCCAGCTCATTCCTGGGAAACCTTCTCAGAACTTTGCTGCAAACTAATCCTTTAATGGCTCGTTCCACTTCAATCAAGAACCCGTCCTCACAAACAGGTCTCTGTTTCGTCACCTGAGTTGCGCGGCTCCTCAGATGCGCGCGCAGGAGCACTCTTCACGACAAGAACAATCTGCAGTACAATCTCCGAAGGGCCTCGAGTCTCCACGGAGTCGGTGCCTGCAGGCAAAATCATGCTTCTGATCTCCACTTGTGTTCTCCAAATCCCTTTACGGAATGAGCATTCTTGGCATACAAGTAATGGGCAGCTTGTGCTGCACACAACATGGGAACTTGAAATTTAAGTCGGACCCGCATGATTTTATCTGGAAAATAATTGAATTAACCCTGGAAGAAAACAGCCTTGGGGAAGAGGAGTCACCATCAAGAAGTTCACCTGGGTTCTCGGGAATTTTAGCTGCATGTGAATTCTTTGCTCCGTGATGCTGACAACAACAGAGCTCACTTCAATATTTTGTCATTGAAGTCACCACGAGACTGCAAACAGCACAGAAGACGAAGTTCTCCATTCTGAACAAAACCCCGTGGCGAGGTGAATTTTGAAATGAGAGACAATGGAAGTGTTCAAAACTCAGTTGTGGCTGGCAACTCTCTTTTGAGTGCACTGTTCTCTCCTGATGTTCTTTCAGGAGGGTTCTTTACACCCCACTTTGACACCCGTCAGGTGCTGATAAAAAATGTTCACTGGCAACATACGATAAAAGTTGAACCTCCTTCCAGTGAAATTCTATGAGAGAGGTTTCAATTTACCTGCAAAGTCCTCATTACGAACGACTGTGGACCAAATTTAAATACATGATTGAATTTGGCAGTTGAGCACTGGAAAGAATTCAGATGGAAATCAGAACGATGGACTTGGCAAAAATTGGGAAGGTAAAAGGTCTGCTTTAAATCTGCTACATGAATGAACCTGAGAAAAGTGGAGGTTTTTTCGTTCGCCGCAGGACCTGGTTTCCGTCCGAAGCCTGATTGAATTGTTGTCACTGCTGTAGGATGCTGAAATCCAAAGATCGCGCAGCACTTTTTCTTTTCTGGTGGCAGAAAATGTGATGTTGTGACGCAAATCACCGTTGCTAGTTCCCTCACCACTTGCGCCACGACAGTTTGAGAGTTTGGGATCTAAGACGGGGTTCAAGCACACGCACCTCAGTTGGACTCTTTGTGGCATCCAGGTCGGAGTGTTGCACAGAGACTGCTATTCTTGATCAATGTTGCAAAACTTGCTTTGTCGCTGAAACGCACAAAATGCATTTGCCACTGTTTCATGGTGTGCCAACATGTATTCCTTCATTTCCATGTGTGTTTTGCTTCTTTGCAGCACCCATGTAACCATTCAAAATTATGGTTGCAAAACAAACGTAAGCCCAACAAAACGTGCGCGTAATTTCCGACGGGGTGGAGACATTGTTTGCTGGACCTGACTCGGAGTCGACACACGAAGGGTTTGAGTGTGATCTACATGCGAGCAATAATGCCTGTCTCATTGCACCGACACGAGCCGGGTTCTTCAAACGCGACCGCACCGTCAATTGACACAAATCTAACTGGTTCTCTCATTCTGGAACAAATAATCCGTGTTCGCACAGAGTGCGGTACAACTGCGTATGGACCCGAACCTGCATCTATGACAGACACAAGTGCGTTTGGCTGACATTGACTTTCTGGGCACAAGATGACACACTGACCAGTTTTGTTGGAAGCAGTTTGCAGATATGGCCGCCAAGGCCGTTGTGTACCTGGTGTTCCCTTGCTGCATAATTTACTGTACTCGTAAGTCGTGTGTTTGGTCTTTACAGTTTTGATACTTCTGCATCTGAAGACATACGGAAAGACTGCTTTGCCGCAGTGTACTCTCGAAGTGGAACGATGCCCCCCCCCAAAAAAAAAGGTAACTCTTCCCTTTCAGATGGTGCAACATCTCGTATGTCGGGAGCGTCTTTATTTGGCTGCAGTCGAACTGAGCTGCAGGGCACTGCAGACACTCGTCGTATCTTTCCCTTTCTGAATACTCACTGAAACAGTCTGGTAAATGGTGCCAATGTTGTCTTTGTTTTCTTCCTTGTCGAGCGACAGAATTCCATTTCCGAACGGAAACAGCGCATTGAGTCTCCTGTTTATCTGAGCAACTGATTCATTGCTTCATTTCAAACTTCATTGCCAGTCAACGTACCCTGAAGGAAAAATTGGACAAAAAGCAGAAAAAAATAGACGACGGTATTATTGTGAAGAGCCGCAATTGAACGGTTATGAAGCATAAAGCTGCTGTCTGCACCGGAAGCGACCTCACCAACGCGCACAAACAAATCTGTGCCAAGATGGACAACCTCCACTGTCTGCATTTTCAACAGAAAAGCTAGACACAACAGAGTACGCAATTTAGCATAAGTAATATTTCTCCAGGCCATTTACCACATGTCAGCAGATCACTTGCGTGCGAGAAGGAAGGCGTCATGAAAGCATTTTATGACCGTTCTGCTTCCTTTGCACCTGGGAACAGAATGAGAAATGTTTCGGAAGAAATGTTGGCTGATGAACCTTGGGTTTGCGCAACTTGAAGTGCAGGTGAAAACGAAATGAGGCATTTTCCACAGCGATCATCCCTCACATTGGACAATATGTACTCACGACAGAAGCGCGATCGAGCTCATCGATCCGAAAATCCCATTTCAAACATTAATTACAACACGCTCCTCGTCAGTCAACACACCGAGCAGAAAGTCCCGGTTCGTTCCTCCTAAATCGACACAAAGAGCGGCCGGGGATTTTTCCCCGTGTTTCTGGGATTCAACGATAATGTGACAAAACCACGCCTTTCTTCAGATCAATTTGATATGATCAGTTCGACGCATTTCGACGTGTAAGTTGACATCTGGTGAGGCAAAGTGCTTTCCAAATACAAAAAGGGGGTTGGTTTCCATAATGTGTCCACGGTCGATCTGTCGGGATATCCGGTGTTGAATCAGTCGTGCTCTTGTGTTCGTTTCGGTGCAGGGCGAACGCCCGAGGCACAAGTCTCTCTCCTGTTTGCGCACACGTGGATCAACATTCGTAGCCATGACGCCAATTCACGTCAAAAAAGCCGTTCGTTGAGTAACTGTCGTAACAGAGTTGTCTTTTCATCACAACTGTGTGTCTCTTATTGAAGAAACGGTGAAATTTGCTCAGCTATTGTAGAAAGAATGAATGGCTGTTCGTTTCGTCCTGTTTTCCTCATTCAGCTCTGTTATTTGGTTGCATAACAATGATTAACTAACTGTGAATACGATTGATTCCATTTCTACCAGTATTTGCCAGTTGTTGGAATCCAGAGAAACATGATTCGACGAACTAAGTATATTTTTCGCTGAGATCCAACCAACCTGAACAGGTTTGTTGTGCTAGAGCCAAACCGAGACAACAATTTGGCCTTGCACGAGCAATGAAGCTGCCATGAAACGAGTCACTGAAGTTTGGGCTTCAGACAAAAAATCTGCTCGAGTTTCGGTTGGAAAGGGCTGTTTTGCTCACTGTTGGTGAAATTAAATTCTGAACAATACGCTTTGTCGGTGGCTCTGGTTTATGACCAAGTAATGAGTTTTGGTTACTCATTCAGAAGTTCAGTGCCAGGTATTTCCACACCCCACCAACGTCTTTGCTCACTTTATGAACTTGGGAAGCTTCGGAACACCCAGTCCTCAGGAGCACTCAGGAACTCCCACAGGCCAGTGAAGCAGAAGACGTAACACGACGACATAATCTGCATTCAGTCTTTCTCAAAGAAGACAGACTTGTTTCACATTGGCAAAAATCTGCGTGAAGCTTGACAAGAAGTATGAACTGTGCAATTCTGATTGTTTTGATGGGAGGGGTGGTGATTTAAAAGCTACTTGTGCGGATTTTGTTGAAACTTCCAACTCTACTTCAAGTGTTTTCACAGACGACCTATGGTGGGAGGGTGTCAAAGAAACACGCGATTGTTGTGCCTGTCCGACCCAGATCGGTGGATTTGTCTCGAGCGAAATTGACACTCTTACCTGTCCAAATACTCAGACTCATTATCCGATTCCAAGAAGAAAAGAACTTGCATGGCTGCCATGACGACGCGTCTCAGACGCCACACGGGGAGCTGCGACTTTCCAGAATCGTCAAACAAGGACCCTTGTTTGCGAGTGCACTTGAAGACGAAAACTTTGTCAAGACAAGAAAACGATTTTTGGGAATTGAAGAATTGAAAAGATTACTTTTGTATTTTCTTGATGCGTCAATATGGGATAAAATGTTATTTTAGTTTCCCGAGTGTTGTTGTTGCCATCGAGTTTCAAGTGCATTTCAACTCATTTTGACGTGCAGTGCTTTCAAGTGGCAAAGAGAGCCCCAAATGCACTTTCGCTGTTCCCTGGCGTTATCAAAATGCTGCTAATGAGGTGACTTTTTCCTTTGACACTTGTCAATCCAAATCTCGGGGTCCATTGTGTTTTCCTTGGTTGCAGCAGAGGCTGCATGCCTTGCCTTCCTCCGCGAAAAGCGTGCACTTCGTTGAAAGAGCAAACTTTACAAACGAAAAAAAATTTCTTGCGTCTGTGGCCTCTCATGTGGGGAGATTTCTACTTGATGTTCTTGCGACGGGACAAGGAAGTGGCAGACAGAATGTCCGGACTTTTCGGTTCTTCTTTCGTGTCGCCTTGAGAAAAGACAGAAAATAAGGCTTCTTTGTCACAAAACAGTGTTTGGCACAGTTTCGTCGTGAAAATGATGTTTTTGAATACTTTGCGCATGTTCGGAGACAGTGACAGAACGGACACAATGCCTTTGGAAAACAAACGAAATCGTGCCAGATTTGAGTCTCTCTTTCTGAATCAACAAGTCAAACTTTTTGTCACAGGGAGTTCCAAACATCCAGGCAAAACAACAGTTGAAACTTTGTGTCCTGTCTGCAAATCTAGACTCGTCGTCTCCGGTGAGACGTTTTACGCGAACATGTGTGTTGCATTGTTATTCGGGCGCTGAAGTCCTGAGTTGAATCTCTGATGCCCAGCGGAGGCTGTTTGATGTGAGATCGTGTGTGTTTGAAGTCCTTCAGGTATGTCCCTCTGTCTTCCCAGATTTCTCAGCAGCACGCGGCAACGGCGCAAAACACAACAACGAGCCGCGACCTCTCCGTTAATCCACTCTTGATAATCAAGGAATTGTGTCAGTGTTTTCGTTTGATCATCTGTAGCGTCGGCACACAAACCCGCACACAATAAACAGTCGCGGGTCTGAAGGCGCAAGGTTTTCACAATTGAGAACTGAGAACAACGTCATCTATCAAGGTCCTCTTCTTCATTTGTTGCACATTTCTTGGAAGCAAAACTCAAATCACTTCTTCAAGTTATCACCTGGAAAGTTGGACTCCATCTCTTCTTGAGAAGAGTCATTTCTGAGAGTGCATTGAGCGGTATGGGGGAGTTTCACGAGAGACAACACACGAGGTGCTGTGGTAAAAACAATGCCCTATCAAAGCACATCTGCACAAGAGAGATTTTGCAATCACCCTGACCCTTGTGCATTTGACGTATTTGTATTGGGCCAGCAATTCTAACTTGATAAAGAATCTGTTTTTGCATTGCATCAGGTATCTGGCCCAGATTTGGAGTCAGAAGTTACGGCTTGCAGAAACAAACTCAAGTACTCCAGCCATCTATCAATATACGTACGAGAGCTTTGCCACTTCTCAAGAGTGCCATTCAATACGATGCGCTGTCGAAGTTGTACTTACACAACGTTCTCTTTCGCAAGTCACTGACTTGCATTTGCTTTTTTGTGACAAGTCAGCAATGGCTTCTCAGAAACTTTGAATTTTTATTTTGCGTGTTGGGAAGGCCCAACACCCAAAAGTTTCGAAACCTTGCCAACACTTTTCTTCACCCACGGCCTCTGTCCTCAAGCTGTTGCATCAGGACACGTCTTCTTTGGCGCGCTTGATAAACTTTTTGGCGAGAGCATAAGAATCCTCTTCCGCTGTGTACGCGTCCCTGGGATGTGGTGTGCCGGGGGCAATATTACTTATATCTGTTGAATCTTTTGGCAGGGAACCCTTCACTTTCAAGTGGAGCGCTTATTGTGAGGATGCCTCGTTCGGCCAAGAAAGATGATGTACACGCCAGGTTCTCACGTGCATGTTCAAAATGTTCAAAATGGTAAGTTCTCTGGTGAGTCCCTGCGGATCCAGAGGGTGCGTGCGCAACACGAGAGGCCTCGGTACATCCCACCCCTCCACAAAAAACAAATTCGTGTCGTGTCCGAAGTGAAAACTTCTTCACTGGCCGTGCTGAAACTGAATGTCATCACGGACTATGGATGCGTTTGATACCCTTTGACCTTGATGATCGAATCAGACCACAAAAGATGCGCCAAAAGAGAAATTTGAAAAGTGTTGCAAACGCAAATCTCCACACTCAGTGACCGTCAGTTTCGCCGACTAATTCGATCCGCAGCTTTATCGACACATTTCATGACAAGTTCGAGTTAAAACCCTGGGTCATGCAAGCGCTCCGTGTTCATCAATATTCACTTCACCTGAACCACAATTAAAGGTAAAAAATTGTGTGATTTTATCTTTCAACCTCTGGGTCGCAACTTTTTTCAATGGTCACCTGATTCTGTGGAAATGGAGAAAGGGAAAACTCAGCGCTATCTCAAACAAGAAATTTGTACGCATTGTCCAGTTAGAGAATGCGGAGGTGCTGGGTGTTTAGTGACGCAGCGGTGAACAAGGCGCTGATCAGGCGCAGATAGCCGAGTTCCCTGAGTACATCTCTGTCCACATCATCTGGCAAATTTCCTACGAGTATTTGTCGCACCTTGAATTTCGGATGTTTCGTGATAAAAGAGCTTCTTTGTGGAGGGAGGGGAAATGTACTTCTTTCTTGCATTCAAAGAGAGTTCATAGTTGGACTGACAAACGAAAAAGTTTTGAGAAAGTTGTGCCATCAGTTTCACTCGTTGCGTGTTGGAGCCAAAAAGTTAAAGTTTCCCTCACCATAATAACGTTTTTGAAGAACCTGACGTTTGACGTCTTTCACGACTTTTTGCTTCTGTGGCTTCTGAAGTGGAGTGACGAGAATGCAATTCCTGTGGTTCTTACCGAATTGGACAAAGAACATTTGTGAAATTTTATCTTTTCGCAACAAAAATATTTTGCACCATTTGGTCGCTGAACCGTAAACCAAAGTGAAAAGAAGTCGAAATCTTCAGTCTGCGCTTTCCTTGAAAATAAATACATTTTGTGGAACGAAGGGGTCTCAAACACATCGTGGACCAAGTGAGATATTTGTTGAGAGTTTCATTTACCTTTGTCAGAATTATATTTATGAGAGTCATGCAGCACGCATGTCACGGGATCTCAATTCGTGTCCTCACAGTGAAAATTGTTTTTGTGGTTTCTGTTTGTGGAGGACATGGTTTGTGGGGTCATGGTGTGTTGTTGAGGGGAACAGGGGTCCACTTTCTCCTTTGCCTGGTTCACGTAAGTTTTGCTCAGTATACTGAAGAGGAAAAGTGACCAAAAAGCCAAACAAGCACTCTCCACGAACAGCCAAAAGAAAAAAGTCCTCACATGCCATTCACAGCTTTTTCTGACGGCGCCATGCCGTGTACTAATAGTATATTTTCTGGTCATTTTCTTTGCCTGCATGTGAGGGCTATATTTCATGTGGGAGTCTTGAAAAGGGTCATTTTTAAGGGAATTTGATCGCTGTCACAACAGGGGGACTACCCAATGTTAAATGATTTTCACAGTTTGGCCTATCACGCTGACAATGGTAATTCTTAACCTCCTGCTAAACAAGGTGATGCCATTCCATTATCTCTGCATCCAGCCCCATCGGAAACACCAAACTCCAACTTTTTGCTGAGAGTAAAAATTTCCTTTCTCAGCAAACAAATCACTTTTGTGAATGGCGTGCATTTCTCGCCATGTGGTGGTCAGGGCGAGTTTCTCTGTACGAAGTGGATTTCAATGCGTTTCTGTGGCATGCACTTGAGTATCTTGAGTGTCTGTTCAAGTGGGCCTTTATCGACGCTTTCCTTGCTTGCAAAGGTGGAAAAGCTTGGGTCATACTGTCTCGTTTGCTCGCATTTTTGAGAAAGAGCCAAACTCGTCTTTTGTTGCGGGTGTGTGAAAGTGAGCAAGAGTCTTCAGAAAACGCTTTGTGATTTTCGGATCCACACTCACTCAGAGAAAGATAAAGTCGGAACAGATGTGAAACAACCGTGTTTTGTATCTGTAGCTTTTTTCAGGAAAGTTGACAAGCTTGTCAACATATTTTCAGTTAAAAATGGAAAGAAACTCTCAATGCCTCTTTTCGAGGGCAATGTTACAGTTGTAGAATATCATGTATGAATCTGAGCAGGTAAAACAGCAGAGAATGTTATCTCAGGAAATCAGACACCTGCCACGGTCCGTGGAAAGCTTTACAACTGGTGGCAATACATTTTCTTCTGAGAAGATGGCAAAGCTTTCTGTTGACTCAAGAGACAGAAAGGGACGCTTGTAATAAATTAAACAGACCCGAATCTCTCACTCCTTCAAGTGTAACTACAGGCCTGTTGACAAAAGAAGAAAAGTTATATTATCAATCACCTGGATGAAAAGTGCTCCAACGTTCAAATCTTCAAATCAAACATTTTTGTCTGCGCTGCAAATAGAGATGTTTGTGCGCTAAACACAGCAAAGTCAGAAGGCACTGTCTCACTGACAGCTTCACGGCTGGTGAAGGACAAATGTGGAGATCACTCAACCAGATCTTCCTTCAGCAAATTTTTTTGTCAATAAAATGGTTTTTCCCCGTGATACAGTTTTCAACCCCAGTGGCAGCTCGCTTCCACAATACCAAGTGTATCAAGCTGCAACACAAATAAGACACCGATTAAGCTGTCATCGGTCTCTCTTGCTGCGAAACCAAGGATAGATACCCTGGAAAGTTTCCAGGCAGTTTGCACAAGTTCACAATTCTGTTTGCTGTTGTTCACCTCACCAGACCAGTACGAACTTCTTTTTCTGTGAACAACAAGCCCAGGATCAGACTGATGCACGGGGAATACCACAATGGAAACAGCAAACACTTGAACTCGAACGTTTGTCAAAAGACTGAAACAAGTTCCGACAGTCAGAGAACGGTGAGGAGTGAAGGCATAATTGGAGCGAACTGCGCGGACGCGTTCTTATCAGCCGAGAAGTGGAGCCGAGGAGAGCATCTGGACAGGTGAATGCTTCTCGTCTCGTCAATCTGTCGGTGAGTTCTTGCGTAGATAAAGCAACCTGCCACGCTCGTGCTCTTTCTGGAATCGTTTGGCATCAGCGCGCAGAGTTTTCGGAGTCGACGCATTTCGCCCAGAGTTAAACACTCGCTGATAACTCAGCCTCAAACCTTGTCGAGTCTGTCAGCGATGGAAATCTAAAAACTTTGAGAGATCCCTTTGGGTCTTTCTTTCTGAAGCATTCTTTGCATGGCAGTGACAGCGCAAAGCATAGCACGCATTTGAGTTTGTGAAGGAGAGATACGTGTGTTGCGGTGTACCCCAGAAGAAGAGTGGGATTGCAGAAAAGTCGGCACTGACTACCAAAACAAAGACGGTTGCCTGTCATTATGCAAAATGGATCACGGACCCGCAAAAACGAATCTGCTACTTCCGATCTTTCACTGATCGACTGTCCCACCATACAGTTGACCTGATTGGGCACACGAAATCGAGATTGTGGAGCCAGAAATTTCAAGCGAGGAGAGCTCAACAGTCAAACGAGGCTTTTCCCTCGGGATACGATTTCAGTTCATTAGTTACTCATTGACGACCTGACATGGTCGTGATCATCTTTAATCAAGTTGGAATTTTCACTGGTCACGTCGGAAATGCAAATTTTCATCTGATTTCGATCGCAATTGGTGTCAGTTTGGGGTTCACGCGTAACTCAATTCCACGCTGCTAATTTTTGGAAGGGCAAGGTGGGTTCAACCTTGATATTTCGTGCGGACACTTTTCGGACACCAGCTTGAAGCGCAGTTCGTCGCAACAGCCAACTTCCTCAACAAATGGCCGGATGTCGATTTCTCTTCGAGGAAGCCTCGAAAACAGGGCTCTCGCCTTGTGATTTCCTGCTTTAAATGCTCGGAGCGTGTTCAAGTGCTTGTCGAACAAGCCACCCTGTGACGAAGAATCCCTCACCTGACGTGCGTGCGAAGAGGATGGCCAAGGAGATTTCGGTCATTTCTGGCTTTTGTTCTTCCTGAGCGTTCAGCATCCTGGGAGAATTCACTTTCGACTGAGCTGCATCATTTTTGACAGGGAGAGTGGTTTCATTTTGTAAAGTTCGGAATGGCGCAGTTGTTGAAACTTATCCTTTCTGGGTCTTCCCATCAAAATCGCTCACCTTGCCTTTCTCTTGGAGAAACGTAAATTTATTCTTTGTTGCTTCGCCGTGCCTCGGGGACTTGTGGATCCGTTACAACGCAAGTGAAAGGTGAGATGACCACCAACTGGTCCCCCGTTGAGAAGCATCACACAGACCTGGCAGCTGTCGGTCCCAGCAGCTGCTCCACGGGACCCAAGGTGTGCGCAGCGCTGCACTTGAAAGAGCTCAGCGTATTTGTAGTAAACAAGTCTTGTTTTCGTCGCGTCAAATCTGAGGTGTTCGAGTATGTGCAAAATGTTGTTGAGTGGGAGCTTTCATCACTGACCGTCAACAAACTCGAGATGTCCAGTTCAAAGAACATCCTGTCTGGACAGCATAGTGCGCCGTTCTGACACATTTCACACAACTTCCGAACCGTGTCAATACAGTTCTGACCAGTGCATCTGAGAGGTGGAGGCTCGACAGGTCGAAACAGCTTGAGCTACGTCCAGTGCCACCGTCGAGCCAAACGCGTTGCTCAATCAGTACCTTCGTGTCAAAGGAAAAAAGTTCTCTGACAATTGGTTGGTGTAGGTTGTGCACGAGTCGTTGAATTTTCTGACACGAGACGACGGGAAATAAATTTTCAAAACAAAGCGTCTAAGATTCATAGTTGTGGCCTGATTCTCCAGTCGTATCTCATTTGCGCCGCAGGACAAGACCACCATATCACACCTGTGGCATTATTTGTCATCTTTGTGTACAAATGACATTAGCTCCGGACACTTCATTCGTGGTCCTTTGTACACGGGTGGAAACACTCGAAGCAAAAGATATTTATGTGACCTGCATGGTGACAAAGCAGGTGGCCAGCCCCCATTCACACCAACTGACCAGCGCTTGACCACTCTTCAACGAAGGATGTCAAATATCGGCAGGGGTACAGTTTTTGGCGCGCATGACAAGCACTCCGAGTCCGTTTGCAAGACTTTCATGACATGCAGCGAAAACCTCAGGACACCGCAGTCTACCTCAGGCTTGGTTTACTTGCTTTGCTTGTTGGCAGAAAGGAAAGTGAAATTGCTCGAAATGACAATTCCAAACTCTGCACAGAGGATCCTTCTTCCCTCAGGTGAGCGTCGCACCTCTGTCCCACCGGGGACATTAATCCCGAGTCAGACACATCATGACCGCCCCTGACAGCGCTCCGTGCGGGCGGCTGCATTCAGCCCTGATTTATCCCCGAAGTGCCCTTGACAAGTGGGGAGGCTTGCCTTTGCAAATCGCAAGCGAAGTTCAAGCGTCAGGTTGAATTTGTTTTGATCCCGTATGAACCAAATGCAATGTCTTTTTTGGCGAGGGCAGCGAAGCTGAAAGAACGCTCAAGTCCTAATAAGTTATGACTTCTCTTTCTGCGATGATGAAAACATCAGAACGAATCTGAGGTCAGTTTCTGGCAGGGTCTCCCCTCTGTTCATACAAATGGTTCCTCTTCAGATGGTATCTGACCCTGTGTACGGTGCTCTGAAGTTCACAATGTCCCAAACGCGTCTGCAATGACTGTGAAATACACTGACCACCTGGTGTTGATGTTTCTTTCAAAAAGGACCAGCTCAATGGTAATGGAATGGACTTAAAACTCTTTCCCAACGGTGCTTATCTTCCTCCACGCGAAATTTATTGACATCTCCTCAGTTTTCACCATTAAGCAACATCAAGATATCATCAGAAATTTTCAGCTACAATCATAAACCATTTCCTAAAACGGAGGTGCGTTCACTCAAGGTCTGTACATCACAGAACGAGCACCCGTTCTTCGAGAACAGTGCACAAAATTTTACATTTTGAAGCTCCAGCTCCACTGTTGATTGACATACGTTGGCAGATTTTACGGTCACCACGAGTCACGTTCCGCGCACCACCAAGGAATTGGATCGTCATCGAGATTACCTCACCACAGTGGTGGGGAACAACTGAAGAGAGTTTTCTGTAGTCCTCGTGTCCCGCCTCCAAAGAAGTGAGAAAGTGCATGATTTCGTCAAATGATTGACCGAATGAATGAAAGAAATGCACGTTGACCCACGTGAGCGCTCCCTCAGTCCGTCATTTTACAAGTGAGTGTCCCCTTGGATACCATTTCACACTGAAGTTGCCTGGGAGAGAAATGTCCAGGCCATTTACGGTCCTCAACACGCTGATGATATCTTGTCGTTTCATCGAGCCCTCGCTTATTCACTCTCATAAAAAACTGAGTTACTCAATCTTAAAGGGGACGATCAGAATCTGTAGGGACACATGTTTGGTCTTTCCTTCTTCAGAGAAGTTTATAACCATGGGAATGCTTTTGAAAGCTCATTGAGAAACTTTAATCCTCAAAAACTTTGTAATAAATGTTTTAGAACTTGAACCGTTTTTCTTGGGCCTTGGAGCAATGGATTTGACATCTCGCATGCCATTTCTCTGTTATTCAGGCATTTGTTCAAAATAGTTAATGGAAACGCCCAGCCTCCAGTTATTTTTGCCAAAAATTGGAGTTTGGAATGAAACACTTCTGAACTTTTTTGCGCCGAAAAATTCTCTTGTCAAGTAATCTTGCCAAAATCTGGTGATAGCGGCGGCTGGGTTGAGTCACTCTTCAGTTGGTCGGAGACGTGGCTTGGTATTTGCACCTGGAAACTTTTAGCGGCAAAGGACACCCTCCAAAAGTCATGCAAACGCTCAATTTTCCGTGTCTCAGGGTCTTTCAAATGAAACATTGGTCATTACTCCCAAAGGGTGAAAGGAAAAAAGCACGAAAGTTAAACGTGGCTTTGTGGGCACACACAACAGAATGAGTGTCATTACAACATGCGTGCATTGTGCAGAGGTGCAAAAATAGCTGGCTGAATAGGATGTTCAGAAATCTGTATGTTGTCAGCACGTGAATTGTACTGACGAAGACAACACTCAAAAAGTAAAATAATTCAAAATTTTGCTCAACTGCGGCAAAAATTCATGAGCACACAACTTGCGATTGACTGCCACCTATAGAAAACATGTTGTGTCCGAGCCATTTATGGGGTAAAGCCTGAGGCTGAAAGAGCTGTGAATGACAGTTCAGACATTTGGGGTGTTTGTATGGGGCCTATCTGTCTGTTTGTTGCAAGGAATGAAGTGTGCAAACCCCTGGAAGGGTGATCAAGGGCTCTACAGGAGGCTAATGCAAATCTTTGTGTTTCCCCCTTGGTGTCCCCAACCCATTGCGGACCGTTCACCGATCATTACCTGCGCTTCTGTAGTCACGGGTCACCCACCCTGATCGCAGCATTTTTCTGTATCTCCTGTGCATCCCGACAAAGTGTTTCAGTCGTGTCCATACTTCCCATTTCACGAACAATTTCTTCCACTCACGTTTTCAACGATAAGCTGTTTTGTTTGTCGATTGAGAAATTCTTTTCTCAAAACGAAATAAATAATTGGAGGACGCTTTGGCTGCAGCGCCAAAAAAGTGTTGACAGTCTCGTCACATCCATCTGAAGAAAAAGTGTGTTCAACAAAGCACCGGGGAAACAAGCAACACCTGACGAAAGTAAGTTGCAAATTACAGTTCCCCAACGGATGAAATGCTTTTTGAAAAGGGTGAGAAATGGTTCGTTTTATGGTCTTATCGAAGTATTCACATCAGTCTGAATCAGTGCGCATCAACTTTTTTGCAGTGAGACATTCGCACAATATCACGCGATTTATTGTTGCTATAAAAACGGCGACCTATGAGCATATTTCTTCGAGTATTTCTTTTACCTCCTTTTACAAAGTCCTCTGCTCTTTGACAAACTTATTTCGTGACGCAAGACGTCGTGAGACGCACGAACTTACACACACTTCCCATTCACAGAAGCCACATTTGAAGTGGCGCAAATGTCTTCGAACCGGCAAAGAAGAACAAAGTTCGATTCCGTGCCCAAGAACAGACTGAGTGCTCGCAATGGTCAACGTTGAAGATCCACGCACTTGAAACATAAATCCACACAAAGATCAGTTGTTACTCATCTCCACTTGTTGTGGGACTAAATTGAAGAAAGGCGTGTGTGTCCGATGATGTTTCTGTTGAGAGCGGCGCGAAGATTACGTGAGCCTAACGAGCTTAATGAGAGCCGCACTGCTCGACAATTGGGCGGTGCTTAATTGCAGGCGCCCTGTCCTGTGGGACCACAGCACGCGGTGCAGGCCGAATCTCACGTAAACGTCCCCAAGATGGAAACAGAGATAGAAAGAAACCATCTGCATTCCCACTTCAACAAGAACAAGATGATTCAGCATTTTCTTCGTTGTCCCTGTGTCGTTGTTCTGCGTGAGTACACGATGCACAAGACTCGCAGACGCGCACTTCTGCAGAGCGAACAGCCGCGGGGTCGTTTTGTAGCGACGAACGCGTCGTGCGAAAGGTCATGGCAGTTGCACATCAAACTGTAATCAGCTTATGAGTTGAAATTACTCAATCACCCTCTCAGAGAACTGATACTTTCCTCGACAAAACCCTTTTGGTGTGTTAAAGTACATTCCCTGCAGCTCATGATACAAGTCCACCGCAACAGCTTTTGAACTGTTGTAGTTGCTTGTGAGGGATCCGTTGATGGCAGTTTTGTCCCTTCGTGATGCGAAACACGTTTGGCTGTGAGAGTGTGACTGGTGGACAGCACACTTCTACTTGCCATGCACTCACAAACGTGTCGTCAGTTTGTGAAAGCCAGGTCTCTCAACAGAAACGAAATGGTTTTTGAGGGTTGCAGGTGTCACCTTGATTTCCTCGTCAAAGAATCGGAGGCAAATCAACGTCAAATGAAGTTTTGAAAAGGTTCAAGACATATTCCCAGGAGTGCTCTTGTCTCGTTTGTGTTTTGTCTCCACAACAATACCGCTTTATCATCGCTCCTGTTTGCCTCCAACACTCTCGTGTTCCAGGTCTTTTCGCACAAGTGTTTGCCCAATGCAAAAATTAATATGTGGAAGAGTGTGTCTATGAACGTGGAAGAAGAAATTTAATAACTTAATGCGCAGTCTGTGAATAATCCCTGGTCTCCTGCATCATGCCTGATTTGCAAAATTGAGACCAGGTCCGTGACGAAAACTGTAGGATGGTTGTCCCGCGCAACAGGCCCATTTACAATGCATATACTCCGTGTTTATCAACTTGAAATTGATCCACTTTGAAAAACTGTGGCACAAACAGACGGATGTGCACTAACATACAAAGTCAGTTGTTCGTGCAAAAGGTGTGAGTTGCAGGTCCGTCTCATTTCCTTGTGTCTGGAGTTCTGGGCTTGTCCCGGCAAAAATCATGTTGGCTTCCTGAATCTACCCACCATCTCGAATACGAGCGTACATCGAGTCCAAACAAACTGTTCTCTTACTCGTTTGTTCTCAGATTCAATTGGCTTTCAGCACCAAATGAGTGGAAAATGTTCTTCTTTCTCGGACTTTTTCTTCTTCGTTTGGTTGGTTCTCGTTTGCCACACGCTTGAGAAAAGAGTACATGGTGCCTTCAACTCGGAAAGTTCCTGGTTATTGAGATCTCCAGAAAACATGACATGACCAGCTTTTCGGTTTTCAAGGCATTAGAACTGTTTCAAGGTGAAGCCTTGTGAATTGATTGAAAAAAAAAATGCAGACGATTACGTTTCAAAATTATTCCAGTCCAAAAAGAAGTGGTTCCGTTCTCTCTCACTGATTCAGACTCGTGCAGATTTTGGTTCAGTCTCGAATTAATTTTCTCGTCTGCTGGAGACTCTGATCTCGGAGAAATGCTCTGGAATCCCAGATACAATCCCGCGCTTTGTAGACTGGAAATCCTGAGCGAACCAGTGGCCTTTCAAACTGCACTTTCTGTGCAATACTCTCCAGGTGAGATGGAATCGACGCTGAACAGGCATCAGAAACACTGCTGCAGTGTTTTTGAGTGGAGGGCACCCCACCTGAGAACCGAATGAACTGCAGTTCGGGGTTGCCAGCCCGGAGCTGAGCACACTTGATTGATCGAACCCACAACTCGTTTGTAACGAATATATTTCCCCGCATTTGTCTCGGCTGATACGCAAGTGTATCAGACGCGCTGAAGCAAAGAAATGGAAGGAATTCTGCTTTCATGGTCTCGCTACAAGTTGTGCGTTAGTTTGACCGCCTTTCGCCCTGTCAGAAGAATTTACTGGTTTTCTGTTTTTCGCTGCCAAATGAACGAATTTTAAGAAAAGTTTCAAAGAGCTCACAAAAGAACACCAGTTTGAAGTGAAACATTGCTTTTGGTTGAGACACGTGTTTGTTTTTCATCGCGCCGGGAGAAAGTTGCTGTCTGCCAAAGAGAAGTGACCCACAACCTGCTTTGTTCTTTATGTCCGATTTACCTGCAGTGGAGGAGTCGGTTTTCCTTCCCCTACTGCGGTTTATCTTCCAGTACTAACCCCCACCATTTGCCAGGTAGACTAAGTGTAAATTGATCGAAATTAGACTGAAAGTGGTAGAAATAACAAACACACCAAGGATAGCTGGAGCAGAGCACACAACAAACTTTTGCGTCGGCAAAACCGTTTCAGCTTGGGTGAGGCTTGAACATTCAACAATTTTTCCTTTGGTAATTTTAGCCAATTGCTATTCAGATCTTCCACAAGGGACTCCCAGGCAAACAGAGGACCCAGAGATTTCCCCGACGACAAAGACACGTAACCTTCTCTTCACCTGTACGCAAAAACGTCAGCAACTCCCCAGCAGATGGTGAGAAGCTGCTGTAAATCACTCCACCACAAAGAGGAGGTCTGAGCTGCTCAAAATTACCGCGATGTGATGCAAGAAATTGAAAAGATGATTCATCCGCGCACAAAGGTGAAAGGGTGTAATATTTTGTTGCAGTGGTTGTTCATCAAGATGCGAGAACATTTAATTGGGGCCTTTGTGTCTTTCCTGCAAAAAATTAGGATTTTCAAGATTCGCGGCGCCCAGTTCGACGAAGAAGTCTGATTGAATTTGTGCAGGAAGATTGGAAAGCTTCGTTTGGCCTGGTCTCCACTTCCTCCGCACTTCCCCAACTTCTTGGATTTTTGTCTCGATAATTGAACTGCATTCCGAAGTGTGAGTAATGAATTACATTTGAAACAGCAGCAAATCCGCGATATCCCTGGATCACCTTCGCTCCACCTGTCTGACGCGTGGTCAAGGTAGAATTTCACAGGAAGCAGATTGGGGGAGTTCCGTCTGCACAACGCAGAACCGCTTCACGTGCATTCATTCCCCAACCCAATGCAGCTGATGCAAAAACAGGGAAATTGGATATCGGAGCTGATCACATGTGAGTCGGTGCAGAGAATAAAACGTTTGAACTGAACAAATTGACAAAATGGTCTCGTTATTTTGTGGCATTGTTCTTTTTACCAGCATCTGGGTGGTCCAATTCAACATCATTGTGCAGAAACTGTCCTGTGTAAACACCCAAATTGAAAACAGACGTCACCCGATTCATCGTATCAAAATGTATAACCAGTATCATCCGCAGCCATTCATCAAGGGAATTCATACAAACTGCAAATGGAACATACGATGCATTATCCGTGGGCAAACACAACAGAAATGACCAATTCAAAACGTGTCATAAATATTGTTGTGAGTGAATGGCAGGACTGCGAGCAGACAGGCAGGTGTGGACAGTGCGAGCGCTGCTCAAATGTGTACCTGAAAACAAAGGTCGCGCAACTGCAGCGCACCGTGGCACAGCAATTGGCTGCCTGCTTGACCCGTCCCGCTGCAATTTGTCTGAAATTGTCGAACCTTTGACCAGGCATATGGTAAATTGTACCAATAAACATGATTACCAGTCCTTATCGTATTGATTTGTCCATTAGTACTTGAAAATTGTAGCCAGTCACTCAAATTTTGGCTTTTCGTTTTGGTTTGTGATTGTTTGCATAAAATTTCCTTTGTTGGTGACACACAAACATTTGCGTTTTACTTTGGAAAAATTGAAAGTTTTAACGTAAACTATTTTCTGCAGGCTTTGTGTTCCTCAGATTTTTCAAGTGGACAGGTCTGAATCTCTTCTTCGTTTTGACCTTTATTTTCTTTTCCCTTGTTTTAGAGCACGAAAAGGATGTGGTCTGGCTTCCAATTGCCCACTGTCGCTCTTCCCTTGTTCATATGAGAAAATTTGATGCCTTGAAACCTTTCGGCACAAATGAGATACATAATCTGAAACGCAATCATCTCCTTCATCAGCTCTCTCTTCAGAAGCTGCTGTCGATTCAGGAGTTCACAGAATCTTGCTGCTTTCTCAGCAAACAAACGTCCGGTGATAATCACAGCGTCAAATTGGTAACTTTCTCTGATTACGTTTGCTTTCACAACAGAGTCAGAGAGGAATCAGAGTGGATACTCCGAAAGTTTTTGATGAACCACTGGGTGACGTGATCCATCTGGACGCAAATTTTTGCCAGAGTGATGTGTAGAGTCGAGTCCTGTTTGCTTCTGGATGTCCCGGATGATGTTGGATGGGAACGTCGCCTGGATCCGCGGGGGAGTTGATGAAGATGGTCGGAGCGGCTGATTGGTTTGATCTCGCACCTGGGCCGATACATCTCAATAATTCAGCGGCCCCACCGACGCGTGCCCCGCTACGTGTGGTAATCTCCGCACCAGTTGGTCACTTCAGCGTGCCGTGCAGGCACACTATTTCCTCATTAATTAACGCACCCAATAAAATATGATCGCTCCAAATAGATCAGAGGATCATTGGGTGCGTTTGAAAGGGAGGTGGTTGTTGGTCAATGGCGCAGCTGTCGTGCGAAAGGCCAGGTTCGCACGTGAAACACGCAGCAGCGCTGACGTGCAGCTCGTGCGGGTGATAATGGCTCAGATGAAGCCAGAATCTCCAAGACACGACCAGAACTCAGTGCGAGCAAATGGAGAAAGAGAAATCATTGGTTTCGTGGACAGAAGTGAACATCCACAGTCGGCACCTTGGTGGTTCGCTGCCTGGTCGTGATCTGCGGACTCATCAGGCGGAAAACAGACCGACATTCCGATCGTCGAAGACTGAAATTTATTATCATCACTCGAACTCAGTGTCCATTTGATCAATTGATTGGGCGTGAGTTTGTTTAGCAGAGGAAGGCGGCGCGCGATTCGGCGCGTGTTGCAATCAAAGCCCGATCTAAAACACAACACCTTGCGCAGACCCTTTCTCATGACCCCGGTGTAGAGTTCCAAAGTCCGAGTCGGTCTGGGTTTCAAGTCGTCGAATCCCTGCTCGGTTTCAAAACAAATGCCGGGTGACGCGGGAGACACCTTCCCACCCGGCTCCGCTTTGATCCCCGGTCCATTTATTTTGATGAGACTTTGTGTTCAGATGGTCGGGTCGTCGCTCGTCTCGGAGCAGCTCCAGCTGCAGTGATCCCTTCCTTTGCGGGTCTCTGCGCGAGGCATTACATTTTATTTTTCAGTTTCGCGTGCTTTTGGAAAAGTGGAAGAGTTTACAATTTTTTTTTCTTGTTTCACAAATTTTTGACACCACTAGTTTGCGTTTGCCATTTGTGCAGTGGCGTTCCTGTCAATGGTGGTTGGTTGACCTCGAAAAGCTCGCGGATGCGTTTCGCGTTGTTTGTTGCTTCCAACTAATTTCCACTTCCTAAAACTAATTTGGTACCAGATGGTCACTTACACGATGCAGCTGTTTGGTACTGATACTCAGATCTGAATCAACTCCTTCGAATTTGTTTGAGTGCGTTATGCAATTGAACTTTCCTCTATCAACAGTAGCAGCTTCCCTTGTTGCGCAACACTCCACATACTTGGACTGATTGTGTATCTCTTGGCCGGAGGGTGTGTCAGAACCTCCCGGATCAAACATTTTTCATTTCGTCTCAGTGGCGCACCGACGATTTGTGATGGTGCCTGTATTACTGGGTTTCTTGAGTCAGGCAAATCCTCGGCGGCCTCGCGTGTTGTCTTTCTCTGATGTCGATTCGTGTGAAGCAAAGCAACCCGCCCCACACCAAATTTCCGTCCCACGTGTAAAAGGTCACTCGAAACGGTCTTCTCCTCCTGTCATTTTTGAACGTAATTATCAGCTTTGATTCTCCGATGTACAACAAAAAAGCCAATAAAATGACCAATTTGTATCATATTTAACTCACATGAGGCCGAAATTACAAGTTAGCTGTCATTTTGTGAGAAGATAACATCAACAATGAACCAAAAATTTTGCGAATGTGGGTCCATGATTAAAGGCGTTCGCAGGTTCAGAAAAGGAAAGTTTTGGAGCAGATGTGTTTTATGGTTCTGCAAAGGTTCACCTGACATCGCGACACCGAGATCACGAGGCAAGTTCTCCAAGCGTTCAACAAGTCAACACAACGGCATGGGTGTGGTTGTTTTTTTCCCTCGACTTCACAGGAAGTTTGACTCAAGGTAACTTGCGACGACTTTGGACAGACATGTACCCCGTTGCACGACGCAAAACACAAAACCTTTTTGGCTGAAAACCTCTTTGGCTGGTCAAGTCGCAGGACAGATGCTCTCGTCCCATTTCACTTGGCCAATATTTGCACATGGGTATTAATTATATGCTAAAGACAGTTGAGTTGACCCGGAGGTCAGAGCCACTGTGTACAGAGCTAATCATCCCTCGGACCTGGACAAGAGGCATCGGGGGCCGCTCTTGTAAAGATGCTATCTGAGATGTCAACTCTCCACAGCCATACATCTCCAACGGAAATGACAAAACTGAGACCAAAGGGACACAAAAGCCAAAAGAGAGTATCAACTGATGAAGTAGCAAGATACGCGGTATCCAGTTTTCAATTTATGCATTCCACAGATTCCCAAAGTGGTCGGAGACGGAGCCTGGGTGGCCAAGTCTGTTTGCTGAGGCCGGACAGTATAATTTAGGAGCTTCAATGACACGGTCTCAGGCGCTTCGTCTCGTGTGCAAGGATCAGGGTTTGTCAACGCAGGAAACGCTGCTTCAGAGACGTGAACATTTGCACAAGAAAAGATAAGGCCTTGCTTCGTTTTCAAACAGGAACAGGAAGGGAGAGAACGTTTGGTATTGTTGGTCTCTTCACGTTTCAGTGACAAAGTATTCAACTGTCGTAGCCGAACAGTCTTCGAACGAGCGTACCATTCGAGCGTACGTGCAGGTTTGAAGCCCATACAAGGGCAAACCTGAAATTCATTGCTCTTTGTCACGTCGTGAACTATTAGCGGCCTCAATGCAGTTTTTGCAGTCATCATTGAATGTTTGGGTGATTTCGGAGAGTGAAGGAGAATGAACAAGGGCACTCAGCCACACTTGTTCACTCGCGTGGTCCAGTTATTCCTGAGTGACCACGGTATTGTTGATTCACTCTATTCATGAGAGTAATTGAAGGTTTTATCGGTTTATTAAACAGTCAGACAAAATGACAGATGCAGTCCACTCAAAAGACCAGTGGTGTGAAATGAATTGAAGTAACCTCCACGTTCACAGAATGTCCTAAACTGATCAGAGTGTCAACCGCTGTCGTCTACATTGCAGTGAATGACACATATTCAAAACAATTTTACTTTCGGGGGTTTTCTTCGCCTGTTTGAAAATGAATCTGCATACAAACTGAGCTGACCCACACTTGACTCTGCTGTGACTTCTCGTGGCTGGTCATCGTGACCAGGGCACCGCGTCCACGAAAGGCCATGCTGTGTCCACAGAGGATGGATGTTCACAAATATTGGCCCAAAAGATTGGCTTTCGCAACTGGCACCTGAAGAAGCATGTTGGCAGTGGTGAAACTGAAATGCTATCACAGCGGTGAATATGTATGGTAAAGACCCCAAACCCGTGTTCCTCAAGACATAGAAGCGGGAGAACATTGGACTTCCTCTCCTGAGCTGATCTCGTAGATCAGTGGAAAAGTCTGCAGTCATTTTGAGTGCCTTGTGCGAGGAAAGTGCTGGTGTTTTGAAGGTCTTGTCGCAAAGCGAGATCGGAACACGGGTTCGGGTCACGGTGCTACTGACCGTTGATCGCACCCAGGGAGACTGTCAAAACACGTCGACGTGTCAAAATCAACTCGCGCTGAGCAGCCGCGGCCGGAACCAGGTGCGACTCCAGTTTCCTCAGCAGCAGCTGCTGGCCTCGTCTGATGAGTTCACCACAGAGTGAGAGCTTCACTCATCACTCACAACTTTTTCACCGCAATTGATCATCAATACACGCTCTCGCACATTCTGTTCCAGCGTCATCGCAACGGGACGTTCCCTTTCATCTGCTGGACTGACAGGGAAATTGAACAATGGAGCGTAGTTCGTGGATGCTGCGTCCCTCAACGTAAAGGGTTCTGAAGTTTGATTTCTATTTCCAAAGCTGAGTCTGAAAACAGTGTTCGTTTGACGGTAGACAAGAACGGGACTCAATGTACATAAGAAATGGTCTTTGTCAAGACTCCGAGAAGTTGAAATCGAGGCACTGTGTCAAGGCCCTGCAGATAATTTTGAGTGCGAATAATAGATTCATGGCCGGCACTTTTCTCACCATGAAATTCCGAGATAGAGGTGGTAATTACAGGTTATGCACACCGAGCTACCTTTCCTCCTCGCATATGTTGCAAAGAAACGCTCAGGGGCCTCTCTGTGTTGCCACACCGTATCTAATTTCCAATTTGTTTTTAAAAGAGAACTCTTTAAAGTCATTTGGTTGCGGTTGGCATCTCAGCTTGTCTCACGTTTCAAGCTATGGGCGCAACTCTGAAAAAATTTCGCTTCTGGCAGTAGATTTTTGTGCCATTTTTCTGGCAATGTCTTCAGAACGACGACTGATCTCCACATTTCAGGCGAGAAAAATGAAACGAAATTTGGCTTTGGGATTGGTTGTCATCTGCTTCAAGTTTTTCAATAAAGATAGATTCTCTTCACAGGTAGCGGCTGCACGGCCCGGTAGATAAGGGTCAGATGCCGCGGGTTGAAAAGCTAAGATCATCCATCCACGCTCTCGCTGAGAGGTAACAGGCTGGCCTAAATTCACCTTCATCATGCAACCAATATCTACAAACTACTAATTTCCCTTTCACACAAAGAAACGTGCGTGAAGTGAAGAGCGCCCGGCCACAATGGGTCCAAAACTCACACAAGTTTGTGGGACATGTACTGTGCGAACAACGTATGAACTTCCGAAGAAGTGAATATACAGCACTGGTGCGATATTTGAGGGGCGTTTCTCGTTGATTACTTGAAAACTACTCAACTATCACACTTGTGCTGTATGACAGATATTTAACTCATCCTCACACACTATTCTGGATGCA
>JAAUXT010008101.1_pt1 | contig 33745 bp, 28 predicted proteins | sample 7278171 | NCBI WGS metagenome assembly JAAUXT01 (sample SAMN14350112, study PRJNA611818) | marine sediment metagenome | isolation source: surface marine sediment (1.8m) | place: French Polynesia: Moorea | collected 2018-08
AAAAGTAAGAATTTTTGACAAAACAAAGTGAGCGAAATCAGAGTGAGCGAAATCAGAGTGAGCGAAATCAGAATTTCCTCAAATCACCGTGAGCTCCATGGAGCTATTTTCTTCCTATCTGGCTGCGCCACTTGAGGTATGCCAGTGAAAGCCGTGCAAACACACTGTTCAAGTGTGAAAACCCAGACTGGAACATGCAGGCGTGGTCGAAGTTGGTTTCTCCCGTCTGACACCGTTCCGGCAGGTCGCACGCAGGAAGTTTCACCACTCTCAAGTCTCTATCGTTGGAACCGTGCTGGTCACCATGTGACGCGCTGGTCTGTGTCACATGACCCGCTGGTCTGATCCAAGCTGATATCAGTCGCTGTGAAATGGACACTACCTTATCTGGGTTCGTGACAACAAACTCCGATTGGCGAAGCTTATCTTCCTGACCCCAACCAGGGACACGGTGACCTCCTGCAACAGTTACAACTTGTGAGAAAATAAATTTACCAAGTGGATTGCGGCCCATGGCCACTTTTCTGAGACACGCTGCAAAATTCGTCTTGATAATTTGAATTCAGGGACAGATCCAGGTCCCCCCCGACGGGGGACACACTCCCCTTGACTGAACGGCAGGCGTTATGTTGATGTTGAAGTCGGCTCCTCCATTGGGTCGCCCCAGACCAGATCCAGAATCCGCTGGAACCGCTCAGTCTTGTTGATCTTGGATACACTGGATTGACAGGAATGTTTCCAGGGCTCCCCGTGTTTTGAGAAAATATTGACAAAGAGCAATTCAGTGAAGAAGCCTGAAGTGTGCACAGCTCCTTGATGTCAATGGCAAATTGGGCTCCTTCTGATTCAGTGGTAATCGGTTTTGTATGTACACTGATAAATCCACTTGAGCAAGTCTCCTGTTTGAAATGGGTCGGATCAACAGCTGTTAATTTGATGAAGAGCTTCAGCAAAATGCTGGAGAGGGACTTTCGGTGAAATCTGCGGGTAGATGCAGGGTCAGTCTGTCTGGAGCGTTGCGTCAAGTGTGGCATTCCATACATTTTCCGGGTTGAGACCAGTGTTTGGAGACTGGACGCTTCGGGTTCGAACTGTGTTCCCTCGCTGCCGTGCAGGCGTTGCGCGACCTGCTGCAGGAAAGCAACGCGAACCTGAGACGTGGGCGGGTTACAGGTTGTTGTCTGTTTGATAATGTGGCAAGGCGAGATGAAAGCAGCGCCTGCTGGGTGTTGGGGTTTATCGCTCGATTGGCTATGACACCTGCAGGGGTCTGCAGGGATGGCTTCCCTGCAGGTCCTCGTGTTTCAGAAGGGGGTCTCAACCTCTCGACTTCCGTGACTTTTATCCCTGATTAGTCCCGCTCTGTTTATAGTGGTGGATCCAGGGACCCAACCCCTTGCAATTGTGAACAACTCACTTTTGTACTGCAAATTCAAGAGTGGTGTGTTTCAAAGCTGTTGGACCAGGGTCCCCACATGACCAGACCCTGGATCCCTGGTTCTCCAGGTCAGCAGACGCCCGGGCTCGCCGCCGCCCCTGATGTAGATTCGCATTTCCGTCAAGTTGATAATTGGCTGGAAAACAGCGCGAGGGGAATGTTGTGTTGATGTTGAAAGAAGCACTTGGAAACTGTTGTTTGTTTACACTGCGTATGGCGTTCAGTTTCTCCACCGACAAAGTGAAGGGGAGGGGTCAGTCTTCCCATGTTCCACGCACACCTGAACAGTGTTTATCTCAACTCTATTTTTTAGAACGAAAAAGCAGGTTTTCTCAGTTGTTCCAGTGCCGCGCAGCTGTTGCGTTTTTGCGCAACAGACCAAACAAAACGCGCATGAAAAACCGAGGTTCTTGCATGTGGAGCGGAAGGAAAACTGAGCCAGCGCGTGTTCACTCAGCTTTGAGCAAATCAAATCTGATCAAGTCTGGCACTGCGTGTTTTTGTTCAGAAAATTGATACTCGACCGACCCAATTTGAAGAGGCTTAAATTGGTTAATCTGACTGAACAAACAAACACACGGAATCGCGCGGTATCTCGAAGACGAAAATGGGGTAACGCGTTTCAGGGGTCTTTGGAAGGAGCAATTCCGCGCTGTTTTTGCAAGAGTAATATTTCTGTAATATCCGGACGTCGGGTATCAACCGCCGCCATGTTGTGTCTCTGCTGCAGCGGAGCCGGATTCAGGTCAGCTGGACCAACCGTGAGGGAGGGTAAGGGGTCCAAACTCCAAATCTGAAAATCTAAGCACGAGAGACAGACAAATTACACCAAAGGACTTTAATTTGGCGGGAAAAATTTGTGCTTGGAGGTGGCTGTGTCTGCATGGGTGGCCACCCTGTAGATCCACTGGATTCTTGGACCGGAAATGCTGCGACTTGATTTGTAAATCGAACACGTTTTGAGTTTTCGTGTTGCGTAAACTGTTGTTCTTGAGGTACGACCTCTGTGTGATGTTTGGCCCGAGGTGCATGAGGTTTTGTTTGAGAAAGTTTCTCGGGATGGAAAGACATTAGATCAAGCTGTTTTGTGCAGAGCCTAATCGTTCCTTCTGGCCGAGAATCTGAAGGTTTCTTCAACAGCTTGATACCTGAAAAATTGTGTTGCAAAAGCAGACAATGCGACCCCAAAGCCCGTGTGATGCGCCGTGTGACAACCCGGTGAGCGGAAATGAGTTTTCTGCACGTTCCACCGAGACGCGTGTCTCCACTGACCAGCGTTCTTGTTGCACGGTTGTTGTGCGAGTACTAAATCTGTGCGCAGATTCATGTTGCATTGAGGCGCTCAACACAAGTGGTTTGCTCCTCGCTGTGTATGGTACAGCGGCCGTTACTGTTGTGACGATCGCTGAATTGCGTGTCTACTCCCATTAACTCACACTCATCAAACAAGCTATCAATTTTCGTGTACACACCTCGCAGTGGGTAATTATAACTTTTATTTTCGTGGTGCATCTGCATCGCTGGAGGCGGGCCGGGTGAGGATCCACGGAGAGCGCAGTCTGGGTGCAGAGTTTGGTTGGTTTTGGTACTGAGGTTCCGACCCCTGGGAGGAGGCGGTGTGTGTGTGGAGGGGGGGGGCGATTCTGACCATGTTGAAGAGGCGTTGTTGTCAGCAAGCTGAGGATTGTGAGAGAGCTGGATCTGGATCCAGAATGTAGTTGTGGATTCGTGGCACGATTTGTCATTTCCCTGATCCAGTTTGGAACCTGTTTCACACTAGATGTGTTTTTGTGTCGCTGGACATGTCATTGGGTGCAAGTAAGCACGATGCGTTGCACCTCTCAGCACACCAACGGGCTCTTCACCAACGGGCTCTTCGTTGTGCATGACGCATCCAGTGTGACACAGTCCTTCACTTCGCCCCTATTTCCCAGCGAACAAAAGCAGTAAAGCAGCTCAAGTGGTGAGGGTTGAAATCTGTTCTGTAAATGCGGTGTTTACTGTGTGTTCCACGGTAATGAACCAATTACTGTGATCAGACAATGAGAGTAATCGTTCCAGGGTGATTATTGCCGCATGCTGGTCAGCGTCAAACACCCATTGAAGGGAGTGGGGAAAATTTGCCATCCGTGCAGAAGCGGATCTGGGATCTGGTGGTGAGGCAGGCGGGAGCAACACGGCTCCCAATTTTGAAAAACAAAAGTGATTTGGAAACCAGCACGCGCGGCGAAAATTTGGGAGCAAAATAATTTTTCTGAGGTTTGGGGTTGGGGTTGGTGGAGTGGACAGGGCTCCTGCCTCTGGATCTGCGTTGCAGTTTTAAGTCTCGTCACATCAGTGTCAGGCGGAGAGTGGTGAAAATCTAATGGCTCTGCATGGTGAATAACAGCCCGGATTGAGATGACAAGGATTTAACGAAGCCCGTATTTGAAGAATCCGTTATTTTACACCCTCAATTCGTTTTGCGCCCTTTTGCGTCTTCCAGTGTCCGTCTGCACCACCTGGCACTTTTATGGGGCCCTAATCTCCCAAAACTCCGGATGTCGGTTAAGCCTATTTCACAGGCGTGGCCCAGGGACCACGGTGCTTGTTTTCCCGCATTGTCCCTGGAATCCTGTTGGAGTAATCAGGATTATGACAGTTGCGCAGGGCTTCAATAGGCGTAGCCAGGGTGGAGGGGTACAGGCGCTGTGTGTGACGGAGAGGCCGTTTTCTTCATGGTGTTTGAGCATCCAGCGTGACGCATTCTGAAGGCTTCTCCTGCTCGCTGACGTTGTGGAGAGACAACACAGAGATTTGTGGGCTTCATTCTGCAGGTTCCTCGCTCTCAGATTGCGAACACGGGCGTGCAATGCAGACGTCAACAACAAAGGCTGTGTGGCGTATTGTCGTGCATGTCAGCGTGCAGACGTCCAACAAGACGTGAAAGAACCGATTGAACGAAAACGTGGACGTCTGCTCGTGCACAGAAGCTCCACTCTCAAGAAGGGCACCCACCGCACATTCTATCTGAACACAATCTCATTGACGTTTTGGTGACACCACAAAGAAAATCTTGCTTTTCGTGGGCCACAAAGAGACGAACGCAATTACGTGTGAATTTATGCTTCCTGCCCGTATTTTGTCACTGATATGATTTATCAGTGCGTGAGCGCCGCAGACTTTCCCACCGCCGCAATGACGGGGTTTCTCTCAAGTCTTTGTGTTGCGTGTTATTCGCACCCGGGCATCATACACTCCAAGAATGAGTGTCAAGGCATCAAAGATGGTTTCAAAGGGGCCTGACGTTTCGTAAAAACGTGCGCTATGCAGAAGAAGCCTGAATGAAACGTGCGTCTGAGAGTCATGAAATACGAATCAATTATCATCGCAACAGCTGGGGGAGGTGTGAATGGGTCGGAGCATGAGAAACTGCACTTACGGAGAGGGGCGGATCCACCATCGGGGCCAGGGAGGACCACAGCCTCCGCGGGGTGAGGATTTTAACAAGGAAAGAGGAAGTGCAAAAATTAAAACATTTTGTTGGTCTGCCTGTGGTGCAAACTCAGGTGTGTGTGTGTGTGTGTGTGTGTGTGTGTGTGTGTGTGTGTTGTTTTCGGGGCTCAGGGGCGGACGTCACGGCCCCTGGATCCTTCACCGTTTTGGGGCATGAGCCTCACTTTACTCTTCGTGGTGGAAGACAACATCGTAAATCAAATGTGTCAGAAACGGGCAGGGCTTCAGAGTGGCACGCTTTGTGAAAATTGGCATTTTGAAATTAATGATGGGATTCGACAAAATTCTGGTAGAAGAGTGTTTTTCAGCAACAGTACTTGAAACGTACAAAGCACAGAAATTCCTGGGGGAAAATACCGGTTGTTGTGGGACACGAAGTCTTGTTCGTCTGCCACAGTGAAGAGGGATGTGTGCCCACGGTGCGTTTGGGCAGGTGGACGTGTTTCAAAAGACCTGAGACTTGAATCCTGGTTCATTCCATTCAATGCATCAGCGATAGATTTGTGACAAAACAAGAAGCTTCCCTGGGCAAATTTCGTGTTGTGGAAAGGGTTTTGCAAGACAAAAGTGAAAGCCTGGAAACATTCCCTTGTTACCGGGAGGAGCAGATGTCTTGAAAGAAAGCACCCGCCCCTCGTCAAGGGGCGTCCTTATTCCACTTGACCTCTGTCGCACAACAATAAGCTCTCACAAGTTCCAGCGCATTGCATCGTGGCCTTTGAAGAGAAGCCAGGTTCCCATTCAAACTGAAACACTGAATTGAATGGTTGAACGGGAATTAGGCTTTTGGTTCACGCGCTGGATTCTTTTTGGTTCTCTCTCACTTTCACTCAAACTCTCGTGCTTTGACCTCTCTCCTCTCTGTCTTTGTCTCTCGCCACTTCGCTGTCTCATGTCTCCCTTTCTTTCTCTTCCATGTCCCATTCTCTCTCTCTCTCTCTCTCTCTCTCTCTCTCTCTCCTCTCTGTCTGTCTGTCTGTCTGTCTGTCTGTCTGTCTCTCTCTCTCTCTCCTCTGTCTCTCTCTCAGCGTGCAACTGTGTTGCATAAATCTTGTGCCGAGTGAGGCTCGTCCTCTTGACAAACGCGGGCAATTGTTCACTGCTGACCTATTTCCCTGATGGTCACCCACTGTCCTTTTGTCACCTGCCCATCAGCCCTGACCTCGGAGGGTGTCTTGGAAAGCGCGGCAGCAGCCGGAGGCCTGATGGCACCTCTCCTCCCGCCCTCTCTTCCCCGGGGCGTGCAGCCCTGTGGTGAGTCCCAGCAGGAGTCTAACACCCATTCCTAAGTACTGCCTTTGTGCCTGTATCTGTCATTTGTGTGTATGATTTTATCACGTTGAGGCACCTTGGATTTTACTCCATGGTAAGGTCCTGAAAATAACTCGACAAGGCATTGTTCAGAGAGGAATGTGCGTGAGGGGAAGGTCCACCCTGCTGGTGACATCCTGTGTGGAGTTTCACATTTCGCAGTTATGAGACGAAGAGGTCATGGTGGTTCTGAGAGACCTTTACAGTTTGCGAAAATGAAAGGATCGGAGCTCAAGAGAAATCACGGAGATTTCTTTTGTTTCAAACCCAACGCGAAATGAAATGGTCCTTCTTTCTCCCTCCAAAGCTGAGCATTTTGTCGCTGTTTCTTGGCACTGTCCTCATATGTCCCAGCGACAAAGCATCTCCTGACACGTCAGTTTTGGTCGGAGATGAGACAAACCCTGGGAATACCCAAATTATACCCCCATGGATACCATGACAACCGTAAGTACGGGATGAGATCAGTATTGTTGGGCTGGAATGTGCGTGTTGAAATTGTCAAGAATTCCCCTGCGATAAATTTGAGTTTCAAGTGCCACTGTCGTCCAGGGGACGTTATCTGGTCAGCGCGTGCTGATTCGAGGGGTCAGTATCTGAAGTGGGGCCCGGTGCAAACAAAGATTAATGCCTCTAATTGATTTCTTCTTCGAGTGCTGTTTGCTGCGCAAACCTCTTGAGATGTTTTCGGCCACTGTCACCTGCACCGCTTTGAACTGTGGAGGAAAGGACCGACAGGAAATAGTGAAATAGATACCAGCACGCACACACCACACACGCACACATGTTTTGTCACATTCGCACACCACTTGCACAACACACACACACACACCTTACGCACACAGGCAGCACAGACGCACACACAGACACACACACACTCTCTCTCTCTCTCTCTCTCTCTCTCTCTCTCTCACACACACACACAAACACAAGGTCAGAATTCAACCACCATGGGCACGCAGGCAGTTGGATCCACAACTCTTTACTTGAGGTCAAACTTGGACAAACATTGAAATGTTTGGGTTGATTCGTAGATGGGAAACACAGCGTAATTAAGCACGTGCTCGTTGATTCTGCGCGGCCTCCGGGCGCCGCTCCCGCGGAAACCATCACCCCGGAGATGAGTTATTAGAGAGGTTTCTATGCAACCCGTGCGGATCCGCCCGGTGCCATTTTACGCCCGGTGTGAAACATGTGCATTCTCTGTGAGAGTTTCACTGGAAACATGTGCAACCACAGTGAATTTTGGCAGATTTATTCTGTGGTTGAGTTCCTTGGCCACACCCAAGAACATTCTCAAAAATAATTTCCTTGTATTTCATGGTAAAGCACAAAAACTAAATTTGTGCTCCTGGACCGGACGTAAAATGGCACGGGAGGAGGCTTCCCGCGGGTTGCATAGAAACCTCTCTATTGTTGGCTGAGTCAAGTTTGCGCGCGGAAATAATGTCACAACTATGGTCCTCAGAATCCCAGTTCAAAGCCTGCAGGGGAGGATCCAGGGGAGATACGACCCACCCCCTGACCCCAACCCAAATTGTTGCTGCTTGCACAAAATTTCCCTCGTTTTCCTGTCATTTTGATTTCGCCCCCGGTGAGTTGCCCTCTCCCCCGACAAGACCCTGGCTCCTCCCCCAGATTGTCACTGATCTCCTGTGGGGCTTTGATTTCCTTTGAATGAGTTTTAATCCGGCAAATATTTGTTCAGGATTTCATTATGGAGGAGCTTTGCGTCCCTGTTTCACAGTTTGGGTTTCACAGTTTGGTAACTCTCTTGTGAGGGTGTTTGTGAAATCAAGTGTTGGAACACAAGCTGGCATTGTGTTCTCGTTCCCCCCATTGTGTGATTCAGCGACGTCAGGGTGATCAATTTTAATTTGGAATTCAAATGGGATTTTGTAGCAGCTTGGAGCATCGGGGTGTTTATGCATTACGCTGTCATGTATTCGCGGAATTTTTATCAAAGAATTGAGTAAAACACCATTTTTTATTGTCTCAAATTAGCATTTGAAAAGCACAGGACTAGAGTTGTTTTCTCCTTGAAGCAACACTGTTCAATGTCAAACCAGCTTGTGATGAATTTCAAAAGTTTGAGTCGCCAATTGCAGAGTTTCAAGAACGTTGAGCTGGATTGTAACAGATTTCAAGACGAACCCGGCACGTTGAAGCCGAGTCAAACCAGCCCGTGAAATTTTAATGCCCCGTCGTTGACGCCTTGAATCCAGGGATTTGCTCGAACCAAATTGAAAACTTGGCGTTTATGGATGAGATTTAAAGTCGGGATTTGGAGTTGGAGACGCACCTCGAGACCTGATCCATCTTGTCGACTCCCGCAGCTGACAGGACCTGTGAATTTCAGGAACACAGCACCTTTTGTTTCAGAACGACGACGACAAGGCTTCCTTGGAGACACAGAACCAAGGCTGTAGAGTTTATGCCCGTTTTACAATTGGTGCATTGGGTGCTGCGTCGACCCTAACTCACACAGGATGTGTCATGCGTTGCGCAAGTGACGACGCAATGCCCACTGACTTGTGCAGGGCAACACCGACAATTTTTTGATGTAAAATCATTTGCGCATGTGGTGCAAAATACGGGCAGAAAAGTTTCCTGGCTCCTGAGGGGACGAGGCCCCACGGGCCTCGCTGGACCCACCAGGACGGTTCCTTCACTTGGGGCTCAAGGCAGAAATGTTGGAGACATGTGCGTCAACATCAAAGTTGTACAAAAGTATTCCCATTGAATCTGTTGTTTCGTTGGCAAAATGCTGTGGTTTTGGACGCAGCACATGTCATGTTCCGTGCTGAGGAAGACGGGCGCGTATTGACTTGAGAAGATCTCTGTTTCCCGGGGCTGCTGAATGGAGGCGCCGCCGTGAAAGCGCTCCGTGTGCGAGACAAAAGACGGGCGCTTTTTGTCGGGATTGTTTTATCGATCTCATTAGGCCTGTTCCTCCGGGAGCCGTGTCTGTTTGAGACACATATCTCACCAACAGCAGTTTTCCTCGAGGCAGAAACATGTGGAGATAGGGCGGAAACAGGGACATTAGGCACAACGTCTAGGTTTGCGTCAGACCCAGCAATTCGTGCACGTGGCTTGTCAAGCTCAAAAGAAAAAGACGTGCAAAATCGCACGGCTGCTTGGTTTGTTCTGTCGGTCTGACGTCAGCTTTTACGTCACGACTGAAAGTCCCGACTGGATCTCAAGGTGGATTTTTACGTCGTGCGTGTCGTCCCTGTGGAGTCTGGTTGAGTACAGAGCGTGCGTGCTGCAGAGAAAGTCATGCGCACAGAGACGACGTGCTGCCTGCGCAGCAACAAAGAAGCCTGTGGCGCTTTCTTCCCGTCCTCAGTTCCATTCACCTTTCGCGGCTGATGAGAAAACTCGCATGTTGCTTTGTTGTTGGTGCCTGGTTACAGGGAACAACACATGAAAAAGCGAATTGAAAAGATCTAACAAAAATTCCCCCCGGGATTTGAACGCAGAATTCCACACAAACACACGCACTTTGCGTGATTCCTCAGCATCGGCTTCTTTTTATGATCCTCACGCTATTTGTTCTTGCAATTTATTTTCTCGCAGTTCGTTCTCACGCGGTTTGTTCTCTCGTGTTGTTTTTCCACGTAGTTTCCCTTGGTGTACTTTGATCTCGCGTAGTTCTCGCGTGGTTTTCACGTGGTTTTCACGCACGTCTCCAGACCTCAGACTCTGTGGTTGAGTACTCGCCTTCCCAGGGTCACTCTGGACCACGGCGATACTCAGTGTGTGTGGCATCGCGAGCAGATCTGGGCGAGAGACACGGGGGGTTCTCGCTCCACACTCCATCTTCATCACGCCATGTCGGGGCCCGTCTGGACGCCGCGCAGAGATAGCGACCGCGGGCCCCACTGCAGGACCTCAGTCAGCATGGACACCACATGGCGGGCTGCAGGATTAAATATTGAGAGCTCTAAGCTGCTGCGGCTCGTTCTGCACGGCGTGAGAGGCATAGATATGTGGCTGGGGTCTGTCGCTCGAAGCTGACCAGACATCGCTGGGATATGTCCACTTCAGACCTGCGCAGAATGTGTGCGCAGCAGTAGGGAGTTTGTGCATGAGGCGTCCGTGTCCGTGTGACGTGACACCCCAACATGTTGCAACGTGGAAGACTGACGTTCCGTGCGCGGGACCCTCTTGACTCAGATCAAACCAGCTTATGTATCTATCTATCGATGAGTGTTGGGCCGTCAAAAATGTTGGTATTGACCACAGGGGCGTCACAACAGTGAGCTCCGGGGTCAGATCAATGGGCGACTCGCACGCGTACGTCGCGGGGATCAGCGTGCGCTCGTGGTGCACAGTCCTATTGATTCGGGATCAGAGGGCCTCTCCGCATCTGCGTACGGGAACATGCGACTCGTTCTGCACTGAGGCTGCAGATGACCAGGCCTGTTGCACGCTGGGTTGAGTCCCTGCCAACACACGTCAGGCCTGGTTCACTCTGGACGCACCGTGTTTTGCGTCAGTGTGCAGTCACACCCAAATTGATTTCGGGTGCAGCGTGCGTTGCTTCCCGTTGCAAGTCAACGTGTCGTCACTTTCGATGCAGCGCTCACTGACCCGACGAGGAGCGACATGCAGGATGCCACGTTCAAACGCATCCAGTGTAACAAAGGCCCCGCGTCTTCTATGGCTGCATGTTTGGACAATGGGATCAATCCCGTTGGTTTGTGACGCTGAGTTGGGTCTATTGAGTGAACAGGAAGCGTCCGAGTCCGCAGAAATTGATAATTCACCGCGCCCATTGAGGCTCCGTGACGCGCCGCGGACGGGACGGACGCTCCTGACGGTCGCATTGTAAGGGACGTGACAGGCTGGGAACAACTGTTCCATTGTTGAGCATTGAGCGTTCTGTGCAGAACTGTTCGCATTACACCCTCTCGTGGACATTTCTGTGCCAAACATGGCTGTGGAAATGCGACCAGACCTCAAGACCCAAGATGAGCTTTGGTGAAATCCCCGAGGGCTTCACAGGACTCTGAAGCATTGAGTCCAGCTTCAGGTCTGGCTGCGTGTGTTGTGTTTGCGTCACTGACATGGTTGTTTCGTTCAGTGCATTACCACATCTCCAGCGGATCCAGGGGCGGGCTTCCCGATCCCCAAGAAACAATTTCACACTGGAGGGGCAATTCTCTTTTCACTTCCTGCGCATAACATTTGAAGTTGAAAACACAGCACTGCAGTCCTGAGGCACGGCCCTTCCCAATCCTGGGTCCGCCAGAGCAGAGAGCCATTCTCGGCGGCCTTGCTCCCCTGGAAGCTCCGGCCCCTCGCTGCCACACATACAGATTCGGGCACTTTATCCATTTGGTGGAGTCGTCTCAGATGAATTGCTCTGAGCCGACGCTGAGTGCTTTGCTCTCACGCTCTGCCCTCCTCCCCACCTACTCGCCGACATTCTGTACTTTCACAAAGGGGCCAAATCATGAAACGCACTGACAAAACGCCATCTGGCACTGAAGCCTGTCACCTTCATTCAGTTCTTTCGTAACGTCTGAGCCACGTGTGAGGGGGAACCTCCCAGATTGGCAGCATCATGAAACCAACTGGCGAAACGTGACATGGCACTGAAGCCAAAATTGCTTCACAACGAAGCTGCAAAAAGCAGCAGAAGTCGGGCGCGCAACGTAGGAAGGACTTGACGTTGACGTTTACGTCAGAGAGGAGAGAACCACCAGGTGTCACAGAACGAGTCTTTGAGGACTGAACCGGACGTTGTGCCGCAGATACAAAATCGAGCTTGGCGACCAAAACCTGCAATCGCGTTGTGGGGTTTGAGCACTTCAAATTGTTTTCAGGAGTTTGGGGGTTCATGCCCCACCGGCCCCTCGATCAGCTTTGGTCTTTTGGTTGGCCCTCTCCACTGGGGTTTGAGCACCAGGAACGCATCACAGAGCGCAGTGCGCAATCTGGAGCTCCACCACACCACGTACTCCGCTCCAAATTGGGTAATTTCAGGAAGCAGACAAGGAAATAAAGCGCCGTTGTTGCTCAATACGATCTGTTGATGGGGAGGCGGAGGTTTATCAATCACATTCCCGGGGAAATTGCATTGACGCAGGAGGAGCGGCCCCGCATCTGGAGGCTCCGGTCCCGCATTGCGGCGCGCTCCCTCCACACGACACCCACCGACGGCGCAGAAATCTGGAGGCCGCTTCCTTTCTCCAACAAAGAAATGGAATTTTGCTTTCGACCATTGTGACAGCATGCATTTTGTGATTTTATATCTGTTTGTCATGAATGATTTCTGAGACGTGTGTTTTGAACAGTACGAGCAACACTAATGTTTGCTGTTTTGTTTTGTCTTTGCAGGTAAGTCCCTGTCAGTTCCTCGGCGTTGCTATGGTGTGGCCTTCATGCAGTTTCTCACAGACAGCTAAGTTACAAAGATCTTTGCAACAACCGATGATTCCGTGGTAAAAAGCCGAAACAACGCGAGTCCGTGTGTGCGTGTGAGCTCGAATGTGTGTGTGTGTGTGTGTGAGTGTGTCTTTGACCGCCAGTGTTTGCGTGTGTGTGCATGCTGTGTGTGTGTGCGTGCTTGTGAGTGTGTACGTCTTCCATCAAGTACCTGTGTAGTGCGTCACCAGGTTGTCAGAAGCTCTCTCCTCCCTTCTTTGCTCCTGCTGCAATTCCACCACCTCGGCCCATTCACTGCACGGACACTTCCTGCCTGAGGAGCTGGAAACAAAGCATCGCTGGAGAAGCCTCAGAACCTCTGTGTGCTGCGGCATAATGAAGACCGCGCTGTATTCAAGGCGGCTCCGAGGCGCATTAAAGTTTCACGTGTCTGTCCCTGGAATCGTCACTTTGCGGCGCCGCCGCGTCTGTGGAGCGATGGCGGCGGGTGTGGTGCTGGACGCCGGGGACCAAATTTTTTACAAAATTTTTACCTCGACACATATATGTGTAATTGGGGCACCTCAATGAAGACTTGTACAGCAGCACGATGAGAGGGAACTGGCTTCAGGAATGGCAATGGATCGGTGTTGACACGGTGCAAACGGTTGTGAAGGAGCGACTGGACCGGTTCCCCCGGACCTGAGGTCCGATCACGTGGTCCAGCAGCACCAGCGCCGCCCCCAGCTCTGAGCGCGATAAACCCAGGTCCGTCCAACGCAATCATATTATTTTTCACCTCCCAAAGCACATTTGTAGTAAGTGATAGTGAATGTGTATTGATTTGGGCCTGTTTATCCGGCCTTTCCCTGTGAATGCCCAGAGTTGTTCATTGATTTGGCCTTGAGCCTCGGGGGCCCAGGGAATGTGTGTTATGAAGAGCATCCAGCGTTGTTCGCGCACGCACAATGATACACCGTGCCCCTAGCCTGTCAGCAAACCTGCAAAACACTCGTGCCAGTTTCAACAGCTTGGAAGCTTCTGATCGACCCGTGTCAAAGGAATAGAATGGAGAGCCTGGAGTTTCTTCAGCTTCACGCCCGCTCTTCAGGTGTGCCCCGACTTCTGAACAGCAGGATGTCAGGTTCCTCTGTGTGTGAATGCAGGACCCAGGGACCTTGAAGGGCTGACCCTGATTCTCATTGCAAAGCAGGCTCACTGGGTTTCTATTGATATCTCAATGCCTTTGTGCAGGTTTTGATGTCAAATCCTCCAAAGCCTCCATCTCCCCAGGAAGGTGTGAGAAGTGGCTTCGTATGAATCTGGGGCTGTGTTGTGTTCTGGCTGACAGCAGGATTTGCATTGTGAGGATGTCGATTCCATCCAGTCTCCCTCAAAGTAGGCCTTTCACCTGCTTTACACAGGCAAATAGTTGCGAAAGGTCACATTGAAAACTTTGTCCTCCCAAACTCTCCAGAAAAAGAAACTTTGATCCAAAGGACCCAGAGAGATGGAGACCCTTGACCCAGATCCACAACAGAGCTCCACTGTGATCACGTGTTTTGGGGAATCGTACATCCTGAGCTCAGCACTAGAAGCCACGGTGGCCATCGCTGGTGCGAGCGATAAGGACCGTGGATTGTCATTGCGTTGGTTTGCGTCCGAGGGAACCCGATATTAGCTGCTCTGGAGCGCTGCCCTGTAATAATGGATCGCGCGCTCCCGCCTGGCTCTGCATCAAGAGAGGATATCAAACGCGAGGTTGAGATCGGATCTGAATGGGCGCTCGCGCTCGGCCGGCGCTTGGCGTGGACCGGGGCGCGGCGCTGCTGGGATCCGGGATCCGGCGCTGCGCCCGGTGTGTTGGGATGTTGTCTGGCATGGAGACAATGTGTGGTCATCTTCTCGCGGGACGACAAACAGAAAAGATCCATTAGTCAGATTGAGCTGACCTCGCACGTGTGCGTGCACGTAGACGTCTCTCTTGTCATAGGCAGTTTCAGCAAAGCGCCCTGTGCTCACCGTACGTCGACGTGCAAGTCACGTTTGCAACGGTCGAGTCAAGCTCGCAGTTGTACACCTCGTGTGCACGGACTCTGAAGGCTGTTTCTCAGACACACGTGGACAGAACAGTGTTGGTTTCACTGACCAAACCCACTGTCCACTTACCTCCACTGAAGCCAACTGTCACTTGTTGTGTGGATCCGCGGTCGTACGCGGCAGGTAACCGAATCACTGTATTTCTTTGTCATCGAGTGTAAACAGAGGGGCGGCTGAAATGATACATTATTATTGTTGGCACACTTTACACCGGGTTGTGAATAGAAACACATCGCGGTGCTGATGGATGGAGGACTCCCTTTGTGTTTTGCTCCAAAGCTAATAAAGCATCACTTAGATGGGATTAGACTTCAGGATGACTGATTGTACACATATTAATTGCACAAACACAGCAGCGCATCTTTCACGGATGCTGTTGCACGGAACAGTCGGAATCGCGTGGCATTGTTCGGCTCGGTCCATTGTCTCCTGGTGGTGAAGATGCCAACTGCACCGAGACGTCGTCTGAGCGCTGCTCGGATCGGGACCTCGGAGCCATCTTGGCTGCCCGCGTCTTGGCGCGCAACCTGCCTGGGTCCCGGTCAGGGCGGTGCGGCACGGCGGCGGATCCGTGATGCAGTCAGAGGGGCAATCAAAGGCATGACTCCATTTTGAAAGCGTTTGGCCATGGCAGTGCAAAATTGAGTTGGTGAATGTCTCTCCAATGGTCCGGGGCCTGGAATCCTACCCCTGGATCCGCGCCTGTGCCGTCCGCCCCGGAACCAGTGGACCTGGGTCATTATCGCATGGTGGATCAGACGCGAGGAGAATCCTCAATGCGCAGATCGTTAATAACGGCGGTGTACTCGTCAGGTCCGTGTCATCAACGCTGTTGTTTGTTAAACAAAGCCACGAACACCTCAGGTATGGCGTATCGTTGAGACGGGAGATTCTGTCTGCACCAGCTGACTTGGGCTGAAGCTGGGGTGAGAGGGTTTGTTGTGCTACAGAGGGTTTGGAAGGGGCCAAGGCGTTGGCGTGGGTCTGTAGGGGGTGGAGTCGTGGAAGGGGCCTTGGCATGAGTCTTGGGACTGAAGCCAGGGTAAGAGGGTCCGGGGCAGACGGGCGGGTGGACCTTGGATGTGAAGAAAGTCGTGGGCGTCAAATGTGAGAGAGCTGGTTGTTTGGTTTGACTGTCCGAGGTTCATACAGATGAATTTGACACGATCTGCAAGTCTCCCGAAAAGAGCGTGTGTGGCAGGTTGTTTATCGAGCACATTGATCATAACACGCGAATCGTGGTTTGGGAGCAACACTGGGATGGGGCAGAGGAACAGCTCCCTGGATTTGAAAAGAACTCAGGCTGCCAGACAAAGGTTGAATTTTTCTGTCCTGGTGGGAGACGCGTCACTGAGCGTCAGGTGAAGGATCGACCTGTCGTGGACTGGCGCAGGAACATTGTCAAGGCACAACTCGTGGAGCGTGAACAAACTCAATGGCTCATGTGATCTGCTCTTCGTCAACCGACTTTTTATCGCAGAAATGAAAAAGGCCTTGCTGAATGTGAAAGTTTATTTGGCAAAAACCGAGTTGCTGAGTGTGTTCAGAAGAGAGGAGCCCAGGTTTCTTGAGTTTCGTGAATGTACCCTACAGTCGCGCCAGGTTCATTCGAGCAAGGTTTGATCTCCAACATTTCATTCGGACAAGCCGGAATCACAGCGGACTGACCTGAATTGCAACGCGTTTGCTATGGGAGTGAGACCCTGGCGCCAAGTGCGCGAACACACAGGAAATGCGGGAGCAAGCGGTGCGGAGTGAGCGGGTGCGAACAACACAGGCAGGACTGTATGTCAGACTGCCATTCGTCCTCGAAAGGTCAGAGGTGTTTCGCAGAGTGAAATCTGTTCCCACAGTTGCTCAGAGCGAGATGCGCGCACCACTTGTCGTCAAAACTCATTAGTAATGGAAGATGGGGTGGAGAGTATCAAGTGACACAGCGCTCCAATTGCTGTAATCTTGCGTAGCTGCAGGCTGAGAGAACTCATCAATGTGCTCGTACAGAAGGTCCGCCTCTGTCTGTGTGGGAGAGGTACCTGGGTCATTGTGACATTTCTTTTTTGTCTCTCAGGCCTCTCCAACCAAGGAAATGCGAATACTTATGTGTACAATGTGAGTGTACGTGTGTGTGTCGTCCTTGTACTGCGCGTTATGTCGCAAGCCATGACGCAGGTTTATCCCAAGACCCAATGCGTGAAGCAACCAGGCCTGCTACTCGTACACCCCAGACGGAGCCTCCTCTACGGGAATGCGCGCTGGAGTCAGGAGTGAATCAGGAGAAGGTGATCCGGCTCCAGCGTCTTCTCCGCAGAGCCGTCGTGGCGCGATCGCTCATGTTGTCAAACACTCGGCCATTGTTCGCTCACTGCTGCTGCGGCCGCATCGTGCTGCGTCGCGCGGGGCCGGGAGCTGCGAATAGCGAGGTTCAGCATTGCTTCCGGATATCGTGGTCTCGGTCTTCAAAGTACGTCGCACTGTGTGTGGATTACTCCGCTGCGACACACGCACACACACACATGCATAAACATACACCTGCACACACACACACACACACACACACACACACACACACACACAGAGGAGGTCAAGCATTGGTGTATGTGGGCCATGGCAGTCGTCTCTCCAGCTGCTGACCACACGCGGGAACTTTGAGCGAATGTGGCGTCACAACCCCAAACTTGACCACAGAGGATGAGCGCCACGGAAACGGAAACGCTGTGCAAACTGCCTGTTGTGTTTGTCTCACGCGGGGCCGGGAAGCGTCACGATCAGAGAGTCTCGGGGCCGCTATCAGTGTCGCGATAGGACAGCATGGAAATGGGGTATTTGTCTGGTGTGAGTTTCCATTTAATTTCGTTTCTTTTTTCCCCCCCCGGCTGCCTTGATCGATAGTATTGATCCCATCAGCTGTTCCTGGCTCTGTTTCTGTGGCTCTGAAGACAACGCCGCTGCGGAACCAGACGTTTAATTGCTGTCTCCCTTTGTGTGGGTCTTTTCCCATCGCACAAGTGAGTTCGAGCTGTGCTATCTGTGGATTGTGCAGTCGCGTTGAATGAGTCTTTCTCCCGCCACAATTGGGAGTTTGAGCTTTGCTGTCTGTGGCTTGTGCAGTCCGATCTCGTCTGTTTTTCCTGAAGGCATTTCGTCCTCGCAGGTATCGTGTTGCAAGTCTCCCTCCCACTGCAGCCCGCAGAACCTGAGCGAGACTCTGGCGGACCCAGAGGCTCGGGACCCCCTCACTTGCCCTCCAAACAACTGATGCCTCCAACGGGCGGGGTCTGTCCGGGACCAAGATCGGCTCCCCAGCCGCCCCGATCCTGGATCCGCTGGAAAAGTAGTCTGGAAAAGGAAAATGTACCTTGTGCCGTGTCTTTGTTCAAGTTGGGTTCACGCAGCCAGGAGCCATGCTTGGTTTTCGGTGCCTCCATTGTCCTTGCCCACATACACTTACTCTTTCTGAGTGCGCAGTCGAGTAGTCTGCTTCTTTTGAAGCTCCTTTCTCGCTGTTCTAATTTCCTTGACAATACCATTTTAGCATTTTTACAAGAAAAAGTCAGTTTGAGTCAATATTTGAAGAAATCTTAAGGATTTCTGGAAGAAATGGGAAATGTATTTACACCATTGTGTGTTCAAGAATGCTTCATTCTTCAGGGAATTTCTTTCAATATTTTCCTGAAAAGACCGGCCCGCTGTCTGTGGCGATGTACCGCGCGCACGGACATGAACCGAGGAAATCTTTTGAACAAAGTTGGATTTTTCAAGCGCATGTACTTTGCGCAGGGTGTGACGACTTTCCCTTGTGTGTTCCGACGACTTGTTTCGAAATGTCCCAACGTGAAACATGTTGACAGCACTCAACCCCACGCAAGTCAAACGAAATCGCCCCACTCGCCCTCCAAAAGAATTGGCTGTTTGGAGCAAGTTTGTATCCTCAAGGCAGGTCAGAACCAGGCGGACACGAGACGAACGTCCAGACCCTTCACATCGGGGTTGCGAGGTTGCGAAATGTGGACGGCTGCCCGAAACACAACACGGCAACATGGTGTCCATCGAGAGGTCCAAACTTGAACAGGTGGGACGTTCTGTTGGACACACAAGAGCAGAGCGCAACCCGAGATATGGACGTCTTCACGTCTGCAAATTGACTCTCGGATTCATGTCCTGTCCGTGTTGAGCCTTGAATCTCTGGCCGAGTCTCTGTGATCATTGACGGTTATTCTTCACGGAGCCGGAGCCGCGACGCGTCGTGAGCTGCGCGCGATTCACGTGGTCACACTTCCAATAACACGTGGAGCATGCGGACCCAATATGGTGCCTGCCACCCACAATCAGAGAAACGCTTTCACTGTGGAAGGGAAAGAAAGACGAACAGAGCAGGGGCGGATCTAGTGTGCGGGCGAAGGGGCGGGGCGATTGCAACTTGGGAGAAAATTTTTGGATCTGATCGCAGAATTGCAGGGGCGAACCATGGATTTTTTTCGCGGTGGAGGGCGGGCCGCGTCTCCCTGGATCCGCCAGAGGGTGTGAAAGGGAAGACTTATGGAATCAGTATTGCTTCCCTTGACGCGTGACCGAAAGTGTGTCACACTATTGTTCGGAGGATACTCGTCCCGAAATGGAGAGGGAGAAAGCCAGATGTTTTCCCAAGAATATCGGGTTCTCGCCGCGTGTGATAATTACTGCAGTGAAGGGATTTCTACCGGATTCCACGCCCGTCGGTTCCGAATTAATCAGTTCCGATGGAAGCCGTAGAAACGTGACAAGGAACAAATCGCTTCGACAGGGACCGAGCGTGAGAGCGGTCGGTGCGTGTATCGCAATCACAACAGACTGCCCAGTTGGTGTGTGCAGACCCCAGGGGATCCTTTCCCCACAAAGCAACTTTTATTTTCCACCCACAATGCGTTGCAACATGGCTGCCGGGAAGGCAAGCCTTGGCCACTCGAGGCGCGTTTGTTCACCGGCGGGTGTTCTTGTTTGAAGACCCGCTGTCGACCTCCCTTCATCTTGCACGTAATTTGGGTTGACAGTGCCGTACGCGAAGAACTACGCGTGCGTCAAAGTTGCACTTGAGAAAGAAAGACATTTGAATTCGCACCTGGGTGTTGGGCCTTTGGAATCTTCTGCTCAGGCGGATTGTACTTGTTCGCACACCTACGTCCCTGCGTTCGCTTGTGTGAACCGCAAATGCCGAATGTTGTTGTACATTTCATGCACAGCGTGCCAGGGATTGTGGTTGTGTAAAACGGCATGCTAATTTAAAAGCCTGACCTCACATTTAATTGACTCTCGCAGCCGCCGGACGTGCCCGGAATAGGAACGAGGCTTTTCACACCTGCGCGGATCCCTCTCGGTCCGATTCTCACCGAGTTGTGCCGTGCATCTGTGAGAAACTGACTGAATGAATTTGACGGGTGACCAGCGATGCACCCGAATATGCAGTGTGAGCAGTCAATGCCCATTCCCTGCCACTTTTGTGTGGCGCGTGCGGATTCTTAGTTTGGTCAGGAGGGGTCTATTCCAGTAAACTTTGGGAAGGTCGATTGCGAGGGATTTGCAAAAGAAGAAGCACATTGCGTCCCTGGTGCCAATTGGCGATGGGTGGTTGGGGCCGACGCCCTGAGTACAAACCGGATATTCTTGCCTGATCATACTCTTCACGTTTCCCCTCGGACACGGAAAGCAACGAAGGGACACAGTGCATGTTTTGAAGCAACTGGGGGACTCAAGTTCAATTCAAAGTCGGCAAGGGAAGTTTGATCCACAAATGCACGTCCATCTGAAGACAAATCGACGGAGATGCATCTGATACGACCGCTGTGCGTGATGCCTTTATTCACGTTGCAAATTGTTCCTTTCAGCGAATTTGAAACCGTTTAGCCGAGTGTCAGTGCGCATTGTGCTCGGGGTCAGGGGTCAGACGGAGCGGGTCAGGTGGCTCGATTGATGGCCATTGCGAAGATGCGCAGATTCCGTCCGTCTCTTCGATTGTTCTGTTTGAAGTGCACAGGGCGGATCCAGATTCAGACGGGTGGTCCCATTGCGCACTTTGACTGTGGCAGGGACATTTCACAAGAAGTCAACGGGCACCACAGAGATTCGCCCCGGACAGGGATTTGCGACGCACAGATTCAACGTCTCTTCCCAATGGCTTCGAATTGAGTGACATTTCGGACCAGCCGAGTTCGAATTGTACAGAGAGGTTTTCCACCGTTTCTCCAGGCACTTTCGGTGCAATTGTTTTTCACGCTTCTGTCCCTTCAGATTGATTGCTCAAAAGAGAAACATCCTGTTACGAACACACACACGTTGATTTACCACTCCAGCAGCCCCTGTGGAGGAAAGTTACTCGTATGCGGCTGTGCGCGGCAGCGCGACAGGAACCCACATTTAACGTTGACATCGCCATATGCGCCTCTGCGCAGGTTTGACTGTAACGAGAGCGAGCGCCAAACACCGCTGTATCAAGTATCACGACTCCGCGGCAAAAGTGTAAATTTTACACAATGAAAATGATGGGTTGGAAGTGGAAACTTGATACACCAAAGCATACACATGTGGGTATCCAAATGAATTTTGGTCTGTCGCATTGAAGCGAAGGACACAGGGATGCGGTGTTTAAAATTCAGGAACAGGACGCTCGCGGAGGTAATTACCCCGCGGAGACGGGATGATCTGCCGTGGTAGATTCGCAGGATCTGGTGAATGTCTCCGCTCAGACCTGACAGTTCTCAATGCGTGGTGCGCTCCGTTTCTCTCAAACGTTCCAATGTTTTGAAATCACCTCCCCAAAAGAGCTGGATCGTCACACCTAAAGATACCCGCACAGTCGTGGCAACCAAACCCAGTCAAACCCACAATTGATCGTTCCCAAACACACCCATGCCCAATCATGCCCGTGTATATACCCAGTTTTCCGCATGCCAACACCCCTGTCCAGCACCTCCAACCACATCGAAACGGACCCATTCCGATCAAGCCCTCCATACCCACATCCATATTGTCCCAAACACGCCCGTACCAAAATTGACAGAGATCCAGAGATCCAGCAGTGGGGCCCACTGCGACCTGCTCCTGTCCACGGCCCGACGCTGATGTGATTACACCGCGCCGCAGTGGATCTCCCGGTCTCTACCTGAGACTCACCTGAGGTCTACCTGAGATCTACATGAATTCACCTGCGACTTCAAAGGAGCGCGCAGGCCAAACGTGTAATGTAGCTGTCAAGGCGCGTTTTGGGCGGCAGATCAGTGGGGATTATGACTGGGTGCAAAGTTTCTATTGAGTTGTGCATGCAGACTTCGCGCGTGAACTTTGGGAGGTGGACGTTTGTTGAGACAGAGAGGATCTTGGCTCGGAGGAAACTGTGATTGTTGTTCACCGTCCGTCCTCTGTACGTGATCAAGCTCTGACCGACCCAGGGAGGGCAAATTTACGTTTGAAAAAGTTCGCTCCCGCCAAGGCCCTAGCTGGGCCGCCTCCCTCCCTGAATTTGGATCCGCCAAAATTCAGCGTTGCCGAAAATGATTTTGATCTCTCAAAATTGCTGCCACGTCAAAAATGGCGACTGAGTTGAATCTCATTGAATTTGATGCGCAGTTGTGATAGAAGGAATATTCTTAGTTCTGACAGCACAATCACTTTGCTGGAGGCCTTGATTTCTTTATGTACTTTTGAGTACATTGTGCGTCACAGCAGAGGCGAGCATTGTAAATTTTCCACTGTGCGGGCATTGGACTACGTTTCGCATTGCTTCACGAAGATATTCTCCCGCCCAACAACATTTTAGGGATGCTGCCATTGATTTAGAAGGCCCAAACTGCAGCGAAAGATACCAAAGGAAGAATCTTGTTTTTTACGTGGACTCGCGCAGCCTCGGGCAGCGCCGTCCCCAACAAAAGCCCGTCCAAACAAGTCGCGGCGCCCTGCAGAGCGCGATGGAGGCGGCGCGGCGCTGAATTAGCCGCGTGAAACCCAGGGGCGCACCCAGGATGGGGCAGGGGGCGACCTGCTCCTTGGGGGGGGAGGAGAATCAGCCTTAAAAATATACAAGAAATTTTCAAAAACTTGGTCTGCAGCGAGCAACTTGTAAGGTACTGGGATCGGGGGTATCAGGCCCCTGGATCCGGCACAAAATGAACCCCCATTCAAACCAAATTTCCGGAGGCTCAGTTCACAACTCCCAATGAGGGTGAAGATGAAGTTGAAATTTGAAGGAAAATTGTCAGGAGAAAGTGAAAGATGTTGACGAGATTCAGAGTTGAAGTGATAGTCCGAGGCTTCTTGCCGCCCCTCCCAATTTTGAAGATATTCAGTGAGTGAATGCGTGTGTTGAAGCGGAAACTCTGTACATGTATCACCGCCCTGAGAGCCCATGCATTTTCCATGTCAGACCCAGGAAACGTGTTTTTGAAGCCTTTGTCGTGTTCACTGACCATGCAAAGTAAACGGTGCAGGATTAACCCGCTTTGCGTCCCTTTCATCCGGGAATTCGAGCTCGGCCCTCTTCCTGTCCCCCGGGAACAGGTGTCCGTCAGAGGCGCGAGGCCCGGGTCACGTGGGGTGCGTCATCCATTGCGTCTCCACTTGCCACGCAGTTTCCATGGCTGGAAGAGAAACCCTGAGACGCAGTACACACACGTTGTGCAGGGACACAATACCCGGGGACTTGGGCAGGGTTCTGTGCCCTTGACTTACACAGGGATGTGGTTCCCATTGAGTGCAGTGCTCATTGCCGTGCACATGCACACTGCATGTGACGCAGCCAACATGAACCAACCTGAAGTTACGTTTGAAGACTGAAAGAGGCTTTGTGTCTGGGCCGCACGCATTGTGTCCAGTGAAAACATGGCCTCTGATTGAAGTGGGCCGCCGTGAAGGGAGAAGCATTGACCACTCTGCTGTCGTTACACGCTCTGCCATCTGTCCCAGGTGAGGAGGTGCAGGAGGAAGGTGGGCCCAAGCTCTGGTCACTCAAAGGCGGATCCAGAGGCCTGCTACTGGGCCTCTCCCTGAACCCCAAGTGGTCGGGCCCCTTCGAAATTCATTCTTCGTCGTTTTCGCGGAGCCGCAGGGAGGTCGGAGCCGCAGGGAGGTTCACCCCTTCAGCCTCCTGGATCTGCCCCTGGACTTCGTGTTGGTCACACAGTGGCCATTGTGGCCGCCGTGTCCTGAACCAGCTGTTTCCCCGGGGGCGAGGCGAATTCAGGTGTGGTATTCAAACTGCGGAGGTAATCCGACAATCCTACTGTGTGACGGGGCTTTGTGTTCACCTGAAAACAATGAGACTGGTCGGCTGTGTGTGTGTGTGTGTGTGTGTGTGTGTGTGTGTGTGTGTGTGTGTGTGTACGTACCACGCTGTGCGCTCGTAAGCACGCGTGTGCGTCAGTTTGTCGCAGTTGTTTTTCAATACCATTTTTTTCTGGCCGTCAAATTCGAATTCCTTTTGCAGTATCTCTTGAGCACCAAACTGATCCCCTGAGTTCTGTTTTTCTGCTCCTCACCGTTGGAAGTTTAATTGGCATACCTGAAATTTTATGACCTCCCCCATTGCCTCCGCAAAATAGCCCCGTATGGGACTTCATTACGATACGAAGACACTTTTTGCCTGCGCGGATGCTCCTTACAGGTTCCTTCACAGGTCTTCATTTAAAACTTTTTACTGCTGGTGTAGATATTTCCTTTGAGGACCCGTAGCTTTTGTGCGGGCATATGATGTCTCTTGCTTGGCATCATTCATAAAGCGGGCAATTTGGAGAGAGAGTGGCATTGATTAGTGTACACAGACGTGGAAACGTCTCCACGGGTGGTCACGTGAGTGGGCAGGGCCGGATCCGGGGTCTGGGCAGGGAGCGGCCGACCAACCCCAGGGAGTGGGATTTCCATTTTGAGAAATTTTCGAAGGGAAATTAGGCATTGCAGTGCAAAAGTGTGTGTATGTGTGTGTGTGTGTGTGTGTGTGTGTGTGTGTGTTCTTGGTTGTTGTCCTTTCAAGAGCTGGGGCGTGGCCCTGCCCTGTCCCCCAAAGGACATGATCTTCTTTCTCGCAGATCCTCTTCTGGTTTGACACAGTCTCATTCCATTGCAACACAAAACTGTCAAATTCCCCTCACCAGTCAAATCTCTCTCGCACCGAACTGTTCAAACAACGTCAAACATCGCTTCGGTGTTGCTCCCCGCTCAAAGAATTGGGTGACACAGAACTAATTGTGGATGCAAACAAAGCCTTTTGGCTGCAGTCATGTACTTTTTGATCTTATTCACAAATTCTGCTACATAAAGTTGAGAATTTCCGAGAAAAGCCTGAGTTTTGGTGGCAGCAGGTCAGGTGTGGAGTTCTGTTGATGGAATTGAAAGACGCCATGTTTGAATGGGAGCTAGTAGTTACAGAGGCTTCATTTGTGTTTTAATTCTCAAATCGTGTTGTGGTGACTTCAACGACGAAAACACGTCCGGAGTAAACTCCCGAATGCAGTCGTTTGAAAACATGGGAAGTTTGCTTCAGAAAACGTTACATTGGCCTCTGCACTTGTAGCTTTACCTTAAAACCTGACATCTGTACCCCCTCCAGCACACAAACATGGCTCGAATTACATGCATTAGCATCTCCCAATGGCTGCCCCTGGGGAAGGATACAATGCAGTGCAGGGACTCGTATGAATAGCTGTTCGCAGGGTCCCCACATGGGGCGCAATGCCGTCTGACGTTCTCTCTTTATTCAGCACAAAGACATGTTGTCCCCATCTTTGGATTTTCCAAAAACCGTGTCTCAAATAAAAAAATTGCTGATAAAATGCGTACAACGGGGGATTGTCTGTCATATCTGTGATTTTGCCCCGAACTCACTGATAGACTTTGCGAGAACGGGCAACGGACCCCACGAAAACTTGAAGATTTGAGTCTCAAATTTCTGAATGACTCGTGTGTCTGGCGCGCCCGAAATTTGTCCCCACCGCCAATTGGACTCAACATGGTGATTTTATCACGAGAATAATGGAGTTCTTTACAACCTAATGTCTGATTGTGCTGGGGTCAGAATGTTCCAAATCTGCCATCATTCTCTCGGGGGCTCGGACGGGTGCCTCCTCCACTCCGGCGGATCCAGGGGGCGGGGCCTCTCCCCCCAAATATTTCATGCCCCCTGCTAATTTGCACCACACGCCAGTTGTCCATTTTCATGTGTCAAGTCTTTGAAGTTGAAGTCCGGCCCGCCGTTTTTCAGTTCTGCCCACCCGCCAAAAAACATCTCCCAAACTGACCACAAGCAAGACACACTTCGGTCCTTCCAGTCTTGATCGTGGATCCGCCAGGGCTCCACCATTGCCAGCGCTGCTACGCTCAGATATTCACACAATGCTGAGGAGCACACTTGACTTCACCTCATTCACGTGGAGCGTTACATTCATACAACTCACACTTCTCTCTTTACCGGCCGCCAAAGCGAAAACATCTCAGTCGCTCTGCGGCACTCATCCCGCCACAACGTGCTGCTGCGCGGGGCTGCGTCCCTCGGGGGAGGAATGCTCTCCGCTGTAGTCTCACCATTCACTGCCACACAACAAACTTTGGAAGTATTTGCGAGGCTTTGAATGGAAACTTTACAGTGTGTACGCGATGGAATAGATGTGGTTTTGAATGGACGTGTAGTAGCATCAGTGCAGAGCTCTGTTCTCTCTCATGTTGGAGAGATGAAGACACCCAACTCTGGCTGCGGACTGTGAACGGGCTGTTTGCCAGGTTTCATTGAACAGCGTTGAAACTGGACCAAAACACAGTGGATTTGTGCAGCATTCAGCGTTTCCCATTGAACAACCACGGACCACATTGTGAATCTTTCTTTCTGCCCACTACACTGCATTGAGGATTTCAACCTGGATTTGACCCACACGGATACATGTGTATTTTGACCTGAAGACAATGGTCAGGAGTGTTGTGGTGTGAGTGCGTGGTCAAGTCATCCGGACCAACCAAGGATACGGCTGTCACTATGGCTACGACGGTCACCATGGCGTCTCTAACGCGCGTGCTCTGTTTCTGTTTCATGTTGCGTGCGGCTGCTGCGCTGGTGCATCCTGATCCAGATCAAGGTAATTACACTTTTTCATTAATTACACTTTTCATTGCTTGCCGTGAGTCTCTGTGCAGTAATCCTCCCACAGAAGACAGGGTTCATTAACCTGGGCTTCCTGAAGACGTTGAGCTCAGAAACTTGACAGGAAGTGTGCAGTGAGAGCACGTGAGACCTGTCCGCTTCCTGTGGGGTTTGGTGCTTTTGGCTTCAGTGGCTTCTGATTGTTGTGTTGTTGAGTGTTTGGTTGACCTCTTCCGTCTGGTGTTTGAGTGTGAGGTACACGTTGTGCTTTCACAGTTGTTCCCAATTTCTGTCACGCCGACGGCTGATTTGAGGCATGTTGCATGCGCGATACCATATGCTCCTGTGTCCAATGTAAACAAGAGCGTGGCGTTGCACGCTCAAATTCTCCTCACTTCCTGGCCTTCGGTTGGACCTCGTGTTGTAAGAAACTGTTCTTTTCACGGAGGAATCCAGCGTGTGCATTGTCATGCGAGAATCTGTTGTCTGTACACAAACCAGGCACACAGCGCTGTTTGAATGTTGTGACCTGTGCTTCTGTACGCAAACAGGTATAAGCAAATGTACGGGAACTGCGTGCACGCCACGCCAGTTACGGTGTTTGCAACAGCGAAAGAGAAAAATGACACGAGATGAGAAGATTCTTCGTCCAGCAGATCCAGGATCGGGGCAGGGGTGGCGACCCAGTTCTGACTGTGGTGGAGAAAGTGCTCTGGAAATCAAACTGTGGGGTTGGAAGTCGGGGGCCCAAAACAAAGGGTTGGGGACGGGCTGAGTTATTTCTTCAAGAAAACGAGGAGGGTTTGCTTTCCCACGGTGGCCGCAGTGAGCTCGCGGCATCTGGCAGCTTCAGCCGTATCTGTCGTCGACTGTCAGGAAGCGAGGCGTTTGATGCGCATTCATGAGAACAGATGCTTCGTCCCGTTTTAATTTCCTATCTCACCCGCTGCCTCGATTAAGTCTTCACGCGCAGTGCGGAACAATGGCGCATCCGAGCGGAGGCGCAGCGCGCATGACCCGCGGGGGTCGCGCATCCGGCGCAGAAATGCTGATCAGATTCTGAACGCGGACTGGAAATGAGCATCACAGCGGAGATGAGACACGATTTTCTAATTGAAACAGTGAGGGATGCAGATCAGGAAGTGTCTTTTGCATGCCCGGGGGTGGATCCAGGGGCTTCAGGATGACTGTAGGAGCAAGGGTGTGTCCTGTGGACTCTGGGGTCCCAAGAGGAGAACCAGGGGGCCCAGGGGGCGGGTTCTGGACCCCCTCAACCAGCCCTGTCCCCAGTTTGATTGACCCGCTTAATTTTGCACTGCAGACACCATTTTCTCCCATTTTCTGAGACGAAAAAAGCGAAAATGGCCCCCTCACAAAGAGTCAGCCCACTGACCGACTCGCGGGTCCACTGTTGATGCCGCGTGTCGTGGACGGAATCGGATATCGTCCTCACAATGAGACGAGGATCAGCCGCTGCTGATGAAGGAGGAGGCAGAGCGATGCTGCTGCAGTGACAGCTGAGCCTCCGCTGTTCGAGGGATTTACGGGCGGCTCGGAAGAGACGGATCACTCACCGCGCGCCGCAATTTGTTTGCTGTCAGCGACGCGCATTGTGAAAGGCGATCCCGCAAATTGATTTTGTACTTGAGCGTCTTATGACGAGTTCAACCGTCAGATTACTTGACTTGAGCTGGATAAGGATTGTGGTTCGTTTCTGGTGAAATTCCTTGACGCACAGACTATCTGCTGCCAAAATGTTGACAGTGACAATTTTGGAGAGCACGTGACCAACATTTAGACTTTTTCGTGCCATTAAAGCGGCAATGAAATTCAGGATGGCGGCCAAGGCACGTGTCTGCGCTGACAGGACTTCTTGTTTTAGCTTTCCATTGTCTTTCAAATTTCCTGTGTTCGAAATGAGCTTCGCTCTTATCGAGACGTTTCATCCCTGTGATCAGGTCGGGGTGGCCGAGTGATGAAGGGTTCGGCTTTGATCAGTCTCCCCACCCACCCACCCTCTCCTCGGGGGCGCGAGCGGATCCAGGAGTGGGTTGGGAGGTCCAGGGTGGAGCCATTGCAAATTTGATGGACTGCGCAAATTTTCAGGGTGACAAATTGTTTTGTTTGTTTTTTTGTTGGGAAAGGGCAGGAAGCTTTTGGGGCCCTGGATCTTCCTTGGGTCGGGGGGGGGGTGAGCGATTCTCCAGGTCTCCCCGGCCTCATAAAGATTAGTATCTCCTGTGACAACATTCATTTGGCTGTTTTGCTGGCTGCAAGGCATTTCGTCACCCGATAACGCCCGTCTGCTAATAGGGTTCGCCGGCTCGAGACAGGGCTGTCGATGTCGCTCTGTCTCCATGCTGTGACTCAGTATCAAAATTCATATTTTTTCTGCCCTCAGGGCAAAATTGACAATTCTGCAAATTCGCTTTGATTGACCAGGGTTTGTCATCAGGCGAAGTTTGGATCATGACAAAGATTGGCATCATCCAGAGATGTTAGCTTTCCTGAGTTGAATGAAACCAGGGTCTGTGGTCAGGGCGGATCTCAGGATTTTCTCAGGAGGCCCAACCTGAAGGAAGTCAATTTCAACTCCAGGTCTCGTGCAAAATTGAGAAGAATTTGTGCCTGCAGTCCAGAGCGTCAGGTACGGCTTCTGGATCCGATCCTGATGTTGAGGTTGCGATCCTGCTGACCTGGAGACACGGTGCCTCCCTCGCTGCAGGTGCAGGTGCCTGGTGAGTGGAGATCACGTCAGCTTCACTTACCGTCTCATCCTGAGCCGGTGCAATCCTATTTGGCGTGAGTCAGTGGAGACGCCCCCGGGTCCCGTCCCGCCGCCCCCGCTGTGACGCCCCCCGCGACGCCGTCCTGTGATGACGGCGCCGCCTCCGCTTTGCACCGCCCTCTTGTGAACTGGCAGGAGGGGATCCAGGCGCTGGTTGGGGTGGCAGACAAAAGGCAGACGTTAAGCGGGCGTGAGCACTTCGCTGCTTGACAGGCATTGGTTGCTGATTGCTCGGATGTGACAGGTGGTCTGAAGCATCCGTGTCCTTCATGAATACGTGTCTTGAGTAAATGCTGTGTCCGAGTCTGTTTGCTTGAAACCAAAGTCCCGTGTTCTGTGTGTTGCAGCGGAGTGTCGCGAGTCGCTCGGGATGCAGTCGGGGCAGGTGGCGGACGACGCCATCTCGGCGTCATCGTCCTACGACGCCGCCAGCGTCGGACCGCAGAACGGACGGTGAGTGTGTGCGTGTGTGTGTGTGTGTGTGTGTGTGGGTGAAGAGTGCAACCAGAATGTGTATGTGTGAGAAAGACACGCACAGACAGACCGACTGACAGAGAGACGGAGACAGTGACAGACACGGAAACACAAATATTGACAGACGAAGGCTGTGTGTGTGTGTGTGTGTGTGTGTGTGTGTGTGTGTGTGAATGCAGAGTGCACATTTTCAGCTCCACCCGAAGATTGCTTGTGTGTTGAATCTTCCAAGTTGGAGAACACACGCATTCCCACAACAAAGAACATTGTGTCATTCTCGCCTGCGAATTTGTGGTCTTTGCTGTGTTGCACAGAAATGGGATGAAATTGGGATTTTCACCTGCGTGTAGTGTGTGAAGAGGCTTGAAAAGCCTCGTGACATCAAGGGGCCGCTGCATGGGAACGAGTCGCGATCTGTCACCGCCCGTCGCGCTCACAGCAAAACAACATCCCCGCCTCCAAAAGCTACACCGCACTTTGGACACAGTTTTGAAAAGCAAAGTTTGTGAAACTTGTGTTTTTGGCATTGGAACAAATTTATGGGAATGCGCCTCGGCGTGGGTGAGTGGTTGCCCCAGATCAGCCGACCCTCCCGCGGGGCCCTGAGACTCACGTCTCAATACACAGCCCAGTCTGAGCCATTGAAATCTCCCTTTCAGCCAAATCAAATAATTGCAGGTCCAGTACTTTGTTGAAATGTACGAATTCAGGGTTGAATTCTAAACCCCTCTCCACATTAGGTTTTAAACTTCGTGACCTTATCTCACAGGAAAGTATGTCTTATTTAACGCACCCCTTTTACAGCGGGGGGAATTAGTGATTTTAAAAGCTTGGCGCATAATACCCCGAAAAGTGCGGCTCGTATTTCAGCTGGATCCTCACAGCGCAGGGGCCGATCCAAGGGGGCTCCTGATCCCCCTCTCGGAAGGCAATTCCCCCAAATTTGCATCCGGGTACCGGCACACGCAACCAGTGTCCAAAGTATTCTGGAGATGCGTAATTCTCAGATTCTCCCTGCAATTTAGAGGATCCCTGTCAACAGTGCAAAGGCGGATCTTGGAGTGCCAGGGGTCTCCTTGAACAAAGATTTCGTTGCATCAACCCAAGCCACATTCCGCTTGTCCTTTGGAGAGGTGGACCCTGGATCAAGCCCTGGATCCTCCCTTGCAAGAACTTCAATGCCGCGGAGCCATATCGGGCAGCGCAATATATTTGTCAACACGAAGGCAAGCATGGCAAATTCCTCTAATGGGTTCAAAGTTGATATTCCATTAGCTGCGGTATTGCGCCGCCCCGCAGCGCGAGCCCCGTCCCCGGCCTGTGCCTCATTTAACTTCGGCAGCGCTCCCTTTGAATACATTTCCCAGTTTGGATCATGCGAGGAATGGCAACACAAAAAGCACAATTCACTCGCACAGAGGGGCATGGGGTGGATCCATGAAACGGTCGAGTGGGAGCTTGACCCCCAGGGAGGGAGTTCGCTTTTAGCATGCAGCGCAAAATTAGGAGTCAAACTGTTGGGAGGGGGTTTGAGCCCCCAGCCCCCTGGATCCGCCTTTGGGGGCTGAATTTACGCTGCCAATCGTGAAAGGAAGCGTTTTGTAGCGATAAAGTCCGTAAGTGGGTCACGAGGGTCACGAGCTTCAGAGGAGAGTTAAATTGCGTGGAAAAGAATTAAACTTTTACTGCTGTGTTTACACGAGTCGACGGGTTCGTCCTTGAAGATTCTTGGAAGGGAACCTTGAAGAGTTGGGCCCTGACAATTCCAAGTTTCCAAAACAAAGTTTTGAGATTCGAGTTGTCCCGTCATGGTCAAACTCCAGTCTGAGCCTCTGGATTCTGGATTTGCTACAGACACTTTGAACAACAGAAATTCGGACGTGTCCAAGTTCGAATGACGCGGAGACACCTGCACCACCAAGGGACACGTTTTTGAGCCCACCTCTTCCCGTGGCCTTCATGACTCCTTTACTTGTTTAGTTGGGAATCAACAACTCAGATTCAGCTCGTTGCTGGGAATCCATTTTTTGGGTGCAAAAAAGATGGAGGTGCGTTTTTCAGGCGGCCCGCATCAGACAGTTGAGAAACGGAACCCCAACTTAGCACCCGAGACATCCATCTCTCTCCCGGTGACGAGAGCTTCACCTCCGCTGCAGATGTATTCATAGCGCAATGCAAATGCGGACGTTTGACCCGCGAAGCGTTTTCGGGGCGCCCCGCCCGCATGTGACCCGCGAAGTGATACAGTGGCATTTTGACGCGGATTATGCCCGCGCGCACGCGCTGAATGTCAATGAGCGCATCACGTGTGCAGATTGGGATCAGGCTAATGGCGCGTGCGCGCGCGGGGCGCGGTTGTCGCGTTGACACCTCGTAACACGAAGCCGCGTCGCCCGTCCCGACCGACCCGCCGCCTGATCGCCGTGACCTGACCTACACTTGGCCGGAGACCTGTTTCACACTGGATGCGTCGTGCATCGCGCCCATTGTTCACGCTGGTACTGGTGTTGCGTCCTGCAACTGGTCATTGGGCGATGCGTTCCAAGCTGGGACAAAGCGCCGATTGGTCAGCACAAGAGCCCGAACACAAAGCGCATCACGCAGCGTTCACGACGCACCCGATGTGGACGGAGCCTGACCTTTCGCGGATGAGGGCTGCTCGCGAAACGCCGCTTGTCACGAGACGATCAATGGGCGGTTCGCCTTTCGCTCTCTTTCGCACTTCTGCTGCGTGACATTGACTCTTCTTCCTGAGGCTCGAGTCTGCTGTCAATGGGAGAGAACTCCGCCAAAGATTGCTCGCACCCATTAACTTGCATCAAGACGAGCCGCGTGGCGTTTTTGAGGCGTCATCACAACGTTTCTGAGTGAAGTGTGGGCAAAGCTGAGTGTGGGACAGCTGTCACTCCGGAGCGGGTCTGTTTGCGGGGAGTCGGTGTAAACACGAGCAGAAACCCTCCCGACGACCAGAGTCGGAGCCACGACTTGGTTTGTCCCCCACCCTGAGAGGATTCGTTTTATCTTTGAAATTTGACGCAGTGCGGGCCAGTCTTCCAGGGCAGTTTTTAAAAATTTGAACCTGAAAGTAAACAAATGTGCGAATTGATTTGAGAGGGTGTTCTGGAGAGCAACAGGCACCAGGACCCGTGGCCCCCTGGATCCGCTCCTGGATCCTCTGGAGCGAACCCCACCCGAAGTCATCAGCCGGTGTTGACCGTGCCTGCCGTGCTGTCGCTCCATCGAATTTACGACTGAGATTCTGATGCTGTGTTCTCCAGTCCTCCACAGTTCATGTGCTCAAATGGTCCCGTAGAGTGACATCCGAGGATAAATTACCAGAGGAGACAGAGCGCGAGGCGTGTTTGCACAACGGAACATTGTTGCTTGCTCACCATGATTGCAAAGAGACATCAAACACGGACTCAAGCACCATGTCATTCCGTCATTACCCAAATGAGTCGTGGCCGCGGCAAGATTTGAGTATCACACACCCTTGATCTGCTTCCATCGGGATGAAGCTGCGGCGCTTCGTGTGACACGGAACTGTAAAGCTCAGCGGCAAATCCTCACGAGTCGAGCGGGGGGGGGGGGATGGGGGGGACCGGGTTTTGGGCAGCCCCCCCCCCAAAGTAGCGGGTTTTTTAAAAAAGGAAAACAGGGCCAAAGAAAATTA
>JAAUXT010005686.1_pt1 | contig 33730 bp, 25 predicted proteins | sample 7278171 | NCBI WGS metagenome assembly JAAUXT01 (sample SAMN14350112, study PRJNA611818) | marine sediment metagenome | isolation source: surface marine sediment (1.8m) | place: French Polynesia: Moorea | collected 2018-08
AAAATTCAAATTTGACAAATTCCTTCCTTGCACATTATCCCCAACCCAAAATGAACCAAAAGAGCCCAAAAGGTCCTAAATCAATTCTCATCTTGACCATGAAACTGCTGTACACATACTTTTGGAGGACACTGCCTGTAGGTGCTTTGATTTGGCTCGCACTGATTTGGCTCAAATCGTGCAACCCACCTCAAATCACCTAAAAATCGTCTGTGGCATCTGGGCCAGGATGTCCCTTGTCCCACCGTGATATCTCGCGTCGTATCACCGCACGTATCGCAGGGGCGCGGCACCCTTTTGTGCACGTGGCGCGCCCCTTGAACATCGCACTCGCAGATGCCTTGCATGCTGCTTCTTGTCTGTTCGTGATCTTGCAACGCGGTCAAATTTGTTCAACCAGTCACTCCAAAACCTGACTCACCTGCAGTCACGACAATTTCTGATGCTGATTCGTCTTGTCTCGGTGAGACAATAGGTCACAAATGGGTGTCTTTGTCCACGTGTTGGTGATTCCCACCCCTTTGTGTCCTTCAACCCTTCGTACGAGAATCCTTCCTTCTCCTCCTGAATCCCTCATACCTCAACACTGCTCACTCCACTTCAACCGTCGCCACGCTGCCCCTCACAAAAACTTCTTTCATCAACCTTCGTCCCAGTCCCGGTCAGGCGTGGTCCCTCACATGTCCAACACAGAAGCGTGAGACAAGGAAGGAATGGATCCAAGTTCGACGCGGTCATTAGTTGTGGTTTCAAGAGAACAACAACTATTTGCAGAAATACGGAGTTACTTTTTTGAATATTGGTGTTTGTGGTCTACACCCACCCTTCCCTGCTAGGTAGACAAGACATATTCCGCGCCAACAAAGATTCTTTTCACTTCCTCACCTGGTTCCCTTTGAAGACAAAGAAGCGAGAAGCTGACGCTGATTGACTGACACAACGAAGAATTGAAAGCCTCCGCCGCCACCGCCGGCGAGAACAAGGTGGAAGGAGTTGCGCCGGCTCAGGTGTGGGAACGAACCCGCAGGTGAGGAGTGCGACTTTTCTGCAGACAATCAACAAGTCCGCACTGCAGGTTCTGCTGACGGCGCAGCAGCGAAAACAATCACGACAGAAAGCGTGACAAAATGTGCACACGAGGTCGTGTGAGAGAGAGATCTGAATCCTCGTCGCTTTTCATGGCGCAACTGCACGGCCAGCTTCTGACGCAAAAAAATTGGAGTATCGTGGAGGTTGTGTTCTGTCTCGGTTTGCTCGCACTGTCTCCTGTTTCGCATCCTTTTCTGGCACTTGTTGTCTTGTTCTGTCTGCGCATGAGGTCTCGTCACTGGTTGGACGGCGCCTCCGAGTCAAGTGATTGCGCAAAGTAGATCTAGTTTTGAAAATGCGAATCGTGGATGGTGGGCTGCATGGACAATTGAAAAGCAAACATCGAACGGTGCATTTTATTACTCAAGACTCCTTTATTGAGCGATGTTCTTTTGTATAAAGACCCACGGGTCAAATATATCAAAATATGTCACGGAGACACCAAGAGACGACCAAATCGACATTTGAAGACGTTGCCTGAACTTTGTGGCAAAGACGACAAGCGCAGTCGCCAGTTTGAGCGCGTCATCCCGCAGCCTGTGGCACCGTGGCGCGGACCGGAGCGGACCACGCAGTGAAGCGCTCAAACGGCCTATTGGTGTGTTTTGTGCACGTTCAGTTCAAAAGCATCTTCATAGAAGTGTGGAAAGTGATATTTTCATGGCAAGATAAGTAACCAGGAGGAATGTACAATGAATTCCACACACCAGAAAAACTACGAAATTTTGTAATCATTCCTCGAGACGTCACACGTACGCGAAACTACGTTTGCAAGTGCTTTTTGTCATCAACTGTATCTAAATTGCATCCGCTGCTGAAAACAAAATATTTTCGCAGGTCGCATCACCAAGCTTGAATGAGCTTTTCACACAGATGAATGTCAACATGGAAAATGAATTTCGTGATGAGAAAATGAATGCGACGTTTTGTCCAACGAAAAAAGAACCATAACAAGAAGCAAAAAGGGAAGCACAAAACACAGAAAGAAAAATTACAGGAAAATTGGAAGAAGTTTCATTCATTGGTTCAAACAACACACGCAAAGATTCTGGAAAAGAATCAGTTCACAGTTGCATAACCATTTTGACAAGTTCACAAAGCAGCACACCGCTTCTTGTGGCCCTTCTTTACCGAAGCTACAGATCTCGAGCGCGATGCATGGGGGAACAACTGGTGAAATGAATGTCAAGTCAACGGTCGAGACAAATTGTGTTGGTAAGTTGTGGAGAAAAGCCGGTGGTTGTGCAGCGGGGAGAGTGTGTTCGCCGCGGTCCCGCAACGCAGCTCCGAGCCCAGATCATCGCCCGCGTCTCACCCATCAACACTCAAGTCCCGCTCAATTAGGGAGCCCTTCAAACCTGACGCGGCGCGGCGAGCAACCTCCGCTCTCCGGGGCAGCTGCCGTCTACAAGGGGCAGCTCTCTGATCCCACGATGCCCTTTAAGCGTGCCTAAGACGTTAAATGGTCGGTGGAAGCAACAACAGAAAAGCCATTGCAATTGTTTGCTCTGACCTACTTCGGCTTTCTGTACAATGAGCGTGGTTCTCTGCACAAAAATTACACGGTGGTTTGTGATCATTGTTCCAAGAGGTTTCTGACTTCAAAGGACACAATGGGACGTCTGTAATTTTGTGGCTTATTGGAGAAGATGGGCTTCTTGTAGTGGCGCCATGTGGTGAGGATCATTTTGAGGATGGACATGAGGATGACCATCCCGAGCAGCGCTGCCGTGTAGATGGCGTTTCTCTTGGTCGGGTCCCAATTCTTACTCAAAATCCCCACCAGCGAAATCACAATGACTGAGTACGGTGTAAACAAGTAACGCAGCGGCTTCTCAAAGACAAAGTTATCAAAAATGAACCAAGCGAAGATTTCTAGCGTGAATATGATGAGAGAGACGGTGCTTCCTACGGCCTGTCTGTCGCCCGACAATCCAGTTCCGAACGTGAGGACGATGGCGAAGTTGAACACGGAGGCGACGGTGCCCCACGCTGCGTACAGTCCCAATCCATTCTGCACGATGACCCTCATAGCCCATATGTCTCTCATCAACTTGTGTCTGATCATTAAGTGCCCGAACTCGTTGACTCGCCGGATGGAGACAACGAGGCATATATACAGCGTGCACGTCATTAGATTAATGAAGATCAATGCCACCTCCATGTATTCTTTGTCCCATATGAGCAGCCATGCCACGTTGCAGGCGAGGCTGAACGAGTACACGATGTAGAGGATGGGTGGAAGCACTGGGAACACGAGGTACAGGGGGCCCTCGGTCGTCTTGCGGCAGAACATGGAGAGGCCGTAGGCGAGCCACACCCCCTGCCACAGGTAGATGAGCGCGCTGAGCAGGAACGTCCAGTCGGCCGGAGTCACCTCCATTTTGTACTTCTCCATGTTGTACTTCTCCGACAACTTGATGGTGTTGTTCACGAACAGCCCTGCAAGAGAAGAGGAGAAAGTCTCAGCGCCGAGGCTGCTGAGGGCGGCGCGTGTGGCAGTGTCGTTGGATATTGACGCTACGATGATCAACAAAATCAGATACGAGCGTATGGGATGATAATGATACATAATTGATGCACAACGCCGTTGATGGGATGTGATGTTTCTGCATGTCTAACATCTGCCGCACGAACTACTGAAGGTAAACCTGTTTCTCTTGACTAGTGGGCCAGAAAAACAAGTTGCTCTGCAAACACAAAGGTCTGGAAAAGAAAGAGCTGTGACACCTTGAAACTGTTTCTGTACAAATCTGTCTGAACACTCCTGCCTGCGTGAATCCAGAAAGAATTCACTCTTTTTTTCTGCAAATTCGTATCTCTGAGCCGACGCTCTTCGTTTTGTTTTCCAATCCATGGAGGTGGAAGGAAGGTGGGCGCTTGGTTCTTTGATTTCATTGTGCCGAGCCGCGTCAGTCTTCCAGCGCCTTTTGACATTTCGGACAAACTGCACCTCCCACACTGAAGATGGACAAACGGCTGGCCGGATGCACGGTGGTGAAATGTGTTTTTGTAATATGCCTTTTTAGTTTCTTTCCATCAGCCTGAACAAAAACCCAAGGTCGTGGAGGTTGCAGCTGTTCGTGCCGTGAGGAGCAGCAGATGTTGGACCAACACAGGAGTTTTTGTTTCATGGAAACGATGGAAACGTGGTGGAAAATGCGTGGAAACTCCTGTCCAGTTTTGTGTATTGCACTGAACGCCGAACTCAAACTTTCAGGAGGTCGCCAAAGCAAGAACGCTTTAGCTTTCGAGAAAACCTGAACCTTTTTTTGTGTTTGTGTTGTTTGCGGAGCTTGAATGGAGCAGACAGACTGTACCAACAGGGTTCCTCAACTGTTGCCCTTGTTGTCCCATCCGCAGCGCCAGGAATGGGCCTTGAGTCCAAAAACCATTGAAGGAAATAAATAGTGGGGGAGGCCGACGCTGTGGAGGAGCGGTGGACGGGGTGGAGGGGACGGCCGGCGGGCCGCGCATTAGCGATGAGTCGTCTCCGGGCCGCACCTCGCGACCCTCCGCGAACCCGCGCCAACCCCACGCCGACGAAACATGCTTCACTTACAAGGCAGTTCAAAAGTTCGCACTGGCAAAAAAATTGGATGCTGCTTGTGATGGGAGCAAGAAAAAAAGGCTGATCGTGAAATCTGTAGTTTTGTGGTTTGCCAGATTTCGGTTTTTACTGATTTACTTTGTATCACCTACGAATAGAAACTTGAAAGACATGTATCGACACAACATCGCATGAAAGCAAAACTTCTACAGTTGTACGTACGCTATCGCTAGATACCAGCCACGGTGTCTGCCATTGTGGGAATTCCAAATGCAACAAACAGTTTCTGCTTGTGCCACGGTACAGATCACGAGTGCGAAAGATTAGTATTACTATTTCTGGATGAAGAAAAAAGGTTAATTCTATCGTGATTTTCATGTGAATTCTAAACTCCACGGACACCTATCTATTGTCTATTTTCGGCAGACGGTTTGTTGGTACGTGATAAAGGAGAGCCTGGGGGATAATGTTTTTGTTTTCAGCGTGGTGATACCGACAACGGCCATAGCAGGCTGGAAGCGTGTTGTGCACCTACTGCACCTTCTGCCGACGGTTGCGTTGTGACACTGCGTATGAAGGACTTGAGTTGAACGCATTCGTTTGCCCCTTTACACCCCTCGTACAATTACCACTTCTTGCACGCGTTTTCTGTTGTTCTCGAGTTCGTCGCCTGCCTCATCACAGTACGCTTGAGACTTGTGCAAGAAGTGACAATCACACAAGAAGGTCCTGCAAATGTTGAATTGCTATGGCTCAAAATATCAAGTTCCCTGGAACTCACATCTTTGTGCAACCAGCTTGATATTTTTTGTGATGCATGGTGTTGCAAAATGCGCATCGCAATTCCTCACGAGTGCAGGAAACATCTCTCCAGGGCGACTGCAATGCCGCGCGTTTCTTTCAATTTTTTCTATCTCATGTAAGAACGTTGCAGTTTCATTTTGCTATGTACAAGATCCTACACACGTTTGTCGAACAGTGCGACCAAGCGATCCATCTAACCACATCTGAAACAAACGGTACTCCTCAGATGAATTAATCAACTCTACGACGATGATTCCCTTGCATAATATGTACATAATTATATTGAACAAATCTCTTGTGGTGACTTTTGATGGGTTTTGCTTCGGCGTTTGGAGAGTATTAGATGAATCGCTCTGAGATAGAAAAGATTGGTGGATAAGGCAGAGAACTCAATTCCAACAGAGAAACAACACAGAGATAGCAACCGGAATTCATGAAATGTCCACATTTAGCAGTGGAAACATGGTGTGGCCTTAGAGGAAAAACTCCATTTATTTGTACAACAGACGTTTGAACTTCATGTGGGACAGATTCACACTTGTGTTTTACCATCGTGGTGCATACTCCACATATTGGACCAAGAGCCCTTCGGACCAGTAAAAGCTGTAATGAGCTCTATAAAATAAGCAGATGCAATGAATATTTCTTGTGTTAGTCCCTGGTATGTAATTCCGTCGGTATCGAGTGTGCAACATCACCATTTCATCCTTCTTCTGGTTGGTGGGCTGTGAATTTTGAAAAGAGACCTTTCCATGTTGGTGTGCCATTTTCCAAATTATTCCGATCAATGACAGTGTTTTATTGTCTTTCCGTAATTTAGACTTGGTTCTGAATTGCATTATGCACAACAAATTTCGTGATTTCGAGTTCCAAAGGGAGGGGGAAACGGAAGCGGCCGTGAGCTCAGCTTGCGTGCAAGAATGTGAACTCTATCGTGGGCATGCTCTGTTGCTATGATTTTGGAAAAGGAACAGGATTTGTCTCTGAGTGTTCAATGCGAAATAAGTCAAAATCACAAGAAATCTCTAATATAATTATGTTACATACGGTCCTAAACAAGAACATATTTCGCTATTGTATTGAGGTCATTCAGGATGACCCCCATCACAGTGTCAGTGGTAAATCCAAGTCAGAAAAAGATGTTATGATAAACTGCACACACAACTCAACGGTTCTTCTATGAACTGGTCTAGAGGTGACAGTCTAGAGAAAAACCGGTTTGGTGATAGAGGCAAATGTCCTGCTTCAGCGCGCACTTACCCATCAGCTCCACAAATCCTACGAGGCAATTACAATTATCAACACATTACTGAGAAAAAGTCCAATCAGGTACGTGCCTCCCTCTTTTTACCTCAACCAATTCTCAGGTGTTTGTTTGGTTTGGTTGCTGCGTCTGAGATTACCATCACCTCTCTCTCTCACTTGAGGCAAAGCCGTGTGGATCAATTCTGAAGCCGCTCTTTTGCAGTTCAGTGTTGTTGGCTCTTATTGAGGACGTGAGCACTGCTGTCCAGTGACTGATGCGAGAAGAGACTAGGATTTACGGGATGTGCGCCATAACGGTCCAACGATGTGCAATAACGTTGAGAAAATTGCCGCCGATGCATCATAATAATGGCGAAATATTGAAATTCTAAAAGCTAAAACTGTCTCTACTGTTCTAATCTGTTCTGTGACAGGGAGCGAAATTACGTGCAAGAAATCTGCGGATGGAATATAAAATCTTCCAAAAATCCCATTCTGTTGAAATTTGTTGATGCAATGCTTTGTTTCGGGAAGGTTGGCTTTTGGATCATGGGAAAAGGCCTATATTTTCCTAGTTTTTCGTGGAAACATTCAATGGAGTACTGAGCGACTCCAATGCAACGGTTGCATCACAACTCTCTTGCCGACTCTACACATACTGGAGACTATGACACCTTATCAATTTTATGCTTCTACTTTCTGATGAAATCTACTTTTTTATGAACAGATCTAATGTTTATACATCTAGTTAGGCTGCAGCAAAGATGCTACTTCAGCTCTGATTCTGATAAGCCAAAACGTTCCCTCATGCAATGGGTCATACATCTGTGTAATGCGAGGTGAGTGATTTAGGAGGACCGTGTCGAGAGGTTCTTCTGCAATTCCCCATGGCAAATGCTAGAAGTAGATTTGACTGTAAATCCTCCCCATTGCCAGTGCTGGCCACCGTAATGGCTTCCAAAGGGAGCGCCGGAGCAGGTCCGCAACCTGCACAGCAGCTCTTTACCTTCCACGGTGGATGCAAAGTGACGAAGAGAAATGCTCACTGGAGTGTGTTGTGTGATAGATGAAATGATTGATTTTTTTCCTTTCAGACCCGGTTTCCATGCTCATTTGGCAAATTCGTCTCTATCCCGCTGCAGGATTTTTATCATCTCAATTCAAACTCGCAACATGAAAATGGGACAACATGTTTTTACATTTTTGTTTCAACTTGCAGTTGAAAGAAATTTACAGGTGCTTACAAATTTATCTTTGCAGGTTTACGCAGAAATAAGTCAGGTTTATTTCCTCCGATCCTTTGTCCAAAGTTGTTCTGAATAACGCGCCTTTTCCCTGGCCACATCCCGACAAAGTTATCACGATTTTCGGCTCTTGATGGTCATTTCAAAATCGATAGCTGAGTATCTGCAGCAGTCACAGAATTCGGAATTGTGAGGGAGCTCACTTTCTGACGCTTGACCAGCCCCAGCTCTTCGGCTCTTGCGTGCCAAGGCAATCTCCCGTGAAGAATGGGGACCGCTGCCACACCGAGCGACATGCATGGAGCAAATTGAAATCATTTCTGCTGTTCAGCCGCCGGTTCCGAACTGAAAAAATGAGATAAGCTGGTGGGGGACTGGCGAGCTTGGTGCTGAGAGTCATCCACTCGCGCTGCCCAACTCACTCTGCCACTGCCCCATAATGGCTCAGTGGACTCGCTTGATACATTCTGTCTTCATTGAGGAGCCAAGGCTGTGAGTTTCTAAACTGCGGGGAACTGGAGCAGATGTACGCAAGTTGCAAAACTGCATCAAGATCTCGGAACCAGCAGAAAGTGCATCATCATCAGCGAGGACCTCAGTGATTCGCCCTGTAATTTAATCAGGTTTGCTTGTTGCTCAGATTGAGTTCTCACTGCTTTAATTACTCACGCAAATTACCCGCCTATTGTTTCATGTACCATAATGAATGGTGCAATGTAGTGTGGGATAAGATCGCTTGACAAAGAACATAGAGCGCACGGCCGGCGCTCTGCAAAGCTCTAGCCTCAGGACACTGCGCGCGCAGGGACCCTGTACACAGAGCTCAACTCCTGACAGCCTCACGGGAGACTGGAACAGGAACAACACAACGAGAAATTTAAACCACTCTGGAATAAAATCTCAATACACAACCTCTAGCGATGCTTCCTTAATTAAGTAAGAAGGGTTTCATCAAGGCACCACAGTTAAACTGCATATCCAACCAACATGCATATTAATTATTTATGACACTGACAGAGGTTTATTTGACGCGGAAAACTTGGGTGAGCGGCGCTGCGGTTTGGGCGCTTCTGAGCGCGGCACGCGCCACCTGGTGATGCACCGAGGCCGACCGAACCGACTCACCGAGTTTGTGTCCGAAGGCGCCCGACGTGAAGAGGATGATGATGACGTAGGTGCCGATGGCGATGAGGATGCAGAGGGCGTGGTGCCACGTCTTCTCGCCCATGGTCGCGATGGAGGGCGGCCGCTCTTCCTCCTCCTGCAGTTGCTCGAGAATAGAGGACGTGCGGTAGAGGTACCCACGAGGGACCGCAGCAGCTTTTGCTGGCGAGTCCCTTCGTGCTGGCTGGTTATCCGGAGATATGGCTGCACCTTTTATCAGCTGAACAAAGACTTTGTCATTGACGACAAGGCCAGGAGTCCTTGGGGCAAAGCACCATGTAAGTCCGCCAAGCTGTCATCGCCCCGTTACCGAGCTGTCAGTGGAGTCACTCGCGGCTTTCATCCGTTTCCTACGCACTTCGTGGCCTACAGTGACTTCGCGGAGCTGCCTCTGCAAAATAGATTTGACGCAATTGTGTGATTAGGAAAATAAAGACGGGCGCTAATAGGCCTTGCAGGCGGATTAACAGAATTCAATATCAGAAAATGTGCTTCAATGGAGTCGTTTGATGGGAACTCCACGAGCTGCGGCACAGGACACAGTGACTATGTCGGACGCGTTCAGTGGTTCCGGACAGGCACAGCTTGTGGTACATAAATCTATCCGCGCGCGATGTGCTCCGCCTTTCTCCACACTTGATGCATACATCAAGTCAGCGACACAATGCATCCCCCCGTGATTATCTCCAGGCAGAAATTTCCAAATGCTATTTGTTATTCCGTCTGCTCACTGGCCGTACAAAGAGTTCCGATCATAAACTCTTTCAACGGGAAAGAACATTGTGTTTTGAGGTTGTCCTGGTGACTGCACATCAGCGTAGAAAACCTTCCGGTTGTGGTTCCTGTTCGTTCAGAACAACGTCTGGGTCCCCAAACTGTGCTTCAGTGGGGAAATTTGGTGGCAGAGTGACGGACACACCCATTGGTCCGCAAGATCAAGCGACAACAAGGGGCTTCTTGAGCAGAAAGCTCTGTTTTCAGGGCAGCTCCTGAGTGAGTGTGATTCAAAGCAACGATATTTTGTCACTTGGAGCCTCGCAGCTGGGGAAGCTACAAAAATCTACAACCACTCACAGGAGGGGTCCCTTTCAACCAGCTCTCATTTCGTCGTTTCAGCTCACACAGCTCGCAATCAATACGTACAAATGCAGAGCGTTTCAAGCCAACGATTCCACTTTGCAGGCTTCTTTGCACACAAATGTTGCCGCTTCGTGTTGCTTCACATCCACTGTCGCCTTTTTCTGGGGAGATGCACTTGTTTGTTTTCAGCGCCTCTCTTCCTGTTACGACACACTTCCAGACAAGTTTTGCTGCGTAATGTCATTTTACAATGTTTACCCTTCTCTGTTTCGGCGACCTTCGCGACTGCTGCCTGGCAAAGTACCTTTCTAAGAGTCCCCGACGGAGCGATATTTGCATCATGGTCCCTCAGGCAGTTGCATAAATAGCCGAAGCGGAATGGCAAGTGAACCTCAATGTGTTCCTGTTCCAAGTAGTAAATGACTTCACTGCTCCTTTTACGTGCGTTGCATTTGAATATGGTATCACTCCCTGGACGACGACGACGACGACGACTGGGGAAATTGGCCTTTTTTATCAGAATGCTTTGTCCTTTCCCGAGTCTGTCATAGTCGTCAGGCGAGGTGTCATGAACGCTTGTTGTATTCAAAGCTCCTTAGCGAACCCAACCTCACCCTGGATTCATGCAGATCCTTGTTGATACCCTCACGCACAAATCAAGATTAGGTCGAACTGCGTCTTCCACAGTCCCACTTCCAACCGTGTCAAAACGATCAGGTCTGCTCGTTTCTTTCTTTCGATTGCGCACCGCATCAATCGAATCCCGTTGTGCATGACGACGTCTGTGCTTCACAATGAATTTTTTCAACTTGCAGAGCTCTGTTTTTGCACGCGCCGCAGAGCAAAGCGTTTTCGCCAAATATTGATGTCGGTGCCTTTCAATGAAGCAGGAATAGAGTGGAATGCAAAAGGGGGCGATATGAAAATTGCAGTCCAAAGCCTCAAGAAGATTTTATCCGCCCCAAGAGACACGGCTGTCTTCCAAAGAAATATGTGCATGTAATGCATTCTAAATTGAATTGAAAGGAACCACAAACACATTTGTCTTTGGGGAAAAAGGTAAAGTATCGTTATGACACGACCTCCTATGTGGAGGCTTCCTTGGGTGTGACAAAAAGCTTCTTGTCTGGCTGTCGTGATTGTGTGAAGATGTGACAAAGGAATCGCTCGCAGATTCAAGAGAACAATTGGCCTTTTTAGCACCTCCAGATAAAGTCGGCTCGTGTGTGCGAGGAAGACAAAAGCACAGAGCGACTGAAAGCTGTGTACATCAAGGCTGAGCATTCTGTCTGTTTCAGCCGACGACCGCAATAGCTTTCATCTAATGGAATCCTTCGGCTTACATTACAAAATTAACCCGTATGTCGCGCCAAAGGAACGATGGAATTGCTTTCAAGTGAATTATTTTGACAATGGTGTGTCTCGTGTGGGGGAGGAGGGTGTGCACGAATGTTTCTCCCCACCCCAGGTCTGGAGGGCAGAGAAGAGATTCAGAAGTGTTCTCGCAATCGCTTTGGACTGGATTTGATCGTTGCGAGGAGAGTGGTTCCTTTGCAGTTTCGAAAGTCCTTGTCTGGGCCTCGCTTTCTTTTTGTACTAGCATCTTGGTGTTCAACATCAGTGAAAGCCAGATCGGATTCAGCTTGTCCGAATTTCTTTTTGCGATTGGAAGACTTGCCTTTTGAAACTGCCGTCCTTTGGTTTTCCGATGCTCGGTGTGAAAAAAAACCCATTCAGGCACAGTGGCGTTCTGACAGCGGAGAAGGATTCGCAGAATTGAAGGATTCGCGCAGATTGCCGAGAGGCAACTTGCATTTCAAACGGATTTTGTAACTGTTGCACCGGGGAAGCACGTAACAGCGCAGGGAAGTGCCTGCAGCGGTGTTTGGTGATGTTTGGTTTTGAAACAGATAGATCGGCTGTCGTGACGTTCAGATGAGGCGTTCAATTCATAAACTGCCTAAGTGGCGACGATACGCGTTAATTGACAGCTGCCTTCTCGACGTGGAGGAAGACAAATATTGATGCTCTGTTGTGAGTTTCCATTAGCACCCTGCCCATGTTTACATATTCCTCACCAAAAACGTGATTCGAGTGCACAACACTTGAATCGCTAAAATCCGTATGTTGGTTCAAAGTGAAGGATCGTACCTGCAGCCTCCCTCTCCAACCTCGACTCAAAACGAACTCTTTCACCAAGCACCAGAAAAATGCGACGTCGTCTGAAGGGACTAATTCACTTGTCGCTGACACTTTTGCGGCGCGATCCTTCAGATCCAACGTCTCCCGGCCTCGCAGGTGGGAGCCACGGCGATGTGTCCCTGAATGCAAATGCTCTTGGTTCTTCCGTCACGTTTGATGTGTGAGCCTTAGGGTACATGCACTGGAAGAAAGCGGAAGTTCTCGATCCCAAATCCCTCAGCATACTCGTGTACATATCTCATCGACTGTCAGCGCCGCGCACAGACCAGGAACTTGACTGTCGTCAGCACCGGAAGGTTCCACGGCGCGCAGCCGCCGCGAACATCCGTGTCCCGAAGATAGGAGCATCAGAGCAAACGGAAAGTCCTGTTCCCAGCAAAACAGTGTCAGCCAGACACAATTCTGCACCGGCCTCGAAGACTTGATGCTTGTTTGGTGGCTGCCGTGTCTCCTTGAAATGCAAACGAGCCCTGCACGGCGGGGACATCGCGCCGCACGCAGAGTCGACCCGCCCTGGGTTTGCACACTTGAGCGATCAATGTGGCTGTGATCATCCGAGGCGTTTCCTTGTGCAGCGTCGAACAATCGAGTAATTTACAGAATTTATCCCTTCCTGCGTGACATTGTATCCCGCTTTCTGATATCGGAGTCTAACACACGGGGGACACAATTAGAGACCCCGCGCTGAGATCAATGGCAACTGGCGGCCAGGAGACGTTGCACCAGATGACATCTGCAGCATGTTGATTAAATAAAATGTCCACATGTATCACCCTGTGGCAGTCGTCGGCCACAGCACGCGATGAAAGAACCGCTGTCGCCTGCAGTTCCACAGATTGGAAGAACACCTCGCTTTATTGACCTGCAGAGATGTGCCTCGCAGCTTGGAGTCTGTGTATGTGTTGACGAAACTTGATTTCTGGTTCCAAAGACGGCAAAGAAGATTACGCTGACTTGGCAGCCACTTCGTGCAGTCAAAAGTCACCTTCAAATCACGGCCGGTGGGGATCGATTACCTATGTTTTCGTTGCACGAAATCCTGACGTTGAGCGTTTGATTTTTTCTGGTTTCCTCAGGAAGCTGCCAAGCTCTGAACAGTGAAACTCAATGCGCCGTACGTTGTTTTCGACAACAATTGTGTGATTAGAGTACACCGTCCACGAAACCCCCAACCTCCTTCAACAGACGTTTCTGGCGGTATTTGTTGATTCAAAACTCCTCGAGAATGAACAAGCTGCTTCGACGAATGGAAAGATGCTGCGGAATCCAGCTGAAGATCTCGGCTCTGACAAGATTTGTAGAAAAGAGTATTCGCTGGAAAGCCCTACACACGCTGTCTTTAAAGACGACAGTGGGACGGACATTTTTGAAAGTTTTGTTGAACCTTTTGTGGCAAACTTGGCTGCGTCACGACATTGACTGAACATTTTTTTTGCTGAGATGATGACGCTCACACCTGATGCCCAATGGGACAGAAGAAAAACGACGAAGGAGCAAGAGAAAATCTACATCTCTGTCATTTTTGTTTCTAACCTGGGAAACAATTTCAAAATATTCGTGACCATTTACCTGACGAGGCCGCGATGACCAAGGAGATGCATCACGTTCTGGGGCGGAATGATTGTCCTGAAATCAAAGAAAAAAGCAACACTGAGAACAAAGGCTTTCAAAACAGTTTCAGTTTCTGCTAGGAGAGGAGCCCGACTCTTTCTTCACTACTGCGTACTCCAGGGGAGATCCGGCGATTCAAACAGAATCGTTCATCATTTCCCTTCAGCAAGCAGAAGATCCGCTGCTTTCAGCCCCCCGAAAAACCAAAGTGAAACACTAATCTATAATGCCTGGTGCACGGAATCGCTGTAGTTACCATCAAGATTTATCTTTTTCGTGAAAGCTGCGTTGCTGGTGCTTGTTTGGAGACTTCTGTGCAGCCGTTTTTCTGCGCCCGTTTCACTGAATTGAATGCATTTGCTCTTGCCGAGGATCAGGCGTTCCTCCGCTGTGGGAACGACAGCCTGATTTACCCTCCCGATGCTTATCAAAGGTTTTGCAAGCAGCTCGGCTTGTTTCGACGGGGAGTGACTTGGTAAGTCTTGTCTGCTGGAGATTTCGCTCATTGTCGGGTTGCCATGACACCAGCAGTGTCTGCACCACGCGAGTCGCGCTCGTCCGTCTCCGCGCACCTGGATCTCGTAAAAACGAAACGACCTCTCAAGCATGTTCTTTTTGTTGTGACTCCATCGATCTGAATCTTACACGTGTCCGTTTTTTTTCAAACAATGCATTCTCAAACCAAAGCGTTTTGTTGAATGAAATGTGTTCAGGAGCGCACTGCGCGTCCTTTGTCCACGGGAGCTGCCGGTCCCGACCCGACCCGACCCGACCGCTCGGTTTGTCCGGAGCTGCTGATGGGGATCTCCCGCCGCGGGATTCACACAGACAATCTGTATTTGGCGGAATCCAATTCGGCAAATGGTTCTTGTCACCTGCTTGGTTTCAAATGTTTTCCTGCTTGCTGTTCTCGCGGGCAGGCTCCACAGGTCAACAGATGTGAGACGCTCTCCTAACAGGTTCACACAGGAAGAGCCAACTGGAGAATCCGTAGTGTCAGCTTGGAGGTTTCTGACACGCAACAAAACTAATATTTAATTGTCTCTAGTCCATCAAGAACGATGCATTGCCCGTGAGTATGGCATTTGTGAACCCCACTTGATGGATGGTGCTTTTACGATCAAAAGGCCTCAGTGGACAAAAGCTGTGAAGGGATGGACCGCCGAACACTCTCCCAACAACCAAACGTTGAACAATGGACTTGTGCAGTTGAACATGCAAAGGTTTCGAACGAAAGGGCAAACAAGTCACTGCAAATCGCTGATTGTGATCGAGTGTTTCCCCTGAGAATTTTGCACTTCCTGTTCCACAGAGTTCGACTCGAAACTCACCACGACACTGTACCAGACAAGGGGACAATACAGTCTGCACGAGTCTCGTCCTCTTGTCTGGCGGAAGCGATCACTTGACGCTACAATTCCTGGATGAAGAAGCCTTTTTCCTGCACATCTCGCCTCCGGTTGCCACGCGCAGTTTGTCAAGACGGAAGCTGTGGGTGTGCGAACAAGAGTTTTCATCCGAATGCCAAAGAGACCGAGGTAATGGGACAAAATTCGTTTCAAGCCTTGTAAATTTCTTCAAAATCTGCATTGCATCATAGCAGCGAATCCTGAGTGGGATGTTAGTCTTCACAAAAGAACATCTCTCAGGTTGTAACGCTTCCTGCATTGATTCTCCAAACGATGGTCTGTTGGTGTCACGTCCGTTTCTCTGGAGAAGCAAACGGCGACGAGTTGAAGCAATCTTGTTCCGGTTGTTTTCCTTTCGTGTCATGCCACTTGTGTGGTGAGTCTGTCTGGCACAGACCTCGCCGGAGCGGGTAGCATGTGTCCGAGTGAAGGTGGCTGATTCGTCGCCCGCGGAACCACGACTGAAGGAGAATGAACCTGCCGAGTGGAAGTGGCGACATGTCACTCAAGTTCCCGCAGCTCCACGCACAGCCACAATCCACTCAAATGCCCTGCATTCAGAGCACCGGGACTGGTCTCATTCGGGTCTCGCTTTTTGCCACCCAAGTTTGGACGGAATTCTTGATCACACTTCAAGAGATCCTTGTGTGGTGGTGGTTTCATGTGTCCAAAATCGAATGAACCTGTGTCTCGAGGAAGATAGAAGGCTGAAGGATTGATTGACATCAGAAGCTGGCCAGAAATTTATGCTCATGTGAAGATGATTCTGGCGAGTCTCGTTGTGCTCAGGTTATCGACCAGTTATTGATACGTTGAGGCATCCGATGCGTCGTCTGTTTTCCCAAATGTCACGTGGAGATTCACGCTTCGCAGCTGCGGACGTCAACGTCCGACACGGCGAGTCTGGGAGTATTTTCCTCCGATCCAGTTGACTTGTTTGGGGGAAGGAACTTTGAAAAACACACTTTCTCCCTCGTGAACAGATTTACTTGCGTTGTGCATGTTTCTTTCCCAGCACTGATTAGTCTCGCGAGACGCCATGTTCCAACAATTGACTTCGCTTTTCTTGGTGTTCTTGCGAAGAAAAATACATTTCGAAACAATCAATATTGCGTGCCTTTCTGCGGCAGGAAATCTGCAGTCCGAACTTGTGATCCTGTCACTCTGTTCATTTCCTATGCAGACCAGGCTGCATATTTTAAGCCCGAAAGTCTGACTGGAAGTGTTGTGTTTCTGAACACGTCGTCTGTGACGACGATTGTGTCGCCTTCAGGGATTTGTACTTTCCCTGCCGTGAAATACGAGGGATGTCCACGATTTCTTAGTTTTTGTCCAAAAATATGTTGTTTTTCGGGTGCGATTTTTTTGTGGACAGGCTGAACTCTTCCCAATTATATTGCCAGTGCACTCACACACTGCACAGGTGAATAAGGTCAAGAGATTTAAATCAGCTGGAGGTCAAAGTTGGGGTGATGCATCAGTGAGGTCAACAAGTCCCTCAATGGTGACCAGTTTGAGAATTCCTTAGATGTTTCTGTAGTTCCTGCTGTTGTTTTGGATTGTGGAAATGCCAAACAAAGAGGAGCACAGTAAAAAGAGGACAGTAGGCATGTCCATTGTCACATTTTTTTGGACGAAAACTAAGAATTCGTGGACATACCTCGTAGCTGTCTGTAGCTGTCGTGTTGGGAAGGGAGCAGTTGTCACACACAAAAGTGGATTTGATTTCAATTTCAGTGCTGGAAAAGCAAATTGCTTTGAACTGCCCTAACGTCAAGCGACCCATCAGGTGCAGATCGAAGAGAAAGACACCAAACTCGCACGTGCTTGAAGGGAGCTATTCTTGTGTTCAAGGCATATATATACCAAGACTGCAGGTTTGTGCAAACCAGCAGGGAATCTGGGTTCCAAGGCCCACAAGAAACACACACAGAAATGCACTGGGAATTTACAATCTAAACAGAAAACAAGCGCAACCTGAAGCTTTTTGCAGTTGTTCTTGCTCAACAGCAACATCTGCAAAATACAAGTACCAGCTCTTCTCACTCAAGTGCCATTGATAAAGTATCAACGTGAATCGCTTCCCTTTCTCACACCTCGCAGCCAGTTGGATGTTGTTGGGATATCTCTGGAGGCGAATCCGTCCCGTGCTGAGCCGCGGCATCTCGCACGTTTACGCCACGTAGGTGTTAGGGAACTGACAGATACTCGACTTGGCATCGAGGAAGGTTCGCCTATCAATCTTTTCCGAGCAATTGCACTGAAATGAACTGAACCGGCATTTTACGGCGGTGAGAGATTGCATGATCAGTGAGCATGGCCCAATGGATTAAAGAGAATGGACCCACCAGGGGTTGGGTCTTGTTGCAACAGCACTGAAATCAAAGTGCTTTACTGCTGCCTGCGCAGACAAAAAGAACTGCAGGGAGCAGTTGGCTGCCATCAGGCCTTCTCCCATGCAGACTCACTCTTTCAGCCTTCCTGTGTGCACAGTTTCAGATATCAATTTGGTCAGCAGAGGGAGCAGTGCATTATCCAGGCCGTTCTCCACTGCCTGCCGCCTCCGAAGGATGATGCCTTGGCTGCAGGCTTCTGTACATGAACAAACGCCACATTGCAATTGCGCGGACTTCACAGAACCTGATTAAAAATTGACAATGTGTGGTCCGAAATTGGCGGAAACTAGGGTTGTTGTTTGGCCATTATAAAACATTTATTAAGCTTGCGTTGATTTACAACTTTTGGCACACGACAGCACTGAGCAAAGAGAAAACAAGTCTCAGCCGCGGCAAGAGTCAGAACGCCTTCGGCATGCCACGCCTACATCAAAGAGTCAAGCTCTTTCAGCGAAGAATCTTCCTGCAAGGAAACACATGTGTGCAAAGTGTAAGCGCACCTTTGTTTGCTGGCACACATGATGTACTGCAGAAACATTTCCCAAAGCGCGTGATTCCTGCAGCTCGGAGACAAAAGGTCGTGATTGTGTGCTTGTTTGGTGGAGTAAGCCAGGGAGCCTTGTGCAGGAAGAAAGCGGACTAATCACAGGCGAGGTCCACGAACAAGTTCTCCACGGAGTGCTCGGCTGTGTAATCAATGCCTGACACATGCAGCCAATTCGGAGAGCGCTAATTGTGACTCGGCCTTGCTGGACCTAATCAGAAAAGACCGCGAGAATTCAGGTGACGCCTACGTGCTGTATAAACAGCGTTGTGAAACGCCTTGAAAAGACAGATACAACGGACCAGCCTCCTAGATCAGGTTGTGAAGAACCAGCAAAATGGGTCGCAGGTCGCAGGAGACGGACAGCTGGAAGAACAGCGCTCTGAGGGACAGGACACTTCATTTCACACCGAGCTGTTTGTGTGGTTACGGTGCTCACGAAACAAGGTGCCTGCGAGGCAATCGCCCGCGAACACTTGACGTGCTAACGTGTGTTACTCTGACACTACACATTCCACTCCATCAGAAAGTAAATCAAGCTCAAACCTTTCCACGGGAGAATCTAAGAGAGGACGTGGCTCTGGTCAAAAGCAAAGCACAAGGTCTGCCAAATAGCTCAATATGTAGGCGTGGTCCAGGCTCCATCAAACAAAAGGTATATGGCCCTGCTTCCTTGTTGCAAACTGATTGCACTTAGTGATTTTGTAGACACAATATCCTTTGATATTACGATCTTGATATCGACATTTTGCATTGGTCGGAAGTGACTCTGACTTGTACATAATCCAAATTGAACCTGAAATCGATGGCTATTTCCATGACTTCTGTGTTGTTCATGTCACATTCCTGTTTCACACTGCTTTCAAAGTAGCACAATCATTCATCTACAGGTCCGTGTTACGCAAATTCAAGAGCCTGGGTTTTCCTGGTAGAACCCTGGAGATGCCTGGACACTTTTGAACCAGAAGACGCACGTACTCGTATCAACCTTCAGTATTGGACAAAAACGAGTCCTTCTTTTTGGAAATGTATTCAGCAGCCACAAAAATCTCATCAGTGGGCGCAGCTTTGGTCACAGCGCACCAGATCATATTCATTCAGGCCTTTGCTCACCAAGCAACCGGGGCAGAGGGGTCAACTCATAGGAGTCTGAAATGATAGCAGATACAATGGACCAAGTTTATTAGCTTCATAAAACCTGCAGAAGTGATGTGGTATGTCTCTGATGTCTTATGCTGCATCGGTAATTCCCCTACGGAGGCCGGCCTTCATGATAAATTGCATTTGGAACATGCACAGAACAATTGCATGAACTGTCATTTGTTACCCACGCGCTGTTTGTGATTACGACTCCAGAACCAAACCCATGGCGCAAGAGCTGATCAATAATCTTCTATTACAGACAACAGAGCACGCCATTGACCATACTGCTTGTGATTAAAGGATTTTTTTGCCAGCTTCATTCAGAAACGCCTGCTTTGCCTTTTCTCTGCCACCACAGGAAGCAATTGTTACTGTATTGAACGCAAAACATGTTTCAATGGTTTTCAGGAGGCAGAGTTCTGTACACACTGCAGGAGCGAATCTCAGGTCCCTTCTGCAACACACACACCGCTGTGTGTCAACTCCCCACGTTGCAATTTCACTTCATAAAGAGTGGCAGTGTCACGCTGATTTCTTGTATTGATTACACGAACCCCCAAAAGAGCTACACGCCAGTCAAAACTGTGTCAGACAGCAGCGAATTCCCTTTCTCGGCAGAGAGTCGTGATTCGTTTTCCACATTTGCTCGCCTTTCATGCTTCTTGCTGACTTCCAAGATTCAGACCCTCTCCACTCGTGCCACCGTGAAGTTACTGCACCTAAAGCTCCACTCAAACGATTCCGCCTCCACTCCAAAACTGAGACTCTCTTCGATTACAGTCAAAAAATCTCGCAGGTGATCAATCACGGCCCTCAACAGAGCTGCCTTCTTTGATTCTGGCTCTACTCGTCAACGCCAGTCTCCAAGAGAGAGCCATTTGAAAAATCTTTCCGTCTGAAATCGGGTCTTAGAGTGGCGAAATGCCAGACCCTTCGATTTGGCGGCAATATCACTGGCTGCCTCGCTGCCCTTGTCTCGGTCGGTGTGGGTGCTGCGATACGAGGTGCTTGCACTCTATTCCAGTCGTATAAACACTCCATTTGGGCTGACGCAAATTCCCTGTTACGGGCAACTGGAGATGATTGTAGCAATAGCAAATCAGGTTTTACTGTCGCTGGAGGAAAAACACTCCATGCACTTGATTGGAGGACTGACATAAGCATATAAAATTCACGGCTGCAGATGCAGCGAGCGGACGAGCGGGACTCCAGCCTTGGTGTTCGCAGTAAATACGAGTCAAGGGGACAGTTTGCTCCAGCACTGAGTCCCATTATCGAAAGCCCCCACGATATCCCGAGCCATTCTCGTTTCATTCGCTGCCAAACATTGATTGGATTTCGGCTTCCTCATGTGAATTATTTTTGATTTATGTCAAGCTTTGAGGTATTATTGTTTCCAGCGGAAACTGATCTGCGTCGTGACCATAATGTGATTATTTTCGGCTGGTGGGGAAGAATGACTTGATCCCAGTTCTCTTACATGGCGCAGAGAGCGCTGCCCCGATGCGATCTCAGAGAATGATGTGGCCTTCCTGTCGCATCTCTGGCACCAGAAGCCGAGTGCAGAAAGTTTCAGTTCCTACAGCAAAGTTCCACGAACACAGCATTCTGGTCCCTCAGCCCACTGTGCTGAAAATTTGTTTGACTGAGAAAGGCAGGAGCAAGAAATAATTCGGGCGAAAGAATCGCTCTCCACTGACGGCCACAGCGTTCCTCGTCTTGGGTCGTGCCAAGACGGATCTTGTGTTGGTGATGTTCTCCATTGAACGACGAGAATCAAACTACAATCTAACAGAGCTCTACTTCTCTCTCACAGCAAGAATGTTTTCTGGGCACAATCTTCCCAACGTGTTTTGCAAGTCCGACAGTTTGCCAGAAATAAGTTTCCTCAGAACCCTCCTGTGTGTGAACAGTTTTTGATGCACAAAGAAAACTTGACAAATTGGACAAGTTCGTCAGCAAATCTCGACGAAACTTTTCCATCTGCCGCGTTTACAAAAGTCCCGCAGAAGCAGCAATATCTCGTGAGTGACACCACAATAGCTTCTTCACTCCTCTCGAGCCTCCTTCAGCCAGGATGGATATCTCCACATTCTGGTCACACACACGTGAAGTTGTTACTCGTTTCGCTGCACAATACACACAACGAGAAGCCATTTAACCACTTGAGAGGAATCCAGTACAGGAAGAAGCTCAACGTCGAAAGGCTATAAATGGCACAGAGCATGAATAACGGTCAAGTTGTCCCGGATGCCGGCTGGTTGCTCTGCATCATGGTCGCTGCGCAAACCGCAGCTGTCCCTGTCACATTCGGCCTCTTTGAAACTCCAGCGTGCGCTGCCAGGTGAAAGTGATCGGTCGTCAAGTGCCCTGCACTGACCATGCAGGCAGCCAAGTGCAAGAGTATCCTCATCTGTTGTCTGGTCCTGAGTTTTCGGCACACAAGTCTCTCGTGCCAAACCACAAAAACAACAACAACAACAACAACACAACAAACAAAAACAAACAAAAAACTGCCTGCTGTGAATGCCAACCACACAGTTCGTCGTTTTGGGACAGGGACGAAGTGATCACAATTTGTCGGATCGCCTTTTTGTTCCCATGTTTCATGAAATATGCAGGGTTTTCGCATGTCGTCAGGTACTCTATGAAACGTGTCAGTTTCCCGTATTTTGCAACGTGAAACCTTGGACACAAGGACACGACACAAGTGACCAATCGTGAACGTCGTCACCAGGTCGTGCGGTGAGTCAAAACACTTTTTCAGAGCTGTGTTAGATGAACTTCCTTTCCAGGATGCATGCCAAAACTGCAGCGAAGTTTGTGCAGCAAAACTGATCCAAAGCGCAAATGTCAGGCGGAAATGTGAATACCAAAACCGCCTCCATTCTCCGCTCAGTGAAAGCCGGATAACCTAAAAACTCCACAGTGAAGCTGCCGCAAAAGAAGAAATTCGCTCTTCCGCAAAAGTTTGGTGAAAGGCTTGTTGCTGAGCCGAGTGCATCACGAGACGCTGATGTATGTGTTTTCCGAACAACAAACTGAGTCATTCGTTTTCGTACTGTTTGAATAATTCATCATCGGTCTTCGGAGACTCTTGTGTGCTGTCTGTTCACCGTTTTATCTTCTTTAAATAAGTTTGTCTTCCATGAATTTCATAAGTCCGGACGGAGCCGACCTGTTTGTCATCGCTAATGGCTCGGCCCTCACACAGCTGTCACAGTCACATATCTAAGCTCGCAGCAAATGATTTGGCTAATCATTCTCGTCGGCCCTACCCTCCTGAAAAGTGCTCTGGTGTCACGAGGAATGATGCAGGGTCGCAGCGATGTCGTGCTCACACAACTCTAATCACTGTGGAAAGCACCACTCTTTCGGGGAAACTGAAAACAAGTCCGACCCCAAGTGACTCGGAGCGACTCCGTTATTGCCCTCATCTCGCCTCCTGGATTGGGCTGCGGAGGAACCGGCGATGTCCTGCGGTCGGGCGGTGCACGAGCTGCTGCATTGCGCAACGCGGGCCGCGGCCTCGGGACCTCGCGCCATCGCTTCCCTCCCTCCCGCCGCTGCGCTGCGCTCAACTGTTGAGGCAAAGTGACAGCCCAAGTCGTGGCTCATCCACTTGGAATCTGATTTAGGAGCAAAATGGGCATTGTTTCTCATTTTCCGCAAACCTACGTGCCGCAGACTTCGTGCTGCAGATTTCCGTGGATTCCTCAGCGGAAATATGAGGTTCCCAGCTTTGTGGGTTTTCCTCACAACTGCGCGTCTCTGTTGCTTCACTGAACGTCTGTGGAGCTCAATTGCACACCCAGCTCATACAAAGTCCTTTTTACTTGTTCCCAAGCATCCGCGCAATTTTGGCTGGTAACCAATGATATTTTCACGTGCAAATTTTCACCGAGATGGACCTCGCAGACGACGCACGCTTTGAGAACAAATCTCGGTCCACGCATACAGGCAGCAACAGTCTTCTTCATGGCTCTCACGCGCTTCTATTTATAGTGACCGACGATAAGCTGGGCCCGAAGGATCAATACGTCAAAATGTATTGAATTCTCGACAACGATTGATATTGGTCAGGTTCAGCTATCAGTTCATCTGCCTTTCCCAGCAAATTGACAAAGATTGATCGCAGCATCAGCCTCAATTTGCGACTAGACTTGGTGCTGATACGGAAACGCGAAATTTCTGGTTTTATCGGCTCCAACGTTGCCTTTGTCTCTCGTCAACGAAACGAGCAAATGGGATTATGCGCCGCGCAAATTACTTGATGCGGGAATCAGTGATTGGCAACGAGATCAAAACATCAGCGCTCAACGAAACGATGCTCGGTGTGAACTCACAACGCGACAGGGAACAAAACGTTGCATTTGGAATCTCACCGAGAGAACAAACTCCCACACTGAGAAAAAACATTTTGGAATTGTTCTCTTTGTTCAAACTGAACCACACAGAAGAAAGCGGTTTGTTTTCAACAAAGTTCCCCGCGTGACGTCTCACCTGCTCATTCGGACGCCCACAGCCCCACCACCACGTCACCTGCAGGGATTCAGCCACCGACCTTTCAGCATACCGACCGAGTGAGCGACAGGCACATTTCTCAAACGTGGGGCGATCTGACAACGTCCAAAGCCTCGGCTGTCGGAGCAAACCCGGAGAGAAAATTGAAATTCGTCACAATCTCCTTGCTGCTGTGCGGATATTTTTGGAGACATGGGCCGCAAGGAGCGACTTCTATTGCAGGCACGTCTCGGTGAAACTCACTGAGCGGGAAACGCACGTGTCAGAAGCGTCGTGGACGCGTCGTGCGCAGCTTGTTCGCGCAGATCGACAGCGACTCTTCGAGTACATGCGTACACAGAACGTGTAGGGAGCAAGGCTCCGTGGTGGGGACTTGCCTCACTCCTCGCCGCTCCGTGTTACACGGTCAGACGGTCAGTTGAAACACGCTGCTTGTGTTGATGCTGTGCCTCTGGACTCTTCTTTCAAGAACAAACTTTGGTTTGCTCCACACCTTTCCTTGTGAGTCCGAAACATTTGTGGGGAGCTTTGTATGGAGCACAGTGTGGTTAAAGGCTGCGTCGAAACACACGCCGTTCGGTGTTGTTCCTCTTCTCTAACGCTATATTTGGCGAGCAAGGTGTGAGGGATGCAAAAAGAGACTTCATGACAACAGGTGTGGTGAAAACTGCTGGGCGCGACAAGGCGGTGCAACACTGCGAGAGAACTAGTGGTTTCTTTTTCCCGTGAGCCGTTTCAGTTGGCTCCACCCATATTTTCACGTGTCAATTTGAGCATCAAAATGTCACACAAATTATCGGCTGGACTGAACTACTTTACTCGTCGATTTCTGAAATGTCAGCGTTTTGCACAGAGATGAAGCCAATGGAACCTGGTGGGACAAAGCGTCGGACGTGGCAGAAGACGACATGCTGTTGAAGAGGCCGATAAATCACACACAGACACAACTGGCAACGGTCGGAGCTCCTGGTGCACCAAACGGTTCATTGTACAGATATCTATTCCTGTATCAATCGATTTGAACAGATAATTGCACTTCTTTGTGAGCCATTTTTTCTTTCTTTCGCTTGCACACCTTTTCGTTGTCATCTGAGGCCAGTGATGTTCACTGTTTGCGCGTGTTTTTGTACAGTCAAAATCAAACTGCTTCTGATGAAAGGAAGAAACGACCACTGAGTTGATGCTGTGAATTGAAACGTCTTACCTGTTTTTGGTTGTCTGGGGAAGCGCAGAATAACTGACAAAAACCATTCCCAGTTTGCTGGATCCTGGCCGTTTGCCGTCTCTGCTTTTCGTCGTTTGTTCCACTGCACTAAGGTCTGGAACCTGAGGAAACAGCCCCGTCAGTCAGTCTGTTAAGTATCCACAGAACCCACACACGCCCATTGATCAGCGAGAAAAACTCAGCTTCTCAGTTGAGAACCGCACACACTATGATATGAAGCATCGATGCTGCTTCTGTAGACAGCAACGCAGGTATGCAGCATTGGAGGACAAGCAGCTTCGATTTTGTTCTCTCTTGGAGTTAAACATGAGTGCGTTTGTGATTTAACTGCTATGGCTGTACAGTTTATCTCTTTTACAGCTTGCCATGGATTCCGTTCTGCCCCATCCAGGCCTATCTGCCGATACCAACCACGATCCCACCAGTCACGATATTCCGACCGAATATTCAGTGTTGCTTCAGGCAAAGCTGCACGTCTGATAAGGAGAACATGGGTCCACAAAATTTCATTTGCGCTGCAAAACCAAGCAGGGAGTCTTTATTTCCTCTGTGCCTGTTCCCCGGAACCGGTGTTTGGAGGCACGAAAGACCAGGACCAATTGAAGCATCCATTCCACTCGTCACTGAACAATGAGACATTGCATCGTTGCGTCCCAGGTATATCACTTCACAAATTTGGCGACCCTTGTTTCTTTGTGTTTGAAACCTGCCACACGCTGTCACTTTATGCAGAGTCAGGCAAGACAGGTTGTCAGACTCCACTACGAAAAGAAAGCCTGCATCGTGCCAATGAAAGCAGCAAAGTTCAGATGATTCCTCGCACGCGTGAGCCCTCTCCGGGTTTGGTTTTGCTCTGCAATGATATCAGTCCTCAACTGAAAAGATCACAATCTCAGTTGCTTCGGGTTGCGCTCCTTGGAGTCTCCGGTGAATGAAAAGAATCAGAATCTCCATTCTGCCCGTCCTGTAGAAATGTTTAGAGAACAGTTTGTCCGTCCTGCAACATTGATGTTCCAGAAGCTGTGTGTACATGTATCTGTGTTCTCAAGGCCGTTTGTGTCTGTGTTGGTTTTGATCCCATTTTCCTTTCGTTGCTCTGTTTTCCCAGATGAGCTGCTTTCGTGTCTTCCGGCTATCGAAGCCAGCAAACCGAGTACTGAAAGGCTGGAGTTGCGACGATCATTAGATATGATGGGCCTTCAACACAATGTAACGTCGGTGTATTTTTTCCACAGGCATCTCCAGAGCAGCCTCAACACGCATTCCCTTCGGTGTGAATTTGCCATTTGTTGCCCCTGGATCTGGCCAGAATGAGTGCCATTCAAGAACGGTGCCTCAAGAAAAAACATCAGAAGTGTCAATCTCTTCCGCGTCGGCAGAAAGGTTTCCCGGTGTTTGGGTGCGCACTGCAGTGGGGCGTCTCCTCAAGGGACCCTGTGAAAGTGCAGTGGCCAGTTGATGCCCCCTGTGTGTGATCAGACTTGCAGGTGAGAGCCACACTCATGGAGATCACACGTTCACTGCACGTCCCAAGTGTCATGCAGAGTTTCTTGTGAATGTTGAAAAGGCGAGAAGCTCAGAGCCATCTCTGCCCTTGATTCAGCAAACCAACACCTGTGTTCATCATGAAACATTGACGAGTTGCGCGCAGAAACGACACACGCGAAGCCTCAAAACTCTCTTGATGTGTCTTTTGTTTCCCGAGCGGAACCACGTGATGCCCGGGCACGCAGGACTTCCTTTCACCGACATGTCGAGCACGATGCACCAAAAAAATGCCAGTCAACCCTCCGCTTGCACTTGGTTCGCAGTTGATGAATGGCGCTCATGCTCTCTCGCTATGTACTCAGTACCACTCTGCGTGCACTGCACTCTCTGCCTGCTTAACGCTCCATGACAAAACGCAACGCGACTTGACGAAGCGTAATTACGTGAGCGATCTGAGGGGCTTCAGCGCCGGGGCGGCGGAACGCGGGGCAGAAGGACGCCGCGGAACGGCCCATTCACAGCCACCTCCGAGGTCGACGCAAATGGGTTTGCACTCGGGTAATTGTTAATTTTATTGCCAGCATTAGATTCTACCTGCCAGAATTATATCACGTCGTCCCTCCGGTGTTGTACACACACACGTACAGGAAAGACCAGGTTCTATTGGAGGATCCAGGGTTGGGAAAGTTAACCCGGTGTCTCCAGCTTGTAGAACAAAGGGTGATTCTTTGCCTGATGGTGCGATATTGGGACACGAAGCAACTTTGTCGGCGGTCAGCACGAATCCTGCGCCTGTTCTCCTGGTTCCTCCGCAGGTCCTGCTCGGCCCCTCGTTTGCTGTGTTCCCTGTGTCCCAGCTCAGGAAAAAACAAAACGGACAGGAAGACTGAATCTTCTGTGTGTTGGTGACGTGCTCAGGTTGTCCAGGATGAAAGATGCGACGATCGAAGCGTCTCCCACGTGTTTCATGGCGTCCATAAAGAACACAGTCCCGTCACTGCCGTTTCCTGAGAGCATCGTAATTTTCAGTCAGCCAGATTTACAGTTCGACAGAGGAAAGCCACAAAGCAGGACAAAGTTTTTCTTCGGTAAAACTGTTGGTGGCTCTGACATTCTGGGGGATCTTCCAGAACCTGATTCTTTGCAACTCCATTCGTTGCAAACTGAGGACTTTTGACTTGTTTACGGATAACTTGTCTGTGGAAGAGTATAATATTTTCACCAGCTGGATCTTTGTATTTGCGGTTGATCTTGAATATTAGTCCTGGGATACTTCATTGGCTAGTGACTCTCCTTTTGCTTCAAGACCAGGTTCCTTTGCTCTGCTTAGTCAGAACATCCTTTTGCATCAAAAGGGAATTTTGAGTGCTGAAGGTAGTTTTTGGTGCGTAGTTCTCTCGTAGAACAGACGAGCATTCACAGTTTTAAGTTTTCAAGACTAAGATGTGTCAAGAATATCCTTTGTGTTTTGGTATTTTTGCACTCTTCTCTTGCGGCAACTCCACAAGGAATGCAATGCAAAGATTACTCGTACAAGCTCTGTCTGGACTTGGTGCCGAGACGCCCACGCAATTATGTTGTCCACACAAAAAATCCTTGATACCAGAGGAGTGCAATGCAATTGAATTAAAAACTGTCGTGACATGTGACTTTGCAGAATCTGTTTTTAGACCAGCGTAGCAAAGAAAACAGAAAGTAAGGAGGAAGGAAAGAAGATAAGAAGAAGAAGAAGAAGAAGAAGAAGAAGAAGAGAGAGAGAGAGAGAGAGAGAGAGAGAGAGAGAGAGAGAGAGAGAGAGAGAGAGAGAGGACAAATACGAGAGAAGTCAAAAGGGGAGTTCTTCCTTTGCCAGGGGGCGTTGACAGGGGGCTGTGACTGAAACTGCAACTGCGAAAAAAGAGTCCCCTTTCTACACTGGCAATTTTTTCGCCTCAAACCTTGAGCCACATCAAAACGATTCCTGATTACGATTCATGTCTCGTGCGAAGCACATGGAACAATTTAATTGCAACGTAAAAGCTGCATTACTTTGAGAGGATCGAGGACCAAACAGTGTAAAATCCCGAATCAAAAAGACATTTGCTGCTACTACTCAGCTCGCATCTGGGTCGTGGTGTGTGCAAGACTGTTTCAGTTGAACTACGAAAACTTTCAGTCGTCGCCTTTTGTTGTTGTGCGAAGTCCCTTCAGGGCGAAGCACCATGTGGTAGTGCAATATATGGTAGCTGGACCAAATGTCCCCTGCCCCCTCCCCCCTGTGTCCCCCCTCCCCGCTGTGGTCCCCCCATGGCCAGACCCCCCGGCAGCCAGAGCCCCCCCCCCCAAAGACAGCATGACTGCTGGAGGATAAGGAGGACAAGGAAGAATTGATGAACAAGGAAGAATTGGCAACATTACCAACGCTGCAAGGGACTTCGCACTGCAGTTGCCTTGAGCACTGCTTCTCGTTGAAACAACGTTCGTGTCCCGTTGCAGTCGGGAAACTTCCCTTGGCAGCAAGCTTGATGGTTCAGTTTGTCAGTTCTGAAATGCAGACCACTCTGCTGACTGAAATTCAGGGAGTGCACGTGATTGTTGAATGGGAGCTTGAGCAACTGTGATCGGAGATGGGGAGACCCGCTACAGTCGGGGGCCTTTGTGGACACGACGTTGGAACTCGCTTCGTACTTTGGCGTCTCGTACTCTTCAGGAATTACGAATCCGTCACGTATTTGCGCCTCCTCTGTGTTGATCAGAAAACTTGTTCTGAATTTATCCTGTGGTTTCTTTCCAGAAGACTGTTGATCGTTCGTCGAACGATTTTGCATCAACGGTGCATTGTGACGACATGTTGAAAGCCTTGTTCACGCAAAGCTCATTTGTTGTTTCTCTTGCGGTGTAGATAACTGGTTTTGCATCCATTATTCAGCGCTGATGTGTCGATGAAAATCAGTCCGGTCTTCGGCTTCGCGCGCCATTTGGGCGGGTGCGCAATGGTTGGACATGGGACTCGACACTCGCGTCACTGGGATGAACTCGATGAACTGAATGTGCGCGATGAAGCTGCGAACAACATGCACACAGCTGAACACTCATTCATTATGGAACAGATCCACTAATTACGATCTGGTTACAGCTGCATGCTGACAGTTGGCCATCGTTCGCCTTTTGTTGCGAAAAATCAATCATTGAACTGAGTTGCAGTGTGTGACCGTATTACACCGAGCGGTTTGCGCTTGTGATCTTGTGAATCGGCCGTGCGCTTCAGCTACACACCCACAAGCAATTTGCGGACAATAGGTCTCCAACGGGGCTCCACATGTTCAAGCAGCTGTGCGCAAAGTGGCTTCCGTGGGCATTCCTACGGATCTAAAGGTCCGGAGTCCCCAGCCCCTGAGCACCAAAGTACCCCCTCCCAGAATGTTGCACCCACAGACAGTTCGCTCCCCATTTCCAGGGTGACACGCCAGTCAGGACCGGGTGGGTGCAGACCCTGAGGTCCCGAACACACTGAATCGTTCTCGCAGATCTATCGTTCTTCTGAAACGTTCTCGTGAGAACGGTCACTTCAGGCAAAACCCGATCAGATCATTCTCTAGAGAATGACTCAAGAGAATGTTCGTTCTCTAGAGAACGATTCGTGAGTGCGATCGAGTTGGTGTGTAAGGGCCCTGAGTCTCGAGCCGCTGGGCCGGACGTCAGGGTGTGTCAAACCGGGGCTGTTCCTGCGGGTACGGACGCAGCATCTCAGCCCCAAAGCTTCAGTTGGAGGTGTGTGATCGATGTGAGTCTTTTCAATTGAGATTCAACACACGATATCTGGGAGTGGAAGCAATTATCTGCCTCACATTGTTTCGACAAACTGATCATTCCTCCCCCGGCCCGCTCTCGGTGCTGTACCTGGAACGGGCGCCGACACACAGCGAGATCTAAAGCCGCGGGGAGGACGCGTTCTCGCAAGATGAATTTTTTAGATCTGCAAAAAACATCCCAAGAGCCACACATGAAGTAAAAAAATTGAGCCTCCATGGCTGCGTTGTTCAACACACCATTTGTCAGTAAGCGTGGAATTAGCACTGCAGGATTTGACTGGGATGGTTTCTGCAGATCCATATCCATTGCGCTGTGAGCCCCGGTGAACAGGACGCCTCATCATCATGCATCACGGCCCGACGATACTTGGCATTCTCGTTCCTGGAAGCCCACGCACCACACGCAACGAACGACCAGATTTCACATTTCGGGTGGTCTGTCTGCACCACCAGCGTCGTAATCGCCAGGCAGAACACACAGTAGGAAGGCAGTCACTTTCGCGTCACATTTCTGTGAACATGTGCCAATTGTCCTTTGTCAAAACCACTCAACGGGTGCTCGACGGAGGAGAGAAGGGTCTACTTGGCGCCACAATTCGCAGGTGCCACTTGTGGTGCTGTGGTTTGTTCGGAACCTGCCTGGGAAAACAACACAGTGATTCACTCTTTCTGGTCGCACCAAGCAAGTCATATTTCAAAGCCTTTTTTCCACAAAAACAACAGCTTTGTCCGACTGTAACAGCAGAATTGTGTCCGCATTATTCTGCCCTATTGAACAACATTGGATTTTGCGGCTGCTGGCAGCTCTTATTCCTCCCGAAACAAACCTCATCACTTCCCCGGCCATGTTCATCACACAATTGCCGCACGGATCTTTGTTATCGGGCAGATTTGCAGCGGTAGCTTGACCCAAAAGCGAAATTGCTGCCATTGTCCACAGTCTTCCGGAGCAATAATTTTGGTCGTTGTTGTCAGTATGATTGTGGGTTGGTTTTTGCTCAAGTCACACTCTGACTGAGCAGGCATGCCCTGGGCAGATTTCATGAATCTTCTCTCTGAAAACAGAAACGACCAAACACAACGCCACTGATTGGTTGCGTGACCAGGTGACGGAGGCGTCATGCAACCTTCGTGTCTCTTCCGTCGACGTGTTTGCAGCACAGTGGAGAGTTTTATCCAATCCGTCCGGTCCTTTTCCAATGTGCCCCAAACGGGTGGCTGACATCTTTACGGATTTCTCTCCCTCCCCCGGCAAAAATAAGATAACCAAATGATGACCAAACATAGCAGTTGAGGCAGGTACGAGCAGATTTTTTTTCACGTGTTTTGAGTTTTCCTCCGAACATCGTGCCGTCTCGGCAAAACTACCGGGGACGGATTTGCCACAACTTCTTGCGAGGCCAAGGAATTCCGAAATTAACACCAGCTCTTGCCTCCAAGCCACGTCGTAGGAATGATGCTTTCAGTTGCCAACTTTCGCATTTTGAAGGTCTCAGAATATTTCCAAGATTGTCTGGGTGCCTCTTCATTTTTTAGCGATGCACTTGCGAAGCAAACGACAGGTCCGTGCAAAAGGCAGAGAACGTTGTTCCGTTTCGTGTACTTGCGTAGACCGTTCAAGGCCTCTCTCCCCCCGCAGCCAGTACGAAACGCCCCGAGGTGTTTTGCTTGAGTCACAGAAAGTGGAGTCTCAGGAGATACAAAAGGACTCGTGGAGAAAATATTGTTGGAGAAGGTGGTCATGCAGTTTTTGCGGTGTGTGATGCATTGTTGCAGATCTGAAAGCAAATCATAATCATTGTCCAATTGAAAGTGTTTGAGCATCGATCATTGTGCTTTTGGTCATGTTCTTCTGCTCAAATTCGCCACGTGTTTGCCAAAAGCAATCAAATTGTGAGAGTAAATCCAAGGAAACCTAATCTGACCATGAGAGAAACAGAAAACGTCAATACACACTCCGTGGAAGCTGCCTAATGACCTTCGCTTGTTATTGCCTTCGCTTGTTTCAACGTCGCAGTCTTTTAATTCACGTTACACGTTATTGACTCGAAAATGCGCTTTGGGAAATGTAATAATGAATATAAACCGAGGAAGAGTGCAGCCATGAACCGGAGGAAATGTCTGATCGATATTGGTGCACGTTCTGTGCTGAACGCACGAGGTCCGAGGCAACGAACGAGTTTCTGAAAAGTGTTGTACGTTTTGTGAGGCCCACGCTGTCCTCCGAAACTCACGTCGTGGGAGAAGTATGACGCCACGATTTCCATTCTCAACAGAGACGCGTTGCGGTCACAACTGAGTATTTTTAGCATCTCGTCTGTCTTCACGGTACTGTGCCGTCCCCAGGACTTCCAATCAAGAAATTCCAGAAGCAACTGCTCTTTTTTTCAACAAACAAAATGACCAAAAAGGTCCCTCAGCTCTGTCTGTCATATCTGTACGTGCCGAAATCAGTTGGGGTCAGGCGCGGTGCTCTGCTGCAAATTGGAAAATATCAATTATCAGTCCAGCGTTGCGAAATTGCCAACACGGCTCCTTGTTTGGCAGCAGTAATCGAATCTGGATAGCGCCTCCGGTTATTTACTTGTCCATCCCAACAGAAATAACTCACGCAAGGTGGTGTTAGACGTTTGTGAAACTTGTCTGTTCATTACAAGAAACCCCATTATCTTCCGGCGGGATTGTCTGTGTGTGAAGCCGATCTTGGTGATGATCAAAACACTTCAGTCAGCCTCACTCGGTGCACGCAGAAAAATTTAATCTGAATTTCTTTCACCACTTGAAACCTTGTCATCAGGGCGCGGGACGGAGTCATTGACGTTTGGAGAGATTCCTTTCAAAACAGATGCTTTGAGCTTCAGCGCAACTGCGAAATTATCAATCTTTCGTTTTGTTTGGAAAAAATGCGCTTTGGAGTCGGCAAATATCATCAAGGTTCGTGAAGGCTGCAAAGCAGAGACCGTGACAAATTCTACTGTGATTGAGCGACGAGCTGTGATCTGCAGAAAACAACAACGCAGATGGGCAACAAAGTTGATCTGGGGCGCACGTTCGTAGCAACGAAACACGAGTTTCACGTTCGTAGCAACGAAACACGAGTTTCACGTTCGTAGCAACGAAACACGAGTTTCACGTTCATAGCAACGAAACATGAGTTTCACGTTCGTAGCAACAAAACATGAGTTTCACGTTCATAGCAACGAAACACGAGTTTCACGTTC
>JAAUXT010096191.1_pt1 | contig 33705 bp, 32 predicted proteins | sample 7278171 | NCBI WGS metagenome assembly JAAUXT01 (sample SAMN14350112, study PRJNA611818) | marine sediment metagenome | isolation source: surface marine sediment (1.8m) | place: French Polynesia: Moorea | collected 2018-08
GCATTTTGTCCTATTGCTGCTCTTTCACCATGCAAAGTTCCAGGCAACTTGAATGTGTCAACCCTGAAAAACGTTGCCCAATCGGTTACTTAGATTGCATGCCTCGTACGTTCCGTCTTTTCTACGGGACGATTCTACTTCCTTCGGTTGCAAAATTCAGCAGAGTTGTTGCAGGAAAAGAAATCTGTACTTTCGACACAATTTGTCGGCGTCATCCCACGTCACGGAAATTTTTGCGTGCAGTCTGTAGCAAAACACGCCTCTCCTTGTCCAATCTGTTGGTGTGGAAAACTTCATGAACAACATGTCGAAGAGAGCCAAACTCAAAACTGCCATGAACTTGAAAGCGCGAACACAATTACCTGCAGGACAAACAAAATCGCTGCTATTTCCCACTTCAAAACGCCAAACATTCTCGAAATTCATCAAATTCTCCTGCGAAAAAAGTCGAAAACACAAAACCGGATCAGGGGTGGATCCAAGGATCGGGATACATGTGCCGTTACCATTTTACTCCCGAGAAATGTGCATTTTTTGTGTGTCCTCTCGAACTCCTGGTTCGATAAACCCGCCATGCATGGAAATTGAAAACACCGATGAATCCAGCCTGCATGTGAGATTCCGTCCAAAATCCACGCAGAATCATTTGTGTCCGTTTGCACGTTTGATTTTGTTTTTATTGCTCGTGTACGTGTGCATGTGTGTGGAGACATCCCACACAGAATCTTGTGCCAACATTTCGTCTTCGGGGAGAATGCTCAAGGGGATTTGTGGTGACCTCTGACCACGTCTCCTGCGCAGTCAAATCACCAAAAGGGAGGTTTCTCGCTCTGACGGATCCAGGAACCAGAGGGGACCCAACCTCTAACAAAAGCACGAGTGACGTGCATGCATATGGTACAAAGCAAACGGGCCTCGTTGGGCACAGGATACCCTGCGCCAGAATGTGTTGGAGTCTTCGTGCAAAACATGCACTCGCTATGTCTTGTCCGGCGGAATTTGGGAGCAAGTGGCACATTCAATGTGGTCCTGAGCCATTTGACATTGGGGACATCACAAAAGTGAAGAAACCTCGCGCAACAAGTTTGCTGCATGCAGCGAGGCTTCAAATGAAGTGACTTACCCCCGAGTTGCATTCTTGTGGCATCACGGTTGTGAACACAGACAACCAGCAAACCGTTAGTGTCCAGAATCGTCTTCCGAGCTGACAGTTGCGCATGACGCCTCCGCGCATGGACTCAAGCAATAATATTCTCGGAAATCACTCAGTTGTGTTGCAATCGATCAATGGTTGTGTGCAAGCTCTGGAGAAAGTTTGGCTCTCCTCAAAACGCCTCTAATCGATTGGAAGCAAAACAACGCCAACGCAGCTGTATGCGAACTCGTAACAGTTCCAAGTGGCGACGAGACACCCAAAATTTTTCTGTTCCGTTGTTGTGTTCTGCACGAGAGTAAACTTGTTGGTTTCGTCCACGCGTAAAAGCAAATCCTGCATGTGTTGAGCCACTGAGTGAATGTACTGAGCACTTGAACACGTCTTCGATCAATCTTTCCCAATTTTACGGGTCATTGAATCGCAAACAACAGTCAACCAATCCGCCCAAATCAGGCAAGCAAACACACCGTGAAAATGTGAACGCAGCAAAATGGAAGTGACAAACTGGGTTGTTTGTTCATTTGCTTCATTGTCGTTCGGCTGGACGCAGGCAGTTTTCTTGTGCGACGATCTTGGGGGCAGAAATGATACGACGCAAAACCAGATACCTGTATGTAAAACAAGCCAAATTTCAAAGGTCCGTTTGTGAAGGCAAACAGCTTTTCACTTGGTTTCGGGCCTGGGGCTGAAGCACTTGATCGGTGTTTGTTCTCTTGAGATGTGCGAATCATTGGGTCGAGCCACACCTTTCGGAGTCACACCTGTAAAACAAACAATGAACTCCTCAGAGCTCGCAGTGACTTACATTCCGGTGGGGTGGGGCAGGGCGACTCCCTGACCGCCTTGGTCGGGTCACTTGAACAGTCCCCATTCAATATTGGCCATCGGAGCGCGAAAAGTCAAAAAACGCCCACCACAAACGTGTGTGAGGAACACCTCCACGTGGTGGCGCGAGGCTATGTGCAGTCCGGCACAACTACTTTCAGCTGCGCTGTGTGCGCGAAATGAAAAGCAAACAAATTTGTTACAGGGTTAACATTTGCACAACTTTCTTTTCACACATTGTGTCATCACATTACACTTGGTATTATCATGTTTGAGCGTGCTAAAATTTGTTACCGGTACACACAGGAAAAGAACAGATTCAAAACGAAGTGAATTCTTCGAAAACAAACATCAGCTGCTCAAATACTTGGTGAAGTGCTGATGAAAACAAAATATCCTGTGAGGAGAAGGTTTTAAAGTATTCAATTCTGCAGAAGTCGGTAATTTCGACGTGGAACGCAGCGCACACGCTCCCTTTCACGCGCGCGTTCAGATCAACCACTCAACCACCCAACGGGGGAATATTCACTGATCATCAAAATCAAACATTGCACATAAGATTGAACCAGTACCCGGCTAGAGAAGGACCTACTCATTAGTAACTCCAAAACGTGAACATTTACACATGTACAGCGCTCCTTGTTTTGGCGTGGTACTGAAACACAACGCTGAACAGTTCAGTGGCGGTGCCCCAACACAACGCAGTCACTGCACCAGCGGTTCTCAGCGAAGCGCAAACTTCAAGACACAGTTTTGGCCTCGCTCAGGTGAAGGGATCAGCGACGGTTCGCAATTGAAAAGGCAGTTTCAGAAATGCACGCATCCCTCCCAATTCGACATGAGCTTCCCATGACGGAGTAGGCTGGCCAATGTTAAAAAAAACCAAAAACGTGTTCAAATTTTTCAGAGATTCCGAATTTGGAGATTCGATTCGGACGAGGCCAGGCGCATCTAGCTGAAATGGTGATGCCTCTCAAAACCGAACAATGGGCCGGATTTCCTTCAAGTTTCACAGCCGTGGCGACATGCTTGTATCATGGGACAGTCATCAATTTACAGTTGGATCACAAAAATACGACCAATTAGGTTTGTCAATATTTTTTGTCATGAACATTTTGATGAACAAAGTCCCCAAGAAGACATTAGGCAAGAACGGTTTCTGAAAAATGTACTCAAAAGTGGATCAACCGACCAAGAATCTTTGACACTCAAGTTTGCGCCGCATCTTGTGTTATCTTTCAACTGAATAAAACACGCCTTCACACAGCGCAGAAACGCACAGAGGTCTGAGGAGGTAATTTTTTCACCAAACAATTTCGTCACTGAAGCCGCATAAAAAAACACCAATGTCCTTTAAATTCGTTATCGTCAGTAGTTAGAGACGCCGTAGACTCCCCTGGGTACGTAGGCTCCTGAGGCTCTGCCGAACGTGCCGTCCTGCGCCCGCTCATCGTAGTACAGCGCCTTTCCACTGGCGGGGAACTCGAGCGGGCTGGGCCCGGGCTGCGCGGCGAACGTGGGCTGGAAGCCGCTGAGCGTGCCCGGCGGGGTCTGCGTGCCGACGAGCGGCGGGTACCCCGGCAGGTAGCCGTTGAAGGACCGGGCATCCTCCTGCAGCACGTACGTCGGCGGCGGCGACGGCGACGCGAAGATCGGCGGAGGCGCCGCCGACGTGAAGCCGAGCGCGCTGATCTCGCGCCGCCGCTTCGTGTAGTCAGCCGCCTTCTTGCGCCTGCGCGACAAACAACGACGGGCATTGGAATAAGGTCGGCGTGAGTGCCGAAGAAATCACGTGATATGACTGACTTTGTTGCCCATTAGAAACGCCACTGAAGTGTTATTTGACGTTTCTTTCTGAACACGATCGCGACCCAATTTCTTGCCACTTGTATTTCGCGACGGAGTTTTTGACGCGCACCTGATGAAGTAGTAGCGGATGCAGAGAATGCCGAGCAGGATGACCAGCAGCGCCCCCAGCGCCGAGAACACTCCGATCAGGATGATGTTCGTGTCAGACACCGGCTCTGTTGGGGGATGAATACAACGTCGCTGAACACACCAACACATCTGCACACGTCTGGTCGGGTGTCACACAATGCAGACCTGACGAGTTTTCCGGTAAAGATACGTGGTGGGTGCGGGGGCGCGGCGGCGAAGATTCTCAGGCAAATGGTCGATCAGCACGAGACCAGTAATTGTGTGGGTAGAAAGTCCTCCTGTACCCACAACGTATCAAAGCAAATCAAGACGGTTGGCCTCCGGAGAGCAGCAATGGCTGCCCCCATCCAATGGAGTGGGCATTACGCAAAAAGCACACAGCTCGAGACGCACCTTCGCGGGTCTGGCAGCGCTCGCCGGTGTACGGGGCGTCGCAGGCGCAGATCGCGATCTGGGTGTCCGGCTCCCACGTGCAGATGCCGCCATTATCGCACCACTCCGGGAAGACTCCGTCCGGCCCGCACACCGCTGTCAAGAACAAAAGCAATCACTTGCAATTGACGATCCACGCGAAATCTTCGCTTTGCAGGGGTGAATCCCGTTTTGTTCGAAAGGGGGCAGAAGCAGCTCCCAGGTGCCCGGCTCTCAACTTTGACAAAGGTTCCTCACAACATGTGGAGTATGAAAGTTGTGTTGAATGGCAAAAAGCTGGTGTAGGCGTGGACATGTTGAGGGGAGGGTTTGAGAGGTCAGGGAGATAGCTCTGGCACCCTCAGGACCTGGCGATGCACAGCGAAATGTGAACTGGGCCAGATCCAAATCCAAATAATTTGGAAGACAGGCCCAGATCCACGTCCACAAACTCTTCATGTTCACAAACTCACACCCAATGCGCACAATTCCTTTCAACAAGGTGGATGGGTCCGAATTTGGCAGGAACAGTTGCTCTAACGAAGTTCACAGCACTCACGTCTGCACGCGTTGAAGGAGGTGCTGGCCTCCAGCAGCGTCCAGAAGTAGCGCGGACACTCTTCGCACGCGAGCAGGTTCGGAGCCGTGTTGTATGTTCCTCGCGGGCAGCGCAGGCAGTCGTTGGCCGGGGAGCGCTGGTAGAACTCCCCTGTGTTGCATGGCGCTGCAGGGAAACACAGGATGGACAGTCAGAAACTCGCTTTCAATGCGATAAATGCCGATGTCGCGTTGCAAAATTGCACCAATTCAAAGGGACTCCACAAACAGCAAATTCACTTTCCCGAAAAAAACACTGCTGCGCGTGATGTGTGTGTGTGTGTGTGTGTGTGTGTGTGTGTGTGTGTGTGTGCAAACTGCATGCGTATGGATGTGTGTGTGTGTGTATGTGTGTGTGTGTGTGCGCGCGTTACCAATGCAGTCGTCCCTGCTGGTTCTGCCAGTGAGCCCCTCGGTGCTGATTTGACGGTTGCTCGCGGTGAGGCCGCACGGCGTGCACGGATCCACACCCGCCGTCGGCTTGTACGTGTTCACCGGGCAATCGTCACACGCGCCGGTCACCGACGTCTGCTGACCCGCTGGGCACGAAACTGCACACACAAGCGAGACAGGTGTTGCGAAAAAACGTGACCAAGTGCACGTGAGACTTAAAAACACTTGAAGTATCAAAGGTGTGAACCGGGGAACGAACATTGCACTTGTACAGCGGTATTTAGCCAGACACTTTCTGATCAGGGGTGTGCCGAAGTCACAAACCGGTTGTCAAACAGAACAGCACTGAATGAATGAATTGGCACTCACGTCTGCAGGCGCTGAGACTGGTCTGGGCTATTTGACCCAAGGTGGTGGAGCCACCTGGACAGGGCGTGCACACGGCCACGTTCATCGGATCCTGATAAGTGTTGACTGGGCAGCTGACGCAGGTGCCGGCAACGCTGAGGAACTCTCCGGGCTGGCACGTGTCTGAAACCATGTGAGAATGTTGATCTCCACGTTCTTTGCTGAAATGTCTGCGCGGTCAAAAAAGATGCGGCTGGCACGCATAAGTAGAGTTCAACAGGTGAACAGGATACCAGCAAGTGCACGTGTACCGAGATGCATTGACCAAAGACAAAGCAGAGGCTCAGTGATTTTCATCGCAGAGCAGCAGCAGCGTATCGAGGGAAATCAGAATCGTCACATCTCATCATTGCTGAGGAACTTTGTGTGTCATTGCTTCACTGTACGACACGCGAAGCAAAAATCTCCCCCTCAAAAAAGTCCACTACATTTTCTGTCACTCTCCTCTGACTGGCGGACGACGTAAATGGGGGCGGGAGTCACTGGTGCACACCTGGGGGGGGGGGGGATACCCATAGGGTTTGTTCAGGGTACCCGGGGGTACGTGACCCACCAAATCAAAGCTCGAGAGAAATAGATCTACTCTCTCTTGCCACAGGAATCAAAGCTGTCTTCATAAAGAGACGAGAAATCAGCATTCATCCTTCATGTTATCTGGGTCCTCTACACACCCTGCCTGTTGCCGACAATGTTGGTGACGCTGGACGTGCCCACGGGGGACGGGTTCCCGATCGTTCCGCTGGCTCCCGGCGTGTTGATAATAATGAGCAGCTCGGAGCCAGGCGCTCCGCCGAGCGCTGCCGCCAGGTCTGCCGCCGCGTTGCTGACCACGGTTGCGACGTTCGTTTCACCCGTGGGGGTCGTGTCCACCTCCAAGTCAACGACGATAATTGTTGACCCTCTCCTGCAACGGGAACCTCCAGCGTGAGACAGGCAACTTCTGCAGGTCGCTTGGGCGTTAGAGCAGCGCAGAAACATTTTCCACGAATTGACTGCGGTTTGAGAAACACAACAGCACGCAGTATTCTTTGGAAAAGTGTTGCACCGAGAACTCACACGATGAAGCAGTTGTCGAGGCGGTTGATGCCGACCAGATTTTGGATGAACCCGACGACGATGTAGCGAAGCGTGCGCGGCGTCAGCGCCCGAAGCTGAAACACAGAGAAACCCGGAAGTTGTGTGTGTGTGTGTGTGTGTGTGTGTGTGTGTTCTTGTGTGTTGGTGTGTTTGTATGTGTGCATTGTGTGTGTGTGTGTTTGTATGTGTGTGTTGTGTGTGTGTACATATGTGTGTGTAGCGTCTGCACACCAAACGCTTCTGGCTGCACTTTCAAAAAATAATTGGCCAAAATTGCAATTGACACACAGAAAGGCAACACTGCAACACAACGAGTATGCCTTTCAGGACATTTGTCGTAGAAATAGATCTGCCCTGCCGTTTAGTTCATGTGAGCCCGTACCTTTAGTTCATAAGAAATGGTGCCAAATTTGCCTCAGCCAATCAGAATGCATGGAGATATGTTGCTTCTTTGGTGTCCAGAATTAAAATGTTACTTATGCTTCTTGCTGCTTCCAGGGCCATTTGCACATGTGCCCTGGCATGAGCACAAATAATGCTCATCTCATCAGAAAGTGTGGAGAGAGATGTTGCCTCTTTGGTGTCCAGAATTGAAATGATATTCATGATTCTTGCTTCTTCTAAGGGCCATTTGCATGTATGCCCTACTCAGCTCTAGAGAGATGTTGCTTCTTCAGTATCCAGAATAAAAATGATACTTGTGCTACTTCCCAGGCCATTTGTGCATGTGCCCTGGCCTGAGCATAAATGACATTCACAAGGGATATGGGGTCCTGGTCCAAAATTTTTTCAAGTATTTTTTTCCTTGCCAAATTCTGTTTTGCCAGATCTGGCCTCCCATGAAATTTCCCAAAATGGAAGGGGGGGGGGGCAGGGGTCCTGGCCTGAAATTTTTTTCTAAGTTTTTCTGTTATCCCAGCCAAAATTTCAAAAACATTTTTTTGCCAGACCTGGGCTTCCCATGAAATTTCCCAAACGGGGGAGGGAGGGGGTGCGCACGGCTGGTCCCACTGTCACGGACATACACATACTGGCAATATTCTTCGCGCTTCCGCAACTAAAAATGGAAGGAGAAAATTTTCTGCGGCCCGAGGAAGGGCTCGCTCTGGCTCCGGCCGTGGCGTGTTGAACTCACGAAGTTAAGAACGCGGTTGCAGAGAGTCTGCCAGGCGAGGTTTCCGCGCATCGTCTGCAGCCCGGTCGGGTCCCCGATGAACTGGATCCGAATGCGCAGTTGGAACGTGAACGGGAACGCTGCACGGGGGAAAAACAGCATCAGCCGCTGAGCAAATAGTAACGTGCATTCCGCAAGTGAGCCGAACCTTGGGAGTCTGAAAGGACCCTCAGAATTACTCCAAAAGACCAACGTCAGCATTCCTCTTGCATCGTCCATCCTCCAAGGAACACACCATGTCAAAAAACCACTGCACAACATCGGAGACGCAATTCTACCTCTATTTTTCACTGTCTTGTTCCTACACAAGATCCCGGGCCAAACCGGTGACTCCTTTTGGCGCGATGTCAATTTTACTGTGCGCCTGCAGCAAAATGGCTTCAACACCAGGCCTCAGCCATGCGCGAATGAGCGGGACGTACTGGTGCAGTTGTCCGCAGAAGTGGCGCCCACAAACGGCGTCCCCGTGCGGCGTCCGATGTTGTTGAGGGGGCAGCGCGTGCACTGCTCCTGGAAGCGCAGCGGGTTGAAGAAGTGCAGCGGACACGGCGCGCACGCGTTCTGGTCGTTGCGGAACTGCCCCGCCTCACATGCAGCTGCAACGCGAACACACAAAGTGAAAACGAGACGAGGTCATGTGAACTGGAAATTTGATGGACGATATTTGATGGACGGTCATTTTGCACTGCGGTCTGCAGTTTGCCGTGCACGCACGAACTGTTTCTGGAAAACGATGCAGCGCAGTACGCGATGTACCTGTTGTTCTGAATGAAAGAAAAGCAGCATAAGAAACAACAGGTGCAACACTCACCGAGGTTGCAGTCGGACTGGGCGGTGGAGCCGACGTTCGGGGTGGTGAATCCGTCCGGGCAGTCAATGCACGGACCGAACAGCTGCGACGCCGGTTTGTAGGTGCCACGCGGACAGATGGTGCAGGGCCCAGTTCCCTCCGCTCCCTGCCCAGCGGGACATTGCCCTGAAAACCAATTGAGAGTTAGGAAGAAATGCGAAGAGAAGTATTGCACACAGACAGCGCTGTTTTTTTGGTCTCGCTGTACCGGTGTATTTTGAACGCGTGGAAACTCACGCAGGCGGACAAACAGCAAGAAAAGGTCTCATCTACCGCAGAAACAGCACTTCTCTTGCACAACACCAGGAAGCGACACTCACGCGTGCAGTCCGAGAGTGACGTGGTGCGAGCTGTGGCGGTGGACGTCCCTTGGGGGCAGTCGATACACACGCGAACGTAGGGGTCGCTCAACGGGTTGTTTTGCGCATTCACGCGCCAGTCGACCGGCTGGTAGGTACCGACGGGGCAGTCCACGCACACGTCCGGGTTGGGCGTCTGGTCCAACCGCTGCCCCAACGTGCAGTCCGCTGTGACACGAAGTGCGAGCACGACCATGAAACTGAATCGCCGGTTGCTTCTTGAAAACAACACACAGAGCAACCAGGAAAGAATCGCTTCCGAGTTCGCAATCCCGACAAAATCATTGAGTGAACGGAAACATGAGAGAAGTGTGTGGTGTGTGTATGTGTGTGTGCCGTGAGTTTGAGTGGTGTGTGCGCACGCGACGGCACTCCACTCACGTATGTCGCAGACTCCTGTGGTGGACCCAGCGGTCGCGGTCGTGGTGCCCATCGGGCAGTCTGTGCAGAAAGCGACGCCCGCCACCGTTTTGAACGTTCCAAACGGACAGAGGATGCACGTCTCCGTGATGTTGCTGAACTGATTTCCCGCTGGGCATTCGGCTGTAAAAACAATTTTTCTTGCTTGAGAGGAAGAAACCACAGCACACGGCAGCAACCCGCCAATTTCTCATCAACACAACTGTCTCATGTTGTAAAGCCTCGCTCAACTTCTCTCAGCTGCACACTGTCAATGCTGCGGCTCTACCACGACACAAACTCACCCACGCAGTCGTTGATCGAGTCCGATCCCACGGTGATAGTAGACCTCGGCACGTTGGCAGAAGTGGGAGGACAATTGATGCAGGGATGGTCGAAGGGGCGCGGGTTTGTGATTGGTTGATAGGTGCCGACCGGGCAGTTCACGCATGGAATCACGTTCGTCATGTTCAGCAGACTCGGGGTCTGACCCGCCAAACAGTTCGCTGCGTGACAATGGAAAATAGAAAGCAACGTGAACAGGAACTTGAAACGGTTGGCGCCATTTTGCGCGCCACGTTACGTGCGTGGAGATCCCGATGTTCTTGAGCGTAACAGTGTGCCAAACAGAACTGCGCCACAGAGCAGGACTCACCGAAGATGCACGCCTCGTTGGTGGTGCTCTCTTCACCCAGCGTGCGCGGCCGGTTCGCCGGACAGTCGACACACATGGCGGCAAAGATGGCGGGGTCGAAGGTCACGGCCGTGTTGACCTCCTTGTACGTGTCGATCGGGCAGATCTCGCATTCGCCTCGCGTCGTGTTGAAGAAGCGTCCGGCACGGCAGAACGCTGCGAATATCACAAGGGTCACGGGGTCCTTACAAGACACAAGAAAAGGTCACTCGCGCCTGCGCGCTGGATGAGTCGCGTCTCCGCAGACGTAAAAACAGGTTGCGCGCGATGCCTGTGCTTGTGAGGATCCACTCACTGACTTCCAAAAGTTTCCGTTTTCTTTCCACAAACGAGTTTTCCGAGTCACATGACACACAAAATTGCAAAGGGAGGAGAGTCCTGCAAGGGGAGAGGCTTAAATCACTCCTTTCGAAGCCGCACACAGTACAATCCGCTCAATACTCACCTGTGCACTGCGAGATGTTGGTGGCCCCGGCCACCACCACACCGCCCACGTTCACCGTTGTGTAGTCGGTCAAATCGCCCGGCCCGACGCAAGGCACGCAGAACGTGTCGTTGGTCTGTTCCGGCGTTTTGTACGAGCCCGGCGGGCACGGCTCGCACGTTCCAGGGTTCGTCCCAGGAATGAAGCCAACTCGGATAAAACCCGCAGAGCAGTCGACTGAAATGCAATGGTGGGCTCTAAATGTTTCTTCGTGACGCCTCTGTGGTTGGTGTGGATCACAAGCGGTTGCTACTTGCTGAAGCGCAACGGATAAAGAAACAGGCACCACGCCACGAAACGCAACACTGGTTCTCTTCCCCCTCCCATTGTTGTATTGAAAAAAACGAAACAACCCCTTATTCAGTGTGAGAGTGTGTGTGGTGCATATTCGCGCAATCTGAATTTTATTTTTTCCTTTTCTGAAACTGGTGCAAGCCACAGACAGAATCTTGTACACTGAGTACCAGACCACGTGGACGCAGTTTGCGTGCAAAACTGCTTCGACTCCGACACGAACCTCTGTCGCAGTCGGCGAGAGAGACACTTCCGGTTCCTTCCGTGGTGAGGATGCCTGGGCACGAGACGCAGCGCGTGTGCACGCCCACCGTGCGGTACGTCCCGACTGGACAATTCTCGCACTGGTTGAAGGTGGCTGTCAACTGCTGTCCGTCCTCGCAGGCGGCTACAACAACGTAACAAACGATCAGCAAGCACAAACACAACGTGTGTCAAGTCAAGCTCTCATGAACACAAAAGTTCACTTTGTTCCATGGTCCGTTGAAATACTCGCGGAGAATCTTTTGGTTCCGTTGTTGCAGATGGCAATCCGGGAGGTTCAAGTTCCAACCGAAGAAAATGGCTCGACACCATTGGCAGGTGCCCATGCGCCTCACCTATGCACTGCGTGATGCTTCGCGCGCCGGTTTCCGACGTGATTTGTCCCGTGGGGCACTGCAGGCAGTTCCGCTTCCCGGATTCCGGCTGGTAGAAGCCAAGTGTACAGTTCTCGCACACGCCGCCCAAGCTGCCGTCGTTCACGTTGCGTGTCCCAGGCGGGCAAATACCTGCAGACACACGTGTTTAGACACCGTGTCACCGATGCACGTGTCACTGATGTGGTGAGGTTGAATCAATGGAAGAACGGCCTTATCCTCCCAAAAATAACAGTTCGTTCAAAAGTCGTTTCAAGGACTTTTTTTCTCAAACACAAGGGCTTGATTGAAACTTTCATGCTGAATCTTGCTGGACCAAACAGACAATTCTACAGTCCGCTATGTTAATTCTCACTGGCCTACTGCATTAAACACGCGTGATCTTACGGAAACAAGCGGAGGAGCTGCGGGAGCCGATCTCCTCCGTCACCAGCTGGTTCGGACACGGGATACACGCTGTCTGGCCCGTTCCGCTTTGGTAAAACCCGATCGCGCATGGCGTGCAGCTGGTGGTCGTCGTGTTGAGGAACGTGCCCGCTGTGCACTCAACTGCAGAACAAAACAGCCAATCATGCACGCAGCAAACCCAGCCCCGCGACACACCGAGGCTCAGCCAAACAAAATCCAAGAAACAAAGCCAAATTGATGTCGTGCTGTGGCTTCTGGTTTGTATCCCACAGCTGAACCTTTTGTGACTGAACACAGAAACTGTAGTATATTTGATCTGTTCTGTCATGTTCTTGAACTGTCAACACACCACCGCCACATTCTGTATCAATCTGGAACATTCCGTAACATTCATGTGTCAGTCAACTTGGGTTTTCAACCAGAATCTGTCACAAGCTTGTCAGTTCATCACCGACCAATAAAAAAAAGTAACATCATGAAGATTTAACTTGGAACACGACTTTGTCTTCATTCTACAGAAACACAGAATCGATTCACATGAGCAGCATATTTTCAGTTGCATGGCTTTGTTTGCGGACCGAATGTGTGGGAAAAGTCTTCGTTCTTTCATTCACTCAGTCTGACACGTTTGAACTTGTCATTCAGTCAACCAAAGAATCGTTGGCGCTCACCGCAGTCGTCTCCCTGCACCTGGCAGCCGTTCTCGAGGCACATGACCTGCTGGGCGTAGCGGAACGAGTTGTCCTGGTTCAGAGTGAGACTTCCTGCGTAGCTGCGTTGATTCAAGTTGTTCTGGACCGAATTCTGCACGGAAGAGAGATGCGAGGCACATGAGGATCGGGGCAGCTGATCACGTACAGGCTGCTCCAGACTGAGTGCGCCATGCACTCACGTGTACAAGTCACTTGTCCATAATTCTGACGGGACACCAACCCTATCCGTCATTGCATGGACTGCAGTGAAGGTGTGAGAAGACTGTGGTGATGAAGAGAGTGAGTGAGTACACTGGGGTGACGGAGTGAGCAGGACTGAGATGATCGAGCTTGCTGGTGCGACGGTGGAAGGGGTGTGACTGACCGTGGGATCGAAGGCGCGCTCCACGGTGATGGCCTGGGTCAGTGCGGCCTGCGTGTTCACCAGCGGCTGTGACCCCAGCATCCGCCTGCAACAGCAATGTGACGTCATATTGTAGCGTTTGTCACGTCAGATTTGTCGATCGCGTGATTGTCAAGTCTGGTATGACTGCCGCGTGATATTGAAAGTTTGTCAGAACGTATCCTGTGATCAAAACGTATCGTGTTATCATCCTAGCTGCGCTCTGCACCCCTGACCGCGTTACACCTCAATGTTGCCGCACGTTGTTGGAACACGGCACACACAGGTCATGTTGGATTCGCTCAATCTTATTCAGACGAGATGTCAACGTCAGATTGACTTGTCACATCGTCACATGGATGCGCAGCGCACAAGGCTTCAAAACAGCGGATTCGTAAAACGCAGCGGCTCCTCTTGTTCTGTTTCCTGCAGTTGTTCAGCGTTCCCACGTCATCTTCTCCTGTTGTGCAGAGGTTGCACAGCCTCACCTCACGTTCGACACCTGCGCCATGACGGGGAGTTGTTCGTTCGCAGCGATGCCGTCCACGTTTGGAAGAGTGATCGTGACGTCGGTACAGCCCGCCTGCCTGCACAAACGCCCGTTGGCAGCGTTCCCATTGTCCCAGGCAACGATTTGTCGAAGCAAATCCACGCGTAGCTCGTCCAGCGATGTGAACGGGGCATTCGTCGTGTAATTGAATGACCACTGCACGTTGAACGCCGAGTTGCAGCGTCCTGTGCAAGAACAAAGGGCGATGAGGTCATCGTGAGGCAAAACAAACACAAAACTGGTTCAAGTGGCCGACTTGAGTGACCATCAAAGGAAGCTGTTTCCACAAAGAAATTTGTCGGCAAGAAAAGAACACAACCTGGCATGTGCGTGATCATTTGTTGCGTTTGCGTGCACCCATTTGTGGTGGTGCGGGAACGAAGTCGTTGAAACCTTCAGTGTCTCTTGCTGCCGGTGTTTGCGCAAAAACACGAGCGGTTCCAACACAACATGCGCGTCAGTGACACTTACGGCCGCACTCGGGGACCTGGAAGGGCGTGGTTGGGTTGGTGATGTCGGTGAAGGACGACGGGCCGCAGTTGATTTTGCGCGCGACAGGCTCGAGGAAGAGGAAGTTGTTGCTGTTGATGCACTCCGGAGTGCAGGAGCGGTAGAGACGCGGCGTCCCGAAGTTCCGACACGTGAAGCGAACAGTCTGCGTGTTGGCGTAGGTCGGGCACTGACCGTCTGTGCAAAAAGCGAGGCGAAAGCGTTCAAGTTACCAAAGGGTGAATTTACCAACACGAGTGCCAAGTATCAAACCCAGACACGTGCACAGACTGGCGACATGTTTTGTTCATTCACAAACAAAACAAACCACGAGAGGAATATCCTGTCAAGAAACAACACTCACAGCTAGCGTAGCCAAAGAAGGCGCATTCAGCAAAATTGCCGTTGGAGTCGGTCGCTCGATAAATCACCTCCGACGCACCCGTCAAGAAGAAACCGACTGCAACACAAAGCGCACGTGTCAGAAGTTCATTGCGTCCATTGCCTCTTCAAAAACTGAAGAGAAGCAAGTGCTTTTTGACAAAATCGATTGAAACGCCACGACACCTCGTGCCATGTTCACTCAGCTGCTCACCTGGTTCCTCCTTTTGCACAGTGAGGGTCGTGCCCGTGCCCACAGGCACGAAAGTGGGTTCGGGATAGGTGACGGGGGCGGACAGCTGGTCGGGGTCCTTGAACGTGGCGGCGTAACTTGGACACGTTGCAATGGTCGGCGGCGACCGGCTGAACCCACCTACAGCAGATATGCCACGTGGCGTCTGGTCAAGTGATTCTGTCGTTGCAAGGGGAGCTCAGGGCCCAGACACGCCCACAACCACCCGCTTATTTATTTTGATTTGCGTCGTCATAGGTGAACGTTTCGCTTCTTTCAAGTTCCAATTATTGTTGCCGTCAAAACCTCCCCAACGTTCTCGAACCAGGGTCATACTGGACTTCGGATGCCCCCTCCCAACCCCAAACCCCGGAGAGTTGTTCGGCTTTGGAACGGGTGACGCGTCCGTCTTGATTCGCATTCGGCGCCTGAGCGCGCTGGATGCGCTACCTGAGACTTCGCAGTTGAGGGAGCAGAACCGGGACGGGCAGCTGAAGACGACTCCGAACGGGCTGTACCCGTCGAACGCGATGATCGGCGTGCGGCCCGTTGATAGCGGCTGCACGTTGTTGAGCACGTCTTGCCGCTCCAGAGACGTCAACGCGAAATCGAAATACTCGACGCGCGTGACGGAACCCGCAAAGTTGTCACCGCCCAGTTTGAACACCATGCTGGAACAGGACGAAGACAGCGTGACTGCATCGCGAACTCATCGTAAATCTACTCACTACTCAGACGCGCATTATGCCCGCGACTCAGACACGCGCGACACTCACTACTCGGGAATGGTGATTCCGTCGGGCACGCCCATGTCCACCAATTCCACGTTGTCGATCGTAAGTCGAACCACATTGTCGTTGGCGTCGTACACGACGATGACGCGGTGCCAGCTGCCGTCGGAGAGGTCCGTGCCGAGGTCGACGATGACACCAGAGGTCGACGAGAAGAATTCGGTGATCGTCACGTCAGTGATGCTGAGCAAGGTGCGGCCACCGGTGTTCACCGTGGGGTCCCTGCAGCCGCAGTAAAAACAGTCTCAACAAGCGAAAAGACGCAAATTCGACACGTCTGTTGCACCTGTTCGCCGGGTGTGCTGTTGAGTGAGGCCTGCCCACTGACTGCCGTCCCATGAAACCCCGTGACTCACGGCGCTTCATGTGTGGGAGGAGCTTCGGTGCCGGCCGCGGTTCTCTGATGAGAACCAACACCAACCGTGGTCGTACGGCACTTTTTCCCTTGAGAATATGTCTTCATTGTTTCCCTCCACGTACGTCACCAGAATGTACTTTCAAAGATTTCGCGCTGTTGCTTTGATATCACACACCAAGGAAACCAAAATAGGACTGGTTTGCTGTATCAGGCCGCGTTCGTGGAGAAGAGTCGCGGGTTCTGTGCGCACTGGCGTGACGCCCACAACTAAAACGGTCAGTGCTTCGCTTCCACTGCAACGAGAAGGGAACTCACGGCGCATCGCAGAGCTCGAGCCACATGCCGGACGCGCCCGCCTGGAACTGCACGTAGGCGACAACGGTGAAATTGGTGGCGGTGTTGGGGCCGCCGGGGTTGCCGATGCCGGGGGTCATGAGGCGCGTGCGGAGGCCGCGCCGCAGCTGAATGTCGCAGTTGTAGTCCGCGTCTACATGCGAGGAGAGAGCGAGAATGAATGGAGAGTGAGTGAGTGAGTGAGTGAGTGAGTGAGTGAGTGAGTGAGTGAGTGAGTGAGTGAGTGAGTGAGTGTGCGCGCGAGTGTGTGTCACCTTTGCTGCAGTCGGGCCCCGCGGTTCCGTAGAGGCAGCGACAGCGGGCCATGTTGGCCCCGTCCACGCACGTTGACCCGCGCTGACACGTGAAACCCAGCGTCTGACACTCGTTGATGTTGATCTCGCAGTTCGTACCCGTGAAACCTGTGGCGAAATCAGTGCCAGTGTGACCATGCTGACCACCACTCTGACTTTCATCGCATTTAAAGAGCACGGGGCATTGACTGAATACTTTAGTTCGCCCCACATGGGCACGTTTTCTTTCGTGTAAACAAGTGCCCCAACAGAAAATGGCATTGTGTTTAAAGGCAGAGACAGACACAGGAACAGGTTGGCGCGTCCTGCGTCGCGTTCCTGTGATTGTACGTGGAGTGAAACAGAACCCGTAAACGAGAATAAGGACGCGATGAACAACGAATCGAGTGCAAGCCTGGCCTGAATTTTTGGAACCCGGTTTTTACCTGGCGCGCAGGTACAGTCGAAGGCCTGGCCGGCGTTGGTCGTCGTGCACGTGCCTCCGTTCCGACACGCGTTCGCTTCGAGCGCGCATAAGTCCTGCTGACACTGGCAGTTCAATCCAGTCTGGCCTGGGGCTGAAGGAGAAAGCCGTCAACACCAGTCATCCAGGTGCTCGCAAGTCTCTACCTCAACTGTCGGGTCTTCTTGTGGTGCGGAAACGAGCTGCGTGACTGCTTATCAATAGCCTGGTATTGAACTACGGGCAGTAGGGCTGATCTTGCAGTTTGTTTTCCCAAAGATGGGCCCAGGGACCTCTCATTTGCCCCAAAGAATGCTTCCAGTGTTACCCTTCGAGGGGGCCCTGCAATATGCAGGAGCCAGACAGCACATTGCAAGGGGGTGGAGAGATCAACACGAGTTTTACAATTTTTGCCGATGTTTCATCGAATTCTGAGATTTTCCTTTCAAGACGGTGACCGGGTGGGTGGGCTTCCTCCACCCCGAGTCCTGAGCAAAAACGAGTAAGTTTTGTTTTGTTTTCAGGGGGTGGGGGTGGGGTCCTTCCAACGTTTTGCCTTCAGCACGGGGGGGGGGGGGCTTCCACTTTTAACGGGGGTGGAGTCCGTGTATGTTTTCAAGAAATCGTCACCGAAAAATACGCGGTGGTACTCTGGCCAGTCGGCACGTGTGCAAAAGAAAGCGTGTGCGTGTGTGCGAGAGGGAAGGATCAGATCCACCCTGGCCTTGTAGAACACAAGGGAGACTCTTACGGCAGTTACAGCCCACGAGGCCATCCTGGCGAACACACGTTCCTCCGTATATCTGCGGGCAGATGATTGTCGCGAAGCCCTGCGTGCACGGGTTGTTTGTCGTCTGGCAATTCTGCCCGAAGTCACCCTGGTCGCAGCTGTCCCCGCACAAGACACAAAGGGTAAACCACGTTCTTCCAAAATGCAAAATGATCAGTGAGAGACACACTGAACGTTCATCAAATATACTGTTGTCGGTCTGGGCCGCAAGGTGAAATACAATTCAACACCCAGGCGGGAAAAAGAACGAATCAAGTGATACATACACGCAGGCGACGGTTCCAGGGAGCCCTATGCAGCGTCCGTTAATGCACGTGTTCGCAAAGGTGCACCGGTCAATGAGCACGTCGCAGCGCCGACCCGTGTAGCCCGACTCGCACGAGCACGAGAAGTCATCCACGACGTCAACGCACGTGCCGTGCACGCACGGGCGCCCCTCACACCGGCTGACGGAAGTCTGCAGACAACATGAACAACGCTTTTTATGACGTATTTTTTGATGGTGTGAATGAAGTATGTGGGCAGTGCATGGTTGTCTGCCGAGAGCGGCCCTGTTGTCATTCGTGCCTGAATCGCACTGGGTGCGTCATCATTGCGTCCAAGCACGAGTCAACAGGAATGAAAACGTTTTCAAGCAGATATCCTCTGTCCTACTTTTGAGTAATAACAAGACAAGTCAACTTCACAAACATGTTTTCTGAATTGCGTTGGAAGTGGTTTTCCCAAGATTGTGTCAAAGACCTGATTCTGTCAGCTTTTTTCAGTTACGTTCTCCAGGATAAGTGCACAGGGTCGTAACACACAAGCCAGTTAGTCAGTATGTGACCGGCTTTGGGACTCGCTCGTTCACTCACCTCGCAGTTGACTCCTGTGAAGCCCGGGTTGCAGATGCAGTTGTAGGAGTCGATGAGCGCGAGCTCGGGGTCGAAGAGACCGCTGACGCACTGCGCCGTGTTCGCAGCCACGCAGACGCCCTCCACGCAGCGGTCCAGCAGGGAGTCGCACCTGTCACCTGCGCAGCGTGGGGCACTCTCACACACGTGTTTCGCTCATGGCAACAGGAATCGCGCGTTTCTTTGTTGCTGACTGTGTCTTTCTTTGTAGACGAAGTAGATCTACTTTCTTTCCGGTCTTGGTGGATCAGCCTGAGCTGAGCGACTCAGCCTGAGACATTTTTGAGAATTTGTCTTTGAGCTGTTTGGCAAAACAACTGATTCTGATGAGATCAACATTTTCACCGGTTGTCGCTGACATTCATGGCTCACCGGTGTAGTCGGGGTCGCAGACGCATTCCGCGGTCAGGTTGCCGTAGTCGACGCAGCGCCCGTGCTCGAGGTTACACCTGCCACTGCACGGGTCGAACGGTTCCTGACACTGCGCGCCCTGCCACACCCCCGTCTCGCACACACAGACGAAACCTGCGAGACAACATGACAACCAGCAAAGTGAGATCAAGAAACTGTGACTTGTCGTGAATTCTGTCCGAAAATTATCAAGTGGCAGACATACCACCAACAGGAAACGATGGCCATCGTGTTCTATTGTCCTTAGAAAATGTTTGCCATGCGGAAAGAATTTCGCAATACATTGTCAAAAGGCCTCCACTCACCTGTCAGGCTGAAAACAGAATCCAGACACGTTCCGTTGTTGACGCACGGGTTCTGCGCGCACGGGTCGATGGGAATGCAACCCTGGTCTTGCGCTGAAAGCAACCACAACACACAGGTAAGTTTTCATCAGAAATACAACGCCAGAAGCAACTGAAGGGGCAGATCCAAATGCACCAACGACGATGTGCAAGACCTTTCGAAACACCAAGACGGAAATTTTGGACGTGTCTGATTGGCGCATGTTTGTGGCAGTGCACAAGGTGAAGTGAAGAAGAAGACGGTTTTTCATCGTGTCATGTCTTCAGAGCTCACACAGGAGTCAAATCAAACACGACCGTTGTCTTTTCGCGTGGACACAATGGCACCAAAGAGACTGAATTCTGCCGACACCGACACCGACGCCCTCTTCCCTCATTCATCACAACTTTCCCCTCGGAACAGGGCCTCAACACCATCCCCTTCCTCCTTTGCCACACCACACGTCACCCAACCCTCACAAACGCCAACTCAAAAACACACACACACACACACACACACACACACACACACACACACACACACACACACAACACTGGAACCGTAGCCCAACCCGACTCACCATCGTTCATCTCCCCGGGAAGACAGGCACACTTGAAGGTCGAGCTGGCCGGGTCCGGGTAGCACTGGCGTATTCTGTCGCCAGAGTTGCAAACCGTCTGCGCGAACTGGTTGCACAAGTTGCTGTCCAGAAACTCGCAGCTGAAAATAACAACAGCAGTTTCCGATTGGTGTCGAAACATTTGTTCTGAATGAACAATTTCCATCCAAAGCCCTTGTGCGCTTCTACGATCTGGTGGAACGTTGTGGCGAGACACGCATTCATTGTCGGTGCGCCTGTTTCAATCCGCATCGCCTTGTAGAGACAGGCAGCTTTCACGGTGGTGAACCATCTGACGGTTCCCTGGACGAGGCGGGTGTGCTTCCCTCGGAGCTCTCCCTTGCCCACATCTTACCACAACGAAACACTGGGCAAAAACTTGGGACTCATTTCAAACTGTGAATGTTCCTGAAGCGCAATCCACGAAGTACCCGTGCCGTCTCGTGCTCTATTGTGTAAGACACACCCCAAGATTTGGTCCTGTTTTCTGGTACCAACGTTCATAGACAAAATAGTAAATTCACACTCATGTATGAGACGCACCCCTTCTTTTGATATTCAATTTTGGGGCATGAAGTGCGTCTCATACACGAGACGGAACGGAACTTTGGCGCTGAGTGAAGGAGGTCCGACAGAAATGTTTTGGCCCTGACGGTGAACACCAGAGGAAACATGAAGAGTCTGAACTGAAAGACACGCAGCAGCGTGTTGACCTGCAAAAGCGCAATGTCCTTCAGGGCGCTGGACATCCGGATACCTGTTACAATTTTGTCCCGCCCACACCCTTGCGCATGATAGTCAGGAGTGCGAGACATCGCGGCTTTGTCCGCCATTATACAGGGGAGGGGATGATGACGGACGGCGCCCATCAAGCTTGCGATGGTGGCGCCCACAAACATGAAGCCGTCGAGGCGCACGCACTTGTTTCCGCTGGCACCGGTCGGGCAGCTGCACGTGTATCCGTCCGGGTCGGCCAGGTTGATCACGCACCCCGCCGAGTTGAGACATGTCGGCTCGTTGTTCAGGTTGCAGAAATCTGCAAAAACGGTGAAAAAATTTCGAGTTGCAACTTTGTCGGCAAGTTGTTTTCGCAACTGGTAAGACTGTGAAAACCTTCACTTGCAGGCGGGAAGGGGTGGGGGAGTTGCATGAACTTCTGCCATTTGTTTACCTGCCCTTCAGAGTGACAACAACAGACGCGCGGCCAGAAACGCAAAGGAATCGACTCACCGAAAGCGTTGCCGCAATCGTCGCCGAAGTAGCCAAACTGACAATCGCACTGGCGCCTGGTGTTCGACAGCGGGACGCAAATCCCTCCATTCTGACACGGAAAACGCGTGCACACAGGCAGCTGGATGTTGCACCTGAGACGTCACAACGGCGTAATGAGTGAACATTCAACATCTCTCGTGAGACCTTTGAATTGGTGACGTGTTACATTTCTGCTTGCACATGAATTATCCTCTTTCGCTCTGTGTTCGTCAATTCGTCAAGCGTTTCGTCTTGACGTTCTTGCACAAGTTCAGGGATTATTCAGAGCTTTCGAACGCGCGTGCAAAGGAAAATCTCACTGGTTGGGCGAGGAAAGTTCCCACCTGCAGGCAAGTCACTGCGGCCACCCAGATTATTCTTCAAAGTTGGATCTTTCCGCTACGTATTAACGTGTTGACACACTTCCCGTGCCACTGAATATTTCTGGAATCCCTCAGCCCCCTTTCTGAAGAAGTCCCCACTCAAGAGTTCTGTTCACTTACAAATCGCCAGTGAAATCGAGCGTTGTTCGACAGATACACTGGCTGTTGTCTGCGTTCTCCGCCTGGCAGACCGACTGTTGCTGACACTGATTGTTCACGGTGCACGGATTGAACGAGGCCACCAGGTCCTCGCAAAGGTCTCCGGTGTAAACTGAAATGAAACCCGGGACATTGATATTTGACGCAAGCGCCGCGCCTTGGAAATTAACAAATCTGGCAAATGTGTCTCGTTCCTCTGGAAAAGGCCGAGATGTTTGGTATGGGGTCACATGGCTTTCAACTGAAGAAAACAATAAAAAGGTGTATCGACAACTGTGAGTGTTGCACACTTACAGCTGGTTCTCACTGCCTGTCTTTCCGCGATGACAGCGCTGCGCCCCACTCTGTTTGAGGCTGGAATTTGTGAGAAGGGGATAAAGAAGAAGTAACACGTCGCTGGGTTGGAGCTCCTGTCGAAGAAAATGAACTCGCAAAGCCGGCTGCCCGCTCCAGGGATTCCCGTCTGAGTTCTGCAGTTCTCCTGACACACGGCCAGTGTCAAGGGTCCGCCATTAGCTGCGTTGTCTATCGCCTGGTCGGTGTTCAAGTTTGGCACTTGGACGTTGAGGCCGTTGGCTGTGACTGACATGGTGCTTGTCTCCGCTGAAAAAAATAACGAATGTGAATTCAACGAGGTCGAAGGTCAACCAATAACAAATTGCTTCGAATTGTTTTGTGGGCCAGTTTGTAGGCAGAAGGTCAAAAGTGAAGCGCAGTCGACGCGCACGTATGGTGCAGAGCACAGCAGTACGCACTTCCTGGGCAGGTGCACGAGTAGCCGCCGTTGGTTTCTGGCACGCACGTGCCACCGTTGTAACAGGGGTTCTGGCCGCACGGCTGGAGGGCATTCTCACAGAAGACGCCCGTGAAGCCTGAAAGACACACAAGCACTCCACTTGAGGACTTTGACCAAATTTGTGCACAGCCTCACGTGTGGCCACGTGAGGCTCCCTGGTCCCTCTGGCAGTCACGCAAACAAAGAGCTTCATTTCGCTGACACAAACACGCAGCTTGTGTCATATTTCGGCAAAAAAGATCCATTCTAGTGAGTGGACCCGAAAGAGATACGAAGGTCCCTTGCGGGATCCTCTGGCAAGAAAAAGAGCATTCTGTGATTTTTGTCCAGAAAGTTTCCCATCTGGCCAAATTTCCAACTCACTTCTCCACAGCTGACATTCCTGAACTTACGCAGTGTCTATTCACAGGATGTTATGATCAAATGACGTCACAGACACGCTCATTACCTGGTACACAGTCACAGGCAGGAATGTTGCCACGAATTTCGCACGTGCCCCCGTTTTGACACGCGACGTTGTTGTCCGCGCACACAGCACTGTCTGAAAATGAATGAACAAGTTCAAGCTCATTTGACTGCACATACGCGGTTCGACGTGACACGCAGACTGTCCTGCTTCATTGATATCACAACAATCTGATGGGGAAAATAACCATTGGACTGGGTTGCACCAGAACTCGACGATTCCCACCCGGCGTGTCATGATGCGCACAACACAGCTCGCGCAGTTCGCAACTGCACAACGCCCATGTGTCCACGTTGGACGCAGAACACAAACCCACCTCGAACTCAGACAATAAGGTGAATATTTGCACGAATTCGAATGGATGGATCAACGGTCTGATGGACTGTTCGACTTGGAAAATAAAAAAACTCCCCAAAGCAAGCTCGAATATATGTGCTCAAACGAGAGAATCCCTCTCACCAGACGTGGTGCAGTCGCTGGAGCTGTCGCTGCCCGGCTGCCTGGTGGAGCGTCCGTTTGCACAGGAGGTGCAGGAGGTGCGTCCGACGTTGTTCTGGTAGGAGCCGACGGGACACGCCCCGCACGGTTCGTACCCGGTTTTCGAGTAGGTGCCGACTGAGCACCGCACTGCAAGAACGTCACATCATGAGCTCACCCTTGCAGGTCTGTTCAGTTGGGACCGGTCGAGGTGCACTAAAGCGTCAGTTGTTTGCCAGTTTCAACAGCGGTTTTGCAGTTTGCTTTCACTCAATTGGAATCGAACGCCCTTGCAAAATCATCCTTCAAACGGAGCAGTTTGCCGGCAAATTTTAACGGTCTATCTGTATTGACAACCTGTCACGGAGTACTTGACGCGTCATTCGCAACACCCAACGCTGTACAACGCGCAAGTGGTTCAAGTGAGCAAGCCAAAGGGAAAACTTGTCTCTTTGCTTCTCTTCCAGCAAGAAACAGTTGCTTCGCGCCCGACTGCACTTACCCGCGCACTCGTCCGCTGCCGCAGTCCCCGGGAAGACAGCGAACCTGGTGGAAGCGCAGAGCGTGCTGGTGAGGCCATTGGAGGACCAACGCCCGCGGGAGTTGGTCGATCCGGGCGGGACGATTGTGCACGGTGATAGCCCTGACCCCGCGGTGCCCACGAAACCGGCCCGGCACCGCTCTGCAAAAATCAGAAACACGACGTGTCACGAACTTCACGCTGGAGACATGCAAAAAACCAACAAAAATTTGGCCTCAGGCTTGCCCAACACTGTACCCAGCGTGGCGGTCAGACAAACTTTCCAGTTCACCAATGCAGCACACGAAGGTTCCGCCAAGAAGTGCGTTTGAGACAGTTTACAAAAACTGATTTTTCATTTTCTTTGCAGGATATGGAAATGCCTCGTTAGCCTGAGCGGAAGGAGAATCATTTCAAGGCGTAACAACAACACATTCAGCGCACACACGCGCCCCATATTTCCTCTGCTCCTCGGTGTTGTTCTGCTCCTCGGTGTTGTCAGTTTTGAAAGTGAAAAATAAAAATAAGTCTCCACGTGGAGGAGTGCTCTGGTTGGGGAAAGTGCTGCGGCAATTTAAAGGAGGGTTTTGAAAAAGAAAAAAAAGAGTTGTCTTCGGGAGGAGGTGAAGGGGCATGTGCCGGGCGGGTGGGACGTATCTTGGTACCTTTGCATTCGTTCACATCACGTGCTCCTGGCCGCTCGGTGCTCGTCCTGGTGGGGCAGCTACTGCACGTCGTCTGCCCCACGTCGTCCGAATAGTCACCCACTTCGCATCGCACGCACGTATCGGTGAGTGTGTTGTAGAACGTTCCCCTCGGGCACGGCACTGCGAGAAAAATGAACACATAGATCAGTCCTCGTACAGTAGATCTAATTTTCAAGAAAGAAAAGCAGAAAAGCATGACATGGTGAAAAAAGCACTGTTTGAAGAAAAAAGCACCTTTTTGTCCAAAAAATAGCACAAAAAAGCACTTTTTGAAATGACCATGAAAAAATTTCCATAAAAGTTCAAAGAAACATCTCAAGAATAGTTTTATTCTTTTCAACTTTAGGTTATTCTTCTGTGGTATTTTTCCTTTACTTTGTCAGGTGGTACAAAAGGCTTGAAAAGTAAATGACATACATTTTATAAATTATTATCTGAGGAAAACCCTGAGGTATTTTTCAAAAAATACTCAAAGTGTACAAAAATTACCATTTTTACTGATATTTTTCCAAAATCAATAAAAAAAGCACTTCAATGCCAAGAAAAAGCACAAAAAAGTACAAAAAGCAGGCTAGTCAAAAAAAGCACAAAAAAAGCACAGTGCTTTACAAAGCACTTTGTACGAGCACTGCATGATTGATGAATAAACGCACAGTCGCAATGCAGCAGAGTGCACGCCTCTTGCAGCAGAGTCCACGTGTACGAAGCCGATATGACAGGAGCGACTTGCTTCTTTTTCAACACAAGTTTTCAAAGATTTTTTTTCCACAAAGTGCGTTTGAGATTTTCTGCATTGCCTGACTTTTCTCCGGTCCCTTTATTTCGGCTTGTTTAACATGACAAACAAACCACACACTGTGAGTGCAGTCAGTGTTTGAGGCACAGACATTCCACAAGAACGGTGCTCCTCTAAACAAAGAGAGAATTTCTGAAACAAATACGTACAACACTGGCCCAGTTGAGAAACCAGTATCTCTCCCTGGTTCCCCAAACACTGCTGCGAAGCGGTTGAGCCAACGGGAGTCGCCTCCCTCACGGCCACGTTATTCAGAGTGACAAGGCGGGTTGAAGTGATGACCCTGCTGCACGACCCGCCGGTGGGTGGAACCGGCCGCCCAACACTTGACTCGGGCGAATCAAAGGCGTCAGCGAGCGCGGCCCGACACAGCGCGTCGTTGCCCGTCGTGCCACTCGGGATCAACTCGAACCGAATGCGGAACCGAATCTGTGGTCGAGAGAAGCAGCAAAACTCGTGTTGAGCGGCTTGGTTCACACCGGATGCGTCAAGCTCAACAAATCGCAAGCAACAAAGCAACGAATGAGAGCTGTCGTGACGTAGTTTTTCTGCCCTGGAGCGACCCTCCGCCCATCACTCACTCCCACCGACCCCCGGGGTTCTTGAGAATGGTTGGTAAACGAAGCGAGAGTTGGTCGCGTCTCTTTTGCAAGCAATTTCACCCACCTCTGTGACTCTGCCTTGTAAGTTTTGGCTGTCAGCCTCCAAGATGTTCACGTCTTGGAGGGTGTACGGGCAACTGACGCCGAAGATGTTTTGATTGGCAAACCAGTCTTGCAGCTGGTCTTCAAAGTTGTTTCCACTGGTGGCTGGAGTGCCAGTGGTTTGATCGAACCGATTGTACCACGCAGTGGTGCAGGAGGCCTGCATGAGGTACGGAAATGACCCCCCGCTCGCGTCTCGAGCGTGATAATAGGCGTTCACGTCAATGACGGCACGAGGTGACGTCAACTCTGGAAAGAAAAAGACGGATAGCATCCACATTGGCCTCAACGCACATTGGGCCTGAGGTTTGAATCAGAGAGAAGATTGTTGATACGTACGAACGCAATCGAACACATATCCGTCCGCAGTGTCGGGTGCCGTTCCCGTCCACTGTCCGTTGTTCGTGGTCGGGTTGCAAGTGTACGTTTGCGTGGTCAACAGCGCATTGTTGACGAACCGGAATCTGCAACAAGACGACGGGTCATTCGCGACAACCACGCACACACATTGCGTCGTGGGTCATGTTTCCTGCAGAATACCAACACAAGTCAAAGGCCTACCAACAGTTGGTTTGGTAACCAGCAGCCATGGTTGGGGGGGGGCAAACCAACCATTGGTTTTGTAAATGGTGGCATTCGTCATGAACCATTGGTTTTTATTCCCCCGCCCCGTAAACTAACTGTCCGCACACAGAACCCACCATCTCGATAGCACTCAGCCCGAAGATCGCCAAAATGCCGAGGGCGAAAACATCGCGTTGTCTTTGCACACCGAGCCGTAAAGCTTCAATTTTCTAATTTGAAAAAGCTTCATGTCTTTACGAAAGACGATCTACGTGCTTGCACAAACGCTTCGAAACTCGTGATGAAAACAGCGGATTGTTGGGCTCGAGACCGAGTGCGGAAACGCGAGAGAGCGAGAACTGACTGCGTGGTGTCGGTGCAGCTGACGGTACACGTTCTCGTTCCCTGCGCGTCAGCAGCCGTGCACGATTTCACTCCGTTCTCCGGGGTACGCAACCGGAAGTCTGAGCACGGCGCAGCTGCAACAAAGCAAAGCGGACCCACGTCACACGGTGTCTATAGATCGCACGACACTTACAAGATCTGACCGGAGCTGGGCCGAAGAGGTCCGATTTCTGAAAGCTTAGGACAAGGATGAAAGGAACTGCTTGACCGTGTTGAAGAGAAAACGAAAAGAGGAAGGACAGTTTCTGACCTGACGTGTTGTGTTGTGCGAATGAATGTTGTGCGAAAGCGGCGTGAAGATGTGATGGTTGCTGCAGAGACACATCGTGTGATCAGTTGACAGAATTGAACAACTGTGTAATCTGTTGTCAAACAATGCTCGTATTCTTTGAGAGCATGTTTGCACGTCTTCCTTCTGGTTACGTCAATTTTAGAAAATGACAACCATGTCTCTCAATGCGTTGTTGTTGTGCGAGGGCTGTGGATACGGACAGGGAAGAAAGCAAGAACGGGACACAAATTGATGCAGACGTGGATGCGGGTCTGTGGACATCTGTTGACAAAGACTCCCATGTGTGTTTGTGTTGGTCGGCACGCACACATCGACATTTAGGCACATTTGGACAAAAAAAAAAAAACAGATCAACACACGCACGCCAACAGGCGGGGCACTGATGTGGTCAAAGCTACGTGCCATCTCAACTCAAATACCTTCCACTTCGAAGTGGCGCACGCACGACTGTGTCTCCCCAAAAATATCTGTCAGCGAGAAGGTGACGTAGGCGCCAACAGCGATGTCTTCGGGTCCGACGGTGAAAGATGTCGGGTTGATGTCGAAGGTCGCCAATTCGTCCGCCACAGCCTCCACCACCCCGTCGCGCAGGTCAGCCGTCACAACCGCAAACAGGTCGTCCACGGTGAGCTCCACCGTGATTGGTGCGCCGTCGATCGGGATCACCGTGACGTTGTTCGACATCTCGCAGTCAAATACAAAATCGCCTGGTTCTGCAAGGAGGACAACGAGCAGGTCGTCACTTCAGTTCGGCTGACTTCAGGTGTCGTTTTATTTTCTGCGAAGCTACCTTTGTACACGCATGAATGACGATGCATTGGGCGTGTTCGAGTTTTCTATGCACACGCCGAACGCACTGCGGCCCTTCAGGCGTGAATTGCATCCACTGGAGCGTTACGGCTCGAAGCGCACCGCGCGCCAGTCGGACAGGCGCTCGCACAGATTCTGGGTGGCAGGGTACGTACCGAGAGCTACGATAGGAATGACGCAGGTGGCCGTGTTGCCGCCCGGGTCCGTCGCTGTGTACGTGATGTCCGTGTTGCGGACGGTGATGGGCGTGCCCTCAGCCAAGCTCCGCGTCAGCGACCTGATGCCCGTGTTGTCAGTGACGATGAAGGGCAACAGCAACGGCACAGTGTCTCTTATGATGATCGTGGTGCGGTTCGGGCACTGCGTGAACGTGGGGGGCTCGATGTCTGCGAAACGACACGTCGTTTGTTCACATCAGTTTGTGTTACGTCTTCGTGAAGTCAAAAAACACTTTTTGTTTTTGAGAATACCAGTCGGTCAGAAAAGGAACAGTCATCATCATGCAATATGCGCGTGTGCTCTCTTGAAAACGAAGAACGCGTTTGAGCTCACTTCACTTTGGAGCTCGCAGGTGAGACTGCAAAGACATTGCACCCACTTCTCCCACGTTGGCTCTGCAGGTGCGGGAAACTGTCTCGTCCTTCACACCCTGTCCAGGGACGGTTTCAGAGGAACCCCACTTCTGACCCCCTGTCCTTCCCAAAAAGAAAACCTCGCCCCTGAAAAATGCACCACAGGTGTCCCGCCCCGATTTTAATCTTGACCCAGTCCTGATATTCCCGGTGTGGACATGGCCCGTGGTGCGACTCACCGACGCATTCACCAACGACGCCCCTCCACTCGACTCCGGTCCCCGCCCCGTTGACGACGCACTCTAGGATGGGCGCCGAAGACCTGTACTCCTGGCCCGGAATGAAGCACTCGTACGTCACCTTGAAGTTCAGCTGCAGAAACAACACACGCGTTGTGTGAGGCACTGATCGACTTGGCGCAGGAGCACGTGTCACAGCACCACGCAGCGCGCGCCTTCTTTCACATGCAGGCACCGTGTTACTGGGTCACGAGCCAGATTTTTACGTAAACATGTGTGTGTGTGTGTGTGTGTGTGTGTGTGTGTGTGTGTGTGTTTCTGTGTGTGCTCGTGTGTGTGTGTTGGGCGGTGCAGAACTTGGAAGTTGCAATGCAGTGATGTCCTGATGAGTCGTCGGTTCAGAAGAAAAATGGACACAATGACGTCCATGTCGACAGCCTCAAGATGTTTTGTTTACGTGGAAAAAACTGAAAACATCACTCGACACAAACCCAAAACAACTTTCTGGAACCAAACCAGTCACTGCCAAAGGAAAAGCATGTTGTGACAACATATTTTTGTACGCAAATTCTGTGTACAACACACGATGTGAAAGTGGCTTCACTCACCTCGTAGACAAGGGGCTGGCTGTCATCGATGGTGTCGTTGGCGAGCACGTGGACAATGGTGGCGCCCCCTACCACCGGTAGCGCCGGGCACGCAGGACCTGCAACGAACCAATTCGAATAACTGGATCCTGACGTCAGGAGCAGAGTGCGGATCTGGCGCGGTGCCGGGCAGCAGGGTGTGTTCAGCCTTGAATATTCACAAACTGTGCCTTGTGGCACGAAACTGGGGAACACACAGGTGATTTTTTCGAAGCCCAAGAGGGACCACCCCAGATTCTGCTTGAATCGTCGCCAGTACCAGTGCACGTCAGGTTTCCGTAGTCCCATTTCCCGTCGTTTCTGCAGCGCACGCGTGGCGGGACCTCTGCGGGGAAGACGGTCACGCCGTCTGTGTTTCCGCTGGAGCCCGAGATGACCGACGGCGCCTGACACACGAAGCGGAATGAGTCCCCATAGAACGTGGTTCCGGTGGGAGCGACGAGCCCGGGAATCGTCACTGGGTCACCGCAATCGATTCCTGCAACACACGAGAACGGAATCGTGTGAGACAAAAAAACAAAGAGCGTCAGCGTCATTTGAACAGTGAACACGTGCCATCTTGGAACAAATTTCGAGAAGAATGGGCGGGGCTTCTTTCATACGAAAGCCAGCCAGAGGGATGGCGACGGAAAACACTCCCGCCTGTGATTCTAGCAGTGGGAGGAGATGCAGACAATAAGCGCAACACACACACGCACACGCACACACACGTACACATGCTGAAGAGCCTGGATTAAGATTCCGAATTCCGATTGAGGCGAAACGTCGTACGCCTGAACGTTTATTCCGAGAGAGGAACTAACAACAACAACAACAACAACAACACACACACACACACACACACACACACACACACACACACAAACTCACGGAGGCACTGGAGGGAGTCTCCGATCAGCCTGTAGATGCCGTTCGCATCCAAGTCGCAGCGGAGGGTCCGTGCCTCAATGATTTGATTCCCGAAATTGTCCAGGTTGCCCGGGATGGAACAGTTGAAGTTGAGGAACGACTCGAACGGCACGGTGTTGGTGGTCGCGCCCGGCGGCAGCAATGGCGGCACCAGATCGGGCCGATTCTGCAGTGGCGTGAGGTCCACCGGCGCGCACTGCACAACTGGAGTCAATGAACACAGACATGTATTGAACCAACGCACAAGCACCCGCAGACTTCATGATCAGACGAAAGGTTTGGGTCTGATTGGACAGGAAGAACTGCAAATGGAAGAGGGGGTGGGGTGGAGGGGGGACGATGGAGGTGCAATGACATTCACAAGGTGGATTCACTTTCCTTTATCAACATGCCCAGACAATGTGCCACTGGCACGGCATTGGAATGTCTCAGGTTTGAGCCTGGAATGCGAGACGCTTACCGGTGCAAGCGACAAGACCGAGGTTTCCTGTCAGCGCGTTTCTCCAGACGCCGTTCGCCCCACACACGATCTGTAATCGAGCGTTGAAAAAACCTTGTTCAAAACTCGTTGAATCAGAGCACCTCAAGAATTTCCCACTGATCCCCGTCCTGCTCCCAGTCAGCGCGGGTTTTAATCATGTGCCACGTAAAACACTGTCAAAGATACTCACGCGCTGTCTCGAGTCGAGCGTGCTTCCGGCAGTGCGCCCCCTGTCACACTGGTATATGACTTCGTCCTCAAAGAAGTAGTTCGTCTGGAACGTAATTCTGACGCCGTTCGCCAGGCCCGTCGGCAGTAGCGTTCCGTTACACGTGTCTCCTGCAGTGGCACAAAAGGGTCTTCTTTCGAATCGAAGTGGGGGGGTTCAGACATGCAAGTAATCTTGGTATCTATCCACGTGCCACGTGCCACAGCTGTTCGTCACAAAAACGTTGACCAAACATGTGAATTTCAGCAGATGATGACAGGTCTCTGCCCGTCATGTGCAGATATCATTGCAGTGTGGAAGGAGCTTACGGACGCAGGTGAAACCCTCCGCAAACACGTCGCTCGGGTCGTTGCTCGTTTCGTCCGGCCAGTTTCGCAGCACCTCGGTCGGGTCGTTGCGCTGCCACATGTGATACCCGGTGCGACATCCACACTGCGCGCCGCCGGACCCAAGATTCGTGCAGAAGGGACACTTCTCGACCGGATCTAGGCACGTGTCGGAAGGTCCTGGGATCAGGCAGAACCGTGACGCCGCCACGATCGCACAGTCGTCGATGTCTGTGAAAGAATGAATGACATGGTTTCAAGCCTCAATGACTTGTTTCACTGAAGAAGTGGCACAGTCGCGCACTCATGTTGGAAAGTTTTCGTGTGAAGTGCTTGTTTGGTCAACATGATCACCGCATTGAGAATCTTTGTCAATGTGTGGCCCAAACGGGCTGCTGAAGAAGTCGCGTTTCTGACGCGCGCGCGCATGTGTGTTGCTTGGTGGCAGGTGATGCTGAATTCATACAGAAACTGCGGCAGCGGTAGCGGAATGAGGTCACCATTGAGTGCAATGTCTGCACATTTGTTGCGTCAAGAATCGACTCCCGTCGATTGTCTGCGGCAAGCTACTTGCGTCACATTGGGCTTCATGTTAAATTTTGACGCCGCCCAGCTTTTGCCGCAAAACGCACAAAATGGGTATTTCTATATGAAGCCGCCTTGAGAGTACGGTAAATTCTCAAGGTCGATATCGGTAGCATGCGACCAGAAAAGGCTGTATTTGGCGCATTCCATTTGAGTGTCAGACGTGAGCTGGGCACATCCAAAACAGCAATTTGCTTGAGCATTCTTGCACAACAGTCTTTGACGAGCTTTCAGTGATTTTCACGTTTTGGCAGTTTGCGTGTTTCACCAAGCTCCAAGAAAACGAGGGGCCGTGATAGTTTTTGGTTGCAGCCTGTGATATTCTGTGAACCTGCAGCCAGATGAGATGCAAGCAAACGAAAGAACCGGCTGCAAGACACACGAAATATATTTGCTGGTCACCCCCGACGCACCTGTGCAGGACCTGCCGTCCAGGTTGAGCACGAAGCCGGACCGACAGGAGCAGCGGAACGAGCCGACCGTGTTGGTGCAGATCTGCGCGCACGGGTTCGAAGTCACACACTCGTCCCGATCTGTGTGCGCCGGCAGAAAAGAAGAAACAACTCGTGAGCAGAGATGCACCAGGAAAACTTAAGACAAACAACAACGTGACACTTTCAACATGACCAGAACCAGAACGCCGTGGTCATAACTTTTTGGTGAGCTATACTTAAGTGTATTGACACTCAACCCCTGATAAGAACAACATTCAGAAGACCTGCGCAAAGATGCTGTGTCCAGCACAGCGGGACACACGCGTGCGCACTCACCGACACAGGCAAGTTGGGACGGGTCGGTGGCAATGACGCCATTGGGAATGTCTGGGTCGCTGCGGTCGCAGACGAAGGAGCGCGTGCGCGAGTTGGTGCCGTTCGCGACGAATCCGACGTCGCACGTGAGCGTGACAACAGACCGGTGGAAGACGTACTGCTCGAAGTCACCGTTGACCAGCATCTGGCCGCGATGCACCTCCGGAATCAGACACAACAAACCTGCAGCAGAAGAAGCGTGGCCCCGCGCTTCGTTAGCAGACAACGTAACGCGCGCATGATTCTTGAGGCTCAAGAAAAATCAGGGCAAGGCACGACAGGTAGAGTTCTTGCAACTGCCGTCAACTTGTGTCAGGTCGTTTGACTCATTGTGCGAAGGCCCTTTAGGGCGAAGCACCATGTGGTAGTGCAGTATATGGCAAGGTGGATGAAATGTCCCCTGCCCCCTCCCCCTGTGCCCAACCCCCCCCCAGCAGCTAGACCCCCCCCC
>JAAUXT010120410.1_pt1 | contig 33701 bp, 31 predicted proteins | sample 7278171 | NCBI WGS metagenome assembly JAAUXT01 (sample SAMN14350112, study PRJNA611818) | marine sediment metagenome | isolation source: surface marine sediment (1.8m) | place: French Polynesia: Moorea | collected 2018-08
ATCCGTACTGCATCTTCTACATACTCACCATACTCATCTGGGTGAGTACTGATCCGTACTGCATCTTCTACATACTCACCATACTCATCTGGGTGAGTACTGATCCATACTGCATCTTGTACGTACTCACCATACTCATGTAGGTGAGTACAGAACCTTACTGACGAGAGACCATCCACGAACAGACACAGACCTTGGCCTCTCAACTCGTTGAATACGACCAAAACCAAACACGCAGGTCGCCCACAGCCATTTCCCAAAACCAGAACGGTTGCTCTGGTCTCTCACAAACGTTGACGCCTTGGACCCCAAACATCTGCTGACGAAGACCTCCTTGTGTTCCGGAATCGTTTCTTTTCTCCACCATGTTTGTGTTTGTTGAAAGACCCGTCTGTCCACGGGAATAATTCACACTGACGCTGTGTGTCATGAGAACATGATATTTTTATCAAATTGTTTGCAAGGCAAAGATGTGGGCAAAGGTTATGCTCTCCTTTCTCGTCATAAAATCTCGGAGTTTGCAGCTTAATGCAACACAAAGCCATATTGGCCCATAAAGCACACAGAGCCTCTCGCGTCTTGCACTCTCAGCATACAGCTCCCTGGAACCACTTCAAATTACGTCGTTTCAGTGCCCACCCAGCATAAATTCTCCATTGAAACACCCCTTCCTGATCAAGCAACCTCAGATCCAATGTCGTCCACCAAGTTCCCTTGCATGTCTGGCAGCGGCAGATTTTGCACCGGAAGTGAGCGTCACGTGCTGCGCCTGCGCGGCGCAGTTCTCACAGCGCGGCCGCGACCCGACCGCGTCGCGTGTGTGTTGCTGTGTATGCCGGCTCCGCTTCTGAAACACTTATGGATTCCCCAGGGTCAGCCTTAAAGCGGGATCCAGATTCATGTATTGGATTTTTGCCTCATTTTCCTCATTGTGGCAGCAAGGCTCCTGTCGGCACCTTGCAAGTCCGAGCTTGGTGGTGGGTTTGCATGATCACCTCTCCTCCAACCAGACCAGCTTCTTTGGAGAAAAACTCAAAACTGTGAACCAGAATTGAAGCTGTGGGAAACACGTGTTCTTTGGTGAATTGAGCTTGTTGTCAACAGTGTGAGTTAAAATGCCGCTGGATCAGATGTAATCCAGTCCCATGGCCCTGGTTCCTCGATCTCCTCGACAGCAAACACCACGCGCCAAAGCCCAGGTGCTTCTGCGCTCTTCTTGATAAATTACAAGCACAAAGCCAACTTCACAAGGTGCGTTGGTGTGACACAGGAACCACCTTTTGACGGGTGAATCTATGAGCAAATGCCAGTGAGGCCCAAGGGACTATGGTGTTTCCACCGGGGTCTTGATCACTTACGGACGGCCAGTCCTCCCAACTCCACTCCTGCAATCGCACAGCAATCGTGCCCCTGATAACGCAAAGTTTGGATCAGGTTCTGAGTTTTCTTTCTCCCTTGATTCGACCAAATCCTTGATAATATTTGACCCTGCACCCAACGTGTTTGACCTCAATCAGGTTCAGGACCAGACACGCCAGACCACACAATATCGTGAGGCAACCTCCGCAGTTTTCCATTGTCTGCAGTTATCACGACACAAGACGAGATTTGCACACGCTCCGCGAACATGAAATCCTTCCCCTATCCTCTGTCTTCCTCCGACTAACGAGCTCCCCACATCCTTCAGCCCACGACTTCCTCCATTCCTGCATCAGTACGAGAGGACATTTTGACCTTTCGGCTTGTGTTCTGTCATGGACACGCACACGTTATTGCTCCACAGTGGATTCAGGGGATGACCCTCAGGTCCCGGACACCCAAACTTCCCTGAACTGGCGTTCCTGCGGGCAAAACTGCACCACGATGCTTGTTACTGTATTTGAATCCAGTTCTCATTTTCCCGCATGTGCTCGGGCTGTTCACCGATTGTTGATGCTGCGTCTCTCTCTTGTTTTTCAGATCGGAGGGATCGTGCTGCTGGCGATCGGAATCTACTACTTCGTGGGGCTGAAGCACCTCGAGGAGATCACAGGTGGGAGACTCGTGCACGCCGGGGGGGGGGCACAGGTTCAGCGAACTGTGACCTGTGATACGCCCTGTGAAATTAGTACACACGGGAATAGACCGTCGGGAACGGCGAGGTTCAGGACGGTTTTACTTTTGCACGTGCGATGCCCCAATTGCCAGATTCTCGTACCCCACATCACCACATTTGCCCTGAATTTACTCTCAGAACCAATGACCAGTGACCATATGATATCTGTGTCACTGATCTGGTAATTGGGGCACGTCGGATGTGTTTGCTGAACCTTCGTAGTCTAATGAATGCAGGCGTGCCTAGGGGGTCGCTGTGGGTCTTGTCCTCTTCCCGTCCTGACGCCCGCAAAACCCTTTTTCACTTGTCTTGACCAAAAACAGGGTCTGCACCTGAAGACAGCTGTGGCTGACTTTTGGACGCCTTTTAGGAACAGCTTTTGGAGCTCAGTTTCTCCTGATTACATCTCAGTAGAATCCGCTCAACAAAGGCCCAGGAGTCTGGGTCCCCAAGCTCTTGAAATTTTCTGCCTGCATTTTCACTGCAGTTGCAACTGAAACTCTTGCATGTAAAGTTTGGAAGCTGAGTTACGGCTTCCAACACCACAAACCCAAAAGCGTACGTACAGCTTAGTCTTGCTCCATTTCGGACCCCGTGTATCTGACGCTGAATCCACCAAAGATTAATCTCCTCAGTGGACGCACTTTGATCCGGTTTGCGTCACGGTGCTCGGCCATTGGGAGGCCAGACACGGGGCGGCAGTAATTGACTGAGCTGCGGCCCAAGAACCCGTCAAAAGGGCAGGACCCGTGGAAAACACGTACATGTACTGTTTTCATGTCCTTCAACACTTGGAAATCCGGGACATGAAGCCAGTCTCTTTCTGTGAACTCGATTCTGATACTTTCTCACGACATCAGCAAAAATCCCCTGTCTAAGAAATGTTGGTGAAAGCTTGTGATGCTGTGGTTGAGTCAAGCGGTTGATCCACAAACAAGAGGCAGGGCATTTCGAAGTTTTCAGGAGGCTGAAGCAAAAACACCCATCTTCTGTCCACCCTCCATTCTTTCATCCTTCCATCCATCCTTCTTTTCTTTTGCTCTCCTCTCAATCTCTGACTCTGTCTCTGGTTGTCTGTCTATCTGTCTGTCTGTCTGTCTGTCTATCTGTCTGTCTGTCTGTCTGTCTGTCTGTCTGTCTGTCTGTCTATCTGCCACTCCAGCCTCTCTCTCTCTTTCCTCTCTCTCTCTCTCTCTCTCTCTCTCTTTTCTCTCTCTCTCTCTCTCTCTCTCTCTCTCTCTTTCTTTCTCCGACTCCATCCTTCTCTTGCTCTTTCCGTGACGCTGCGTCTGTCTCTGTCAAGCAACACTTTGTCAAATCCCATAGCAGTGACGCAACTGCCCAGTGGCAAATCAAACCACCCTGACGCCTCCTTCTGACCCACAGGCTACCAGCTGGGCGACGTGGGCGCCTACTTCATGTGGCCGGCCATCTACTTCATCGTGGTCGGGTCGCTGCGCTTCATCGCCTGCTTCATCGGCTGCTGCGGCTCCATCAAGGGCTCCACGTGCCTCCTCAAGGCGGTCAGTCTCCGCTGTGTGCATTCATTCATTCATTCATTCATTCATTCATTCATTCATTCATTCATACTTTCTTTCTTTCTTTGATCAGTCATTTGATCATTCAGTTGGTCAGACAGTCAGTCAGTCAGTCAGTCAGTCAGTCAGTCTGTCTGTCTGTCTGTCAGTTAGTCACTGAGGAAGTCACACAGTCATTCAGTTGGTCGCTTTGTTAGTCAGTCAGTCACTCACTCACTTACGCATTCATTCATTCATTCATTCATTCATTCATTCATTCATTCACGTGTTCATTTGTTCTGTTGATTTTTTCCACTTCGTTCATTCGTTTGTGATATGAGTTCATGCATATCACTTTTCCATTGACAAGAAATCCATTCGTTTGTTGGCCCATTCATTCATTCATTCATTCATTCATTCATTCATTCATTCATTCATTCATTCATTCATTCACGTACAGTTTGTGCATCACTTTCATCCAAACGTTGTGGATTCTTCCCCCCCCCCCCAAACAAGTCCCTGTTGTTGAAACTTCATTCGTCTTTTTCATCAGTGACGACCTTCGTGTGCAGAAGTTCAGGTGCCAAACCTGAGCCGCTTCCGCCTCAATGTCAAGGAAAGTTGGCCCCTTTGTCACAAACTGACTGAACCTGCCCTTGGCATCAAAGTCTGCGTGAACATGGACCTGCTTTGATGTTCCTCGCAACTGGCTCACGGTTCGTCAATCAGACCAATGTATGCCACGAAAAGGCTGAAGCTTTTGTGAGGAACCTGGGGAGTTTCAGGTTTTCTTTGGAAGGGGGGATTGGGGGTGGCGTGAAGCCTTCAGAACACACAGAGATTGTGATAGGCAGCGTCATGCAAACTCCAACTGAAATAATGCACGCGAAAAGGGACATTTATCATGGCACAACACAACAAACCAATGGGGAGGGACCATGGTTTTCGTTTGGGGCGGGGGCAGATGTCTCTCTGGTCTGCGAGCACGTCTCTGACAGACCTCCATACGATCTGCGCTACAACAACGCTGCGGTCACAAAGCCTCTCGTGTGTGACCCCTTTGCTGCAGAGGTAACAAGTTCACACACTTGGTTCCTGTTTCACCACACAAAACTGTTCTCGACGAAGGGTCTCGAAAAGTCGTTGCGTGATTTGATCAGAACTACCAGTCCATGTTGGCCCTGACTTCTTTCCCAGCGTGTGTGAACCCTTACCACACGATGCTGACGTGTACTCCTCTTTGTTGAGGGCTGGGGGTCAAATGTCTCTGGATCTGCGAGACCCAATCCTGCTTACGCCTCTCGATGCTCTTGACGCTGTGCTCCTCCTCCTCCCGCAGTTCCTGATCGTGCTGACGGTGGTCTTCATCATCGAGCTCGTCATCGAGATCAGCATGGCCGTGCTCGCCTTCACGGCGCAGGAGTACATCTCCAACACCCTCAAGACCTTCTGGCAGTCGTTCGTCGAGACCTACAAGCCGAGCGACACCCAGAAGCAGATCGTCGACCACATACAGATTGGGGTGAGTGAGTGGTGCTGGTGGTGTAACGCGTCAAGGCTTCATGTCGAGTGCAGGAAGGGAGCAATGTGGGCTGACCTGACGGGCATCTGTTATTTTTTGCCATTTTTCCTGCAGTTTTGCTTCCACCGCATTTTTGGATGGTTCCCCCCCTTCTGCTCTCTTAACCCAATATTTCGGATGCACAGGAAAAACCTGGCTGTAGCAGAGCGATCTGCCTCATTTATTCTCCCAATTTGGTCAAATGACCGATGCTCTTGTCTGGGGGATGTCCATCAGAGTTGACACGCTTGTGTTGAGACGACGGAGGCCCCCTCCCCGGGTCCGCTCCCGTGGGACCGATCTCCGGGACCGACGGGCCTCGGGACCCGTGTCAGGTCGGGGCGAGGCGGAGCCCGCTTCCCGCGGACACGCGAGGCGAGGCCCCGGAGGACCAGGGCAGGTCGGGAGACGCCTCACAAGGCTCTCCCTCTTGCTTCTTGCTGCGTCCTCGATGTTCCTGTTGCATGGGATTGTGGTGTGGCTCTTTCCAACTCAATGGGTGATGTTAGGGTTCACTGACGGACACAGCTCGTGACGAGTCCTGTATACTTCCATGTAATCACCCGCTTGTGTTTCAGTTGGCCTGCTGCGGGCTGGACAACTACAATGACTACGAGAGTAACGCCCTCTTCAAATGCTCTTCAGCTGATAGCACACCCTACAGGTTCGTACCGAGTTACGAAACCTCACAAACTGAGCCCTCATTGGTTGCTTCTCATGCCAGGCTGGCATGGGTTCTTCACAACTTGTCTCAGACGCAGCACGCAATTCTCAATCAATGTAAACGTTCACCCCCTGCCTCAATCGTGTCTCACAACGTAAATTTGTGACCCGATGTGCCTGGAAATGTAGTGTTCAGATTGAAATTGCCCTTCAAGAAACAACACAATTCCTTGGACAATGATCATAAGGTTCTGACACTTCCCTGAAAGCCAAGTCCACAGAAAGGAATTCCTAGTTGGAAAAAAAGAAATGCGTTTGTTGGGCCTGTTTCACACTGCATGCGTGCTTTGTTGCTTTGCTGGGTACGTCTGCGAGACGCAACTCCAACAAAGACACAACTGTATTGACATGCGGGAACGGTGCTGACTGCACATTGGTGTGTGACAGGTCATGTTGTCAACGAGATTGACTCTGTTGCTTCTGCCTGCAGGTGCAGCGTGCCATATTCTTGCTGTAAAGTCCAAGACCCGAGCGACAGACTTTGCGCAGCGCAAGTGAGAAATCAAGGGGTAAGTAGCACCTGAAGGAGCTTTGATCTCATCTTGCCTGAGCAAAGAAGAGGCTCCTCCTTCAACACTGCCAAGACGGAAGCGTGTGCCTTGTGACGTCTGACACTGACTCACTTGGCTTGGCAACAAAGGATCTCTGCTCATCTGCTGCGTCAAAGAAATGTCCCAGGTGGATTGACCCCACGACTTGAGGTCACAGTCTCCAGGACTGTCGTGGTGTTGCGTTGTGGATTGCACCAGTGTGCGCATGCCTGTGTCACGTGGGGACAACCGAACACGCTTTGCTTCTCTTTGCTGCAGGAGACGGCAATCGAGAACATCATCTACAAGGACGGCTGCGTGAACACGTTCATGGAGAAGCTGCGCGAGCAGACCAACATCCTCATTATCGGACTCACGCTGCTCGGAATCATGCTCGTCATGGTCAGTGAGAACCGGGCACGGGGAAGTAAAGGGGACGTGAATGGGAGAAAGAGAGAGTCACAGAGAGAAAGAGGGGAGGGAGAGAGCAAGAGCGAGCGAGAGAGATGACAGACAGACAGACAGACAGACAGACAGACAGACAGACAGACAGATAGACAGACAGACAGACAGACAGACAGACAGACAGACAAACAGACAAACAGACAGACAGAAGGGTGAGAGAGTTCGGAGAGCGAGGAGAGAGAATGAAGAGAGACAGAGGGGGCGGGGAAGGGACAGCTCTTGATGGAGAGCACGAGAGAGAGTGAGAGCTCAAAAGAGCTCACGCTCTGGACAGACCGACCGAGAGAGGGACCTCGTAACAGCATAGCTTGCGATACAGCAGTTGCTTGTGGAGCTGGAACTTACTTCTCAGCACAACCGTACTAAATCAAATGTCTAAATCTCTTGTTTCCTCCCCTTCGTCACACAGCTGTTCACGATCATCTTCGGCTTCTGCATCCTGCGGCACGCCAACAACCGCGAGGGCGGCGAGGGCACCGACGTGCGTATGGACCTGCTCAAGTCCGAGCGCGAGTACGACGCCTGACTAGATGGTGTGTGAGCTGTGCACAACTAGTACCACCGACATCCGCTTCGCTGTCAACACAGGCTCGGTCTACGCAGAGCAGAGCTTCAGGCCTGCTTCACTCCAGGTGCATCAGGCGTTGTGTCCTTGAATGAGTCAGTTTGATTTGCACAGGGACGCAACTCGCGGCTCATCCAGTGTGAAACAGGCCTGGTTGCGCTACTGGGGTATCCAGTGTGGCCTGGGCAAGCTTCGCATTTTTGTTCTTGCTTGGGTGACACTGGATGCTTTATTTTGAGGACATGGTCCACCACGGGATGAGCTGGGCTCACGTCACAACACTGGACGCAGCTCACCTTGAGTCTCATGGCAAAGCTGAGCAATGACGTGAAGGTCTGTTGCCCAGTGCTGTACGAACCCTGCGTGATGCGTCCTGGTTGAAGAAGCCAGGGTCACATCACGGAGAGTTCGTCACTGTGCCTGGGCAGGACTTGTCCATACCCGGTTCACACAGGATGAGCCACGCGTTGCGCCTCTGCACAAGTCAATGAGCGCTGCAGCACAGCGCCCGTTGACCTGTCCGTGGATAAACTGCAGCGCCTGAAGCATCCAACGTGAACCGGACAAAACTCTGTTTGGACCGAGCCTGGTGAAGGGACCTTCACCCAAACGGGGTTTCATTCGAGACGGCAAATTTTGCCCTGATAAAGGAAATTTTTTTTTGTCAGAGATCCAAACAGTTTGTGGTTCGAGGGCCTTGTCCTCCAAACAGCCAGTTCACCTTGTCGGAATTATCTTTGTTCAGAAAGCGCAAAAAGCAAGGGAGCGACTGGATTGTCGCAGAAACCACGTTTGGGTGACTCGTACATCATTGAACCAAGACGCGCACAGAACTCCAAAGCATGTGAGCACGAACGTTCCTGTCAGTCCATGTTCTGCAGCTGAAATTGGGCACAAGACAGCAGAGTGTAACTTGTCGTGTAACAGTGGAATATTTGCGTTCCAATCGGGAAGATGGCGCCAATACTGAAAAAGATTCCGCAAAGTTTCTGAATGATTTGTCTCACGGGCAAAAGTGCTTGTCCTGTGGACTACACAAGAAGATCATTGTTTACATTTGGAATGTCAGGAAGGTTTCTGCTCACACTCCCATGCACAGCTCATTACACTATCTCCAGGGCTTGTGAGCATGGATGGGTGCAACAGTGAGTGCTTCATTGTACATGGATATGAGTTGTCTCTGTAAGTAGGTCAAGGTCATCATTACCATTCCCAAAGTAGGTCAGAGATCAATGGACACCACGAACAATTTCATCATGCAAAAGTTGTGAAAAACCTGAGGTGAAAACTTGTACACTTGTCAAAACTGAGATTTTTGTGAGGGTTGGAAGCCATTGGAGGGAAAATTTGAATCCCTGGACCTGGTCTCCAGTGGAGTGAATGGCGCTGCAGTTACGAATAGAAAGTTCTGCACTCACTGAGATGTGCACTGAATTCACCAACGTCCAGTATTTGAGTGCAGGTTGAGCCAACAATGCTAAAATCGTAGGAATTGAAGCAGCAGTGCGAGGACTATGGAAATCCAACAGGGTACTCCGGTCCAAGCTGCACACCTCACACCCGTCGTGTAGTTGACCCACGTTGGGTGACAACACCACCATCATCCGTAGATGAAGCATTCATTGTGGACGAGTCCACGTCATCATGAAATAGATCTATTTTCATGTTTTATAAATCACACATGTTGTGTGCTGTGTGTGCATGTACGTATGTGTGCATCAGGTCTTAGAAAATCAACGGCTGAAACATCTTATTTTGTATGTGCTCTTATCATGTTTTTTGCATTGTATTTATGGAAACCTTTGTAAAATATTTCCAACAACAAGCCAAAAGTGGAGTGAGTTGAGACGATGTTCCTGTCGAGTTCAGCTGTCCCTACTCAATTCGAACTTCATGACGTGTTGAAAATTTTCTGAGTTTTCGAGAAAATCAGGGTTCGAACAGAACGGGAGAGACGAGATTTTGAACAATGTGAGTTGGAATCAGGTGGGGACGGGTGTCAAGACGCGATGCTGAAATGTTTGACACATTGGAAAGTGCAATGATGATAAGAACATCAACTTGACCTGCAAACACAAAAACAACAGTTTTATGCATGACATTGCACAGAAATTGACACAACCGCTGTCGCTTCAGATTGGGCAAAATTTGCTGAAGACCTTGCAAGTTGTCAACAACTTTAATATTTATGCAAAGAGAAGGGTGAACATTTGCGTTGAGTGTGTCTTTTTATAAGGAGAATACATTCCCTGGTGCTTTTGTCTTTGTCGTCAATGAAAGTTGAAACCAAGGCAACCGAACAGCCAGTTTGTTCGTCTCAATGTAAACCCCAGTTGAATTGTGCAAATTGATTGAGCAAGGCTCCGTTGATGTGCCCCACAATTCAGACATAGCTGAGATTTTGAAGAATTGGGAGTCATTATTTTAGTATTGTGACCAGTCGTTTTATACCAGAGTTGATGTATTTATTTAAGTGCCATTTTTAGTTTATAGCTGATTGTACAATTGAAACCAATTCCATTTAGGCGACCATCATACGTACGTACGTGTGACTCATACGCTTCTAGTCAGAATGGTTCTCGCGCATTTTCCAAGACTCTGCCGTGTTCATTCGAAGTAGTGCCGTCTGCATTGAGGTGTCGCATCCCGCAAAAAATCTTTGTAGATCTGTCTACTGTTGCCAAAACTCAGGAATGTAGTCAGTTGTCTTGCGAGTGTTTTCTTTTAATTTTTCGCTGACACTTTTTCCAGTCTGTTTGATTTGGGCTGGAAAATTTCTTTTGGACAAAGACAGAAATTTATATCAGTCGTTTTGTGTGCCATAAAGACTGAATGGGAAGCGATTTTGTGAAGCATTAGTTCGAGTGAAAACGGCAAGAATTTTAACTTATACCAACGGATTTTTGCAAATACTCCTTGCGATTTCAAACAAACAAACGATGTTGTACATACATGGTTGTGATGGTAATAGATTTTTTACACTGTAATCATTGTGAAAGAATGTTCCAATTTGGAAAAAAAACTGCCTCAAGATTGCAAGGCCGTTTCTTTTTGTACATGCCCCCTGATAACTATGAGATGCCTAAAGGACCAAACCAGGTTACCGTGTATTTCTTCACCTTGTGGCAAAAATTAAAACCTTTCCTTTTGGTGACAGATGGCATTGTCTCTCACCACCAACAAACAGTCTGTCAGAAAAACTCAAAAACCAAAAAATGCCAACACACAATATTTTTGCTTCTGGATAAAAGTGACATTCTCCTTGACAAAAACTACAACACTGAGTTGAAATACAAGATTTATGACGTGTGTTTTCTGTGGGTGTGCTTTTTGAGCTATTTTGATAATTTGTATAAACTTGTAAATATTCCCATGTTTTGTGCTAAATGTTTCCATTTCGTGGTAGATGTAGCAGTGCTCTCCCGATTTGTCGAGTGAGACTGGTCTTGTTTCTGATGCGAGGATTCGTTTGTTTGCGCATTGATTGTGTGAGTGTTTCAGGGATTTTGATCCGTTGGATTCTTTTGTTTCCAACAGCACACAAACGTTTCAAAATGACAAAAACAAGGGGCACAGAAAAGAAAAAATATCTAAAATCGAAGAGGATGATTCACGCCTAAGTGCGTGGTGGGGTCTGGTGGGACAGAAAAACAAAACAGACAAAGAATCCGTCAATTTCTTGTGATTCTTGTGGATTCCTTGCGGCTTCTTGATGCTTGTTTCAGGATTTCCATTTTGATCAGCCTGTCAGGTACAAAGAGCTGCCCAAAACAGCTGTTGTTCTCTGACTCAGAATCGACTGTGCCCTGTGTGACATTCCAAAGCACACCTCTTGACATAGGTTTGTTGTTTTTTTGGGGCAGGAACAAGTGTCCACCAATGATTATGCAGTTCGCGTTGCCATGGTTCTGTTTCCTAGTTGCGTGATACTTGTTTCCACGGTTACTGTTGATGTTTTTGAAACTACGTGTAAAAATCAAAAAGCGCCATTTGTGTCCCGTTCTTGCAATTTGCAAGATTTAATATTATTTTTACTTGTGATAACTGTTGAAGCGCTATATGACATGAAAATGTAAGCCACGATAAAGAAGCGTTGGATGTAAACTCGTCATTTGTCAGTTTTACGGCATTGATGTACCATTTGTGTGGAAATAAATGTCACTCTGAGAAATACAGGATTTTCAAAGTTTATTTAGCGAAGAGAGGCGAAAAAAATGAATTGGGCACTGCAAGCAGTAGACAATCGAATTGTTCTTGTGAAATATTCCAAACCCCTCTTTTTGGCGAAAACCGTAGCTGCGTCGTCCCTTGCCACGAGGCACTTCTGAATTGTCGTACGAGAGTGAGAACGAAATTCCGCCTTTCCTAACTTGCTCTTGATACAATTGAATTTCAATGATGACCAGGTCGCAAAAAGCGGAAGGGAAATCACAGGAAGGTTCCAAACGAGCTGTGTGTCCCCATCGCTGTTTCGGAAAATCAATGTGCCATCCAACAGAACACAAAAATTAACGTCAGACCAGACGTCTTTCCGTGCGTCCCACATCAGAAACACAAACGTCTGTATTGAGAAAAACCCGCCTCTACCATCGCCTCACAACCCGCTAATACTTCTGTTCCCGCGGCGGGGCGCCACCGCCCTGCCCGTCGCTGTACGGGTACCAGCTGCCGCTCGTGCTGACTCTGCCGCCGCCACTGCCCTCTAGTGGGCATCGCGCGCACGAGAAGCAGCAGACGACGAGTACGAGCACGACGAGGAAGGCGGACGCGAAGCAGATGAGCAGCGTCAGCCAGAGGCCGCGCCAGCCGCGTCGCCGACTCGGCTGCTCGGGAGGGGGCGCTGCGAACAGACAGATGCTGTGGGTTTTGTGGCACGAACATCAATGGGGAATGAAGTCCAGTATGATACAGTTTAAATTTGACGTTAGACCCACGAATATGTGGTCTTACGAGTGGCTCAACAGAACATAATGTCACAAAAATTTTTGTGCAGTTGAAGTGCCCATTGAAACATCGTCTGGAAGGTTTCCCGAAGGTGCGTTTAAACTTCATTGCGCTAGATTTCCTACTGGATGAACAGGTGAAAGACGAAAGGTTGAAGGGCCGAGACTAGAACTTCAGCGATATGTACAGGCGCTAGATTGTTTGAAAATGTAAATTACCAAGTCTCACGACACTCTGGTTTTCTGAAAACAGCAAATGCATCTCAACTGAAGCTATGAGCAAATTCGACCCACGGGTGATGAAAGGTGCGCGTCCAGAAGGAGACACTTTTCATGGAATTTCTTATCTGAGTCAGAGCAAAACCTCAGGATGGCTTTGGAACTGAGGTCGCTTGACTCCAAGAGCAGGGTCCTACTGACCACTGGACACGCAAAAACAAGCCTTCAGTACGAGCGGTGGTGTTCCCTGGGGTCGGATCCCCCCTCTCCGCCTGTCCCGTGGTTCCCCCTGACCGCAGCTCCCATGCCTCACCCTCGGGGAAGGAGCAGCCGATGTCTCTGAGCAGCGGAGTCGTCTTCTCCCACGTCAGGTTCCGGTGAAGGGAGCGGGTGCCGGGGGAACACGTGAGCTCCACAGCCGCCCTCTGGCACTCGATCAGCTCCTGCGTGTGTCTGTGGAAAATGCGAAAACTGGACAAGTGTCAAAACAAGGAAGTTCAAGCGAATTGTGTTTTGTGTGAGTTACTGAGGCAACACACATTGAGTTTTCGAGGCAATTTTCACACCACGGGTCAAAGACGCAATCTCAGTTTTTTGTGAGGCTGGTCCGCACACGACATTGGTTGAACACATTCCGTTTGGAAATGTTCCATACCAGATAGGGCACACAAGAGTGCCACCATACACTACCGCTTGTCGGCCCCATACACCTGATGCCCCTTGGCACGTCGCACCTGCAGAGCTGCGGCGTGTCCCTGGGCACCAGGGTCGCCCCTGCGGACTCCGTGGCGGCCACGAAGCTGAGTCTGCACGCCCTGAAGTCCTGCTGGAACCGCTGCTGCTCGTAGCACTCGCTCAGTCCATCCACGAACTCTGCCAAATGAAGACCAGAAGTTTCAATGATCTTCAGCGGATCAAAATCCCTGTCTGTTGACCCTTGCGTTTGTTGATAGAAACAATGTGCTTTGGAGGAAATTTAGGGCGCCTTCCAAACCATGCAGTCATTTGTGCGCTGCAGGGAGACTCACTCCAGAATGCGGAAGAATACACCAAAACAGAGGGAAAGCCTCACTCCAGAATGCATGGGGATACACCAAAAGAGGCGGACGTTCCATCTCGGTTGACTCACCGAAGTAAGTGATGGGATCACAGATGAGTTTGAAGACTCCACTCAGAGCCTCCATGTACGGGTTGGTGGCGCAAGGCTCGTTCGGGTACTTGTCCAAACAGTCCTTCCCCTCATTGTAGTTGCTGTGAAGAAGGACAAAGACAGACGATATCAAAGTTGACTTGTTGCTATTTGTCGTCTCCGCTCTTCATCTTGTGAGAAACGAATCTGAGGGGGCTGACTTTGTCAGCGCTACGGTGACCTGATCCGCGAAAACGAAATATTTCTTTTTATTCATAATTCACAAAATATGGATGTAATGACAGTTTGTTTTGCATGGTGATGTTCCTCTGCGTGTGGCACACCTTTGGTGTAAATAAGGTCAAAATCGAAATTTCACTCAAACCGGAATATTTTCAGAAGGATTTGGCAGAATCGCTTTGATTGCCAACCCTCGCGCATTGTTCTTTTGAGACGAAACGTGAGGCGTGGCCCCTCCCTTCAGCACTCACAAGCACAGCTCGTAGGCGGTCTGCAGGTCGGAGATGGGGAACGTGGCTGTGAAGTCGACGTGGCTCAGGGAGCCCAGGTTCTGGTAGCAGAAGCGCAGACGCTCGTCCGGACACGTGTCGCTCCCGCAGCGCAGGGGGAGGGTCGCCAACCAGCTCAACAACACTGAGAGAGGCAGAGAGAATGAACTCAAGGAGGCAAACCCAGCGGCTTGGAACCCATGAGACCAGCTCAGGGATACTGACACACGAAGACATTGGAGAGAATGAGTGCGCTGAGATGAACCAAAAAGGCTCAATAGAGGGGTTGATGCTGGCAGCTCAGATCATACTTTCTAATCTTTGTGGTGGAGTAAATTTCTCACATGGGTGGGACACATGCTCATACTTCACCTCAGGTTTATTCACAGAAAATCACACGAAACAAAACAAAACACACATACCTACATATTTTGTGAAGAATTTGTGAAAAACACTGATATCCATGTTGTCATTCCATTTCATCCATTTCACAAAAAAGCAAGCGGGTCATACTGGTTCCGTAGTTCACATGTTTCAGTCCGTATGCTACGCAAAATAGTTGGGCTGAATTTGAGAATTTCCGTTTGAAGGAATGCAGCCTCGGTGTTTGTGCATCCTGACTGAATCACCGTCGGCCTCTGTTTGCGACACTTGTCATTAATTTCTGCGACGGGCTTTCAAAGACACTCTGAAAAATGTTCTCACGACAAGTCTGGTGTTCACTGTTGAACCTTTTACCAATTTTGACGTGCGAATGAAGTCAGTTTGCACAAAATCACAGATGTGTTTGTCCCAGGACCATTTGTCAGTAAAACAAAATCGAATTTCTATTGGAAGAAATTTACGTTTTCCAGATCTTTCCGAGCAGACACAAGAGGAGTTCAATTTCGCCGTTTGTTTTGGAGATTTTGCCAACAAAGGGACAGGGTGGTATCAAAGATTTTTGGCTCAATGAGACAGTGCAACAAGTTGCACTTCTTGGAATCACGCGAAGCGTGAAGGTTCTCACTTCACCTCACCTCTGTGTCGCAACCTCTGTTGGCACATTAGGAACAACACACATACCGCCAAATTGACAAAACCTTCATCAGGTTTTGAGTTCAAACAAAGCCTCTCGGGCGACGTGTGTTTCTCTGTTGACATGGCAACGATTCGTTGCCCGAGAAAATAACCCGCCGCTTGTGTGGGGAACATGACTTTTCTGCGATTTTCACTCCGTGTTGAATCAATTCTTTTCTCCTTTGCGGAATCAAAGACATGTGTCTTGGGAGGAAACCTTGCTCCTCGCCAGTGAGTGTGAACGAGGACACGCATCCCCCCTGTCGGACTCAGGTTGGGCTGAGCGAAGAGAATCAGTGGATTCCACACATCACGTTCTGTATGTTTCGAACTTGTGCAATTCGTGTTCCTCTTCGTCGTTGGCCCATTGTTTTCGCCTTTGATTTGAATCTGGGCAAATTCTGACAATTTTTGTTCATTCGAGAACATGCTTGCTTTTTCTTTTGGCTTCTTGTCTGGTTCGCATGTGAAGTGTTGGTGCACTTGTGCGTTGTGCTGAATTGTGAGACAAAAGTTCAAGAAAGACGCGCCGATGCCATCACAAGTCGTCGAAGCGCTCACAGCACAAAACAAAAATTCAAGTGTTATCGCCAATGATCATTGTTTTATCTCGAAAAAAAATTGAAGAATTGTCGTTCAGGAACGACTGCTCTGGTTCCTGGTTTGTTGTGTTCATTATTTGTTTTGTTGATTGCTGACAATAACATCAAGGGGGATTGCGGGCACAGTTGGCGAGGGAGTAAGGCAGTGTTGCTGTGAACAAAACTCGTGCAGGAGTGATGTAAAAAAGAACCACTTTGTCTCAGAACCACTCCGTGTCTTCACGTTGATGCAACAATGTGGCGTTCACACTCCACAACACCAGACGTCTCACTTGGACTCCAGTTGTCAGTACCTCCCTCCATGGACTGGGTGAGTCCAACCTGATTTCTGGGTCGGGTGCACGAACTGGCCTCAGAATGCGTGTCATACCCTCCGTTCTCTCCTGTGTTTCCAGGTTGTTCTTCTCTGCGCCGTCATTTGGCTTCTGCCTTTCCCAAGTTGTTCTCATCCAAGGATTCAGGGAAGTCAGAATTGCTTTTCCTTCTGAAAGGAAACTTTGTGTGCATCAAGCTGACCAAAATAAAGTGATGGATGGGTGGAAGAATCCCTCAAAAAAGACCCGTACCTGACGAAGAGGAACAGACTCACACACGTCACCAGAAAAGCCAATAGCACAAGAATTGCAGCAGCAACAGCACGACACGTGACGTCTGAAATGACACGTTTATCCAGCAAATTTCAAACAAATAATCAACAGAAGGACCAAGACTGTGGGAATCTTTGTGCAGTGCTTCAGCAAGAGACAAGGGCCCTTTGTCAACAGAAAAGCAAAAGTCGTCTCACTTGAAATGCATTTCCATCCATTGTCTTCTTTATCAGGAGAAGCAGTGCTCGAAGTGTTGTCTGTGCCGCCTGGTTTGTGAGAACAGGAGTACATGTTTATGTTAGAGGTGTTCACCTACCAGGATTACGCATCCATGAAAAGCGCAAAAAATACATTGCTCGTCAGGTTTGGGGGGTTTTACCCGTGGTGTGACTCAGGACTCTCACAGGTTTCACAGTCTCTTGATGCTCTGGTGATGAATCTGAAGCAGAGTAAATGGGGGTGAATTTCCCACCCTGCAAAATACAAATTTGACCACCCTCACTTCCAGTGGGTTGAGGAATTCCCAGGACCCTGTCAATGCGCTCGCTGTTTTGCTCAGTTTGTCCAGAAGGTTAATAGATTGAGTGTCTCCCAAGGCCCCAACATCACAAACAAGGATTAGCTCTGCCTTGCACTGAGTGTGACCTCCTGCCCTGAAACTCGCTGAAAAGTTTTTTCTTGTGCAAAGCATTCGTCTTCAGTTCTGGCGTTCTGTCATATTTCTCTGACCTGATCGAGACAAGAAATCACAAAGCTTGCGTGTTACATGTGCTCCGTGCAAAACATGTGAGTCTGGTGATGATTGTGACATTGACAATCCCAAGAACCTGACTCCTATTCTTGTTCATTGGTGACCAACATGCAAATGATTCTCAAAACTTTGATGCCATAAAAATTCACATATCAAGCCACAACCATGTCAGGTTCAAGTGAGAGACACAATGTGGTGTCCCCATCGGACACTCACCTGTGGCTTGTGAAGGGGCGTGTGTCACAAATTTTGAAGATTCTTGGCCATCTGTCGCTGAGGCTGTGGAAGTGAAGGAGCGATTATCCACACAAGAACCAAGTAGGCTGGAGCCTTCTCCTTTTTTTGGGGATGAAACAAAAACCAAAAGGACACATATCCAAGTGATTTTTTTTCGCTGAAAGCGCGGTGATGCGCCGTTATTCAGACAAATTCTGGGCAACAACATCAAGACGACTGCTGAAAGACTCACTTGCCTTCGTACACCTCGAGTTCACAAATGGTCAGAAGAAAATTGTTTGGGTCAGTGTGAAGCAATGACTGGTCAAGCAAATTTACAGAAACATATCTTCCATCAATATCAGATGAACAGAGAACTGTTGTTGTTTTTCCCATTGGAAAACACTCAGAATGACAAGCACACTGTTCCCAGTCTGACGGAGCAAAGCTAGCTTCATGGAACACATTTCCAACCCTCACATCAACTTCGCACAGTCTGTTCACTGCAAGAAACAAAGAGTTCGCTTCACAACAAGAGAATAAATCTGATTGAAAATAGCAACACGAAACAACCTTTCAGTTCACCTCCCCAGTCCCCTCTGTTTGTGACGGCGACTCTGTTGATTTTGTACTTGTGTCCAAGATCCACCACCAGCCAGGGCAGAGGGTCGTGGTGGTTCGTGTGGGAGCAGGAGCCGTGCTGAAAATTTGTGTCCCTGTTCCCATCCACAGCTAAACTGGCTGGGAAGGCTCTTCCAGAGCCCGGCCTTTTGTAAGTAGAACTTTGATAAGCTGGTTTGTTCAGTGCCAGGTTTGTTTCTGAAAATGTGACACAATTGTTTCATGTTTTGAATGCAGCAGCACCAAATAAGCTTCCACAGCCAGTTCCAAGGTGAATTTGTGGCAAATTGAACACAGGGTACATGGAAGAACTATTGTCTGGTTCTGACTGTATCCCACTTGATAGCTTTTATCATGGGTGAAATGCGCATTTTAAAAGGATAAAATATCTGCTAGAAACAACACAAACCACCAGAAACAGTCACTCCTAAAACAACACTTCTGCACCCAGGCTTTTTGGTGGTGATCTGAGTTGGAAATGAATGTTACCTGCCTTCAGCACAAGTCATTGCAACGTGATTGAAAGCGAGAACAACCAAAAATCTTCTACAAATTCCGTATTTCTGTATTTCATGTGGCATGAACATGTGTGCTGCTGTACAAATATTCGCTCCCACCCAGCAAACACTGTTGAGTATCTAGTGGATCTTGAACTCGTCTTTTTTCAGTTGGAAAATCATTGAACACTTCTACACGTAGAATTTTAATTTATTACAGCTCCTATTTGCTGGAAGACACTCGATCTTCTTGATTTCAAGCCTGAAATGTGAGACCAACTGCTTTGCTGTCAGTCGGGTCACAGAAACTGCACCTGCATGGCCTCATTGACTTAGAGCTCGTTGTGTGGAGATGTTTGTCTGGAAAAGTGAACATCGTGAGCGATGAAGCTAGATCAGGTGTCCAGTGAGAAAGCCTTCCATCAAGATGCCCTGTTTTTGCACGTGTAGGGGAAGAATCCAGGCAGGCCGACCCGGATCACCGCCGGTTGGGAGCAATCAATGACAACTTTTCAAAGATCCGCGGCTCTGGCCCTGCTACATATCTGCTTGTGGAGCTGCAGCTGGGTCTCGCACCTGTTCAAGTCTTCGGGTGGAGCGATCTTGAGGATGCACATCACAACGGCGTCACAACCCAGACATGTCAGTGTTCAAAGCTCAGAGGAGAGAAGGTGTTCGTGTGGGTGGACAGCTTCTGTGCATATATATATATATATATATATATATATATATGTGTGTGTGTGTGTGTGTGTGTGTGTGCGTGTGTGTATGTGTGTGTGTCCCCAGTCCATCTCCCAGTCAAACGTACGGCACTGCGCACTCTGTCACACACTGGGAGGAAGGGAGTGAATGAGAGAGGGAAAGACAGACAGACAGACAGACAGACAGACAGACAGACAGACAGACAGACAGACAGACAGACAGACAGACAGACAGAAGTAGACAGTGAGGGGCAGAGTGACAAAGCGTACGACCGCTTTCTCCTGTCGGAACCCTTCTGTAGGGGGCTGTACTGAGGCCTGCCTTGCCTGGCAATACAACATGGCAACCCCGTATTGAGCCTGAATCAAGGCCTCCAAAGACAACTGGTCCCGCCAGACATCGGTCTGCCTCTTTTCGTGATCCCGACCCACACCATCAGAAACAGTCTCACCAGGGCCTTGATTTTGACACTGAAGCATGATGGCGATGTCGATACAGATATCGATATTGCTACCCAATGAGGACATCGATATTGCCATCTTGAATCGATACTGCTGTTTTAATGTTTCCACAGATACTGTTGGAAAACATTGCAATTTCCACCTTTAAGACACTCAGGCAAGATAAATCTGCTGTCGTCGTTCTTTCCACCAGTTTTCATGTGTCAGACACAACATCATCATTGTTCTGTGCGAAAACGCTTCAGCCAAGCCGGGGAGTTTCCTGTTTGTCAACCAAACCCTGGATCCGCTTTCAAATAGACAGAAACAAAGGAAAGAGACAAAGGACATTTTAGTTTTCCATTTGGCTCTGGAGTAGAGATAAAGTTGGGATCATATTCGAAAAAGACATGGGCAATCTTTGCGTCGCCCAGGAAAGGAGTCGAACATGCACTTCTTTCTTCTGTCTTGAAATTGAGAACAACAGTTTTCCTTCCTCATTCCACAAGAACCTAAAACAGCGGTGCCTGTTTTGGGGCCAAGTTGGAAGCAACGTCTCATTCACATCCAACCATGAAACCATTGCCTTCAAAAGAGGCAGTTCGGAGTCACCATCTTTGGTGTTTGGGAGCATTATTGACGCAGTCATGTGTTGGTAATATTTTTGGACACATTGACTCGAAAAATGGAAACAAGTCGCAGCCAAAACACTGGATGTTGTTCATCGACATCAAACTCAGCACATCATTGGTTGGAGTTCAATCGTCCACAACTAACATGGACAGGGTCTTAAGGATTCTGCGAGTTCTAAGTGTCAACTTTGAAAGAAAATCAAAAACAAAAGTTGTGGTTTGTGACATGGATCCATACCAACCTCCGCCGTCAACCAGTGTGCAGGTACCCACCGGACAATGTGTGAAGTCTTCCACCTCACTGCCCTCATTCATAAGGGTGCGAATTTGCAAAAAGTTATACAAAGCTATAGACGTTGTCAGAACGATGACAAAACCTGCGTTTCTGGCAAGTATAAACTCTGCAAAGTGTAGTGACGTCAAGAGTATCAAAATAGTTTGGAAAATATTTTTGCAAAACCAGCTGAGATTGAATGTGACATTGTTGGAATTAAAACTAAAGGATGTTTTCAGAAGTTGGTTCAGAAACCTTGTTGTCATTGACAGCACTTTGTCTGAGGAAACCTTTGTGTTCGGCGGAATAAAGTCAAAAGTCTCCGTCTGTCCAGCTTCCAAAGACGTAATTGTCCACTTTGAGCTGGCTTTTGTATTTCCCTCGTCTTTCTTTCTTGTCTTCAACATGGTGTCAAAGGATGTCGTCAGGAGTGTTGCAGTGGACAGCAAAATCAGGAGGCAGAGAGGCACCAAACTTTTGTGGATTCAGATGATGCCAGTTCGTGGTCTGACGGTGTGCGAGTATAAAATTGAATTGCCAAAGTACAAACTACTTCAAGTTGGTCTGAAGCCACAGAAGGAGCTGACTGGTGCGTCTGTTACCGTGTTCGACGGGCCTGGACTTCTTTCAAAAAGGATTTCAATCAATGAGTTGCAAAAGACCGTCACACTGACAAGTTTTCAATGTGTGTTACAGATATTAGTTGAGCAAAAGTTTGCTCAAAAAGTTCAATTTTTCTATTTTGAAAATGATCTGCCAAGAGAAAGTGTGAATCTCAACAAAGAAGAGTTTGTCGTTCTGGAGTTCCGTACAACTTTAAACATGGGCAGGTTTCCACGTGTGTTTGTGTCACAGGGACCTTCAAACTCAGCAGTGAATGTCACAATAACAAAGTTTTTATTCACGGATCAACCTGACAATGAATGCTTGTTGGGTGGAGGGGTAATTTATGAACCACGGGACAGGGATCATGTCCAACTCTATGGTTTTTGCAACAAGGATTTGACCAAAAAGAGAGTTGACTGGAAAGTTCCATGGAGCGTTTATTCCAGTTGTTCACCAACAGTTGTGGTTCTGTATTCATACACAGAGTACAGTAGAGCAGACATTACAATGCAGATCTCCCACACTTCATGCAAAATAATTTCTTTGACAAGTCAATGTGAAAAACTTTTGATGAAAGACAGCAAAAAGTTCCTGGCCATGGCTTACTCTCCTGAACTACCAACTGTTCAATTGAATCCCAATGTTTGTTCTGTTTTTCAATTTTCATCAGGAATGTACAGAACTTTCTCCAAAGCACCAAAAGAAATATATCAATTTCTGACAGAAAAGGAGAGCTTTCCATCTTGTGAATTTCTGATCAGAATCAAGATTTCATCTTCTGAGTACTGTTCACACCAATTCAATTGGAACATTTTTCGAGAATGCCACGACGAAGATCGTCTCTTCAGACTCACTGATTACAGTTCAGTGTCATCAATGGCAAAAATGCGAATGACTTTTTTCTCCAAAAATATATTGAAACAAACTGACCAAAACGTTCCTTTGCAAATTATGTCACAAAATATGCCAGGTGCTTGGCATTCAACCAAACATGATGTCCATGCCCAGATCCATTTTTACAGTAGAAGGGGCATCCTCCTTGAAGCAAGGTTGAACTACTGGACTCACTCCTGGGTGAGCTGTGTCATTCTACCTTCCAACATTTCACTGACTCCAGCACCTATTCGCGTGTGCAAAAGAGTTATCAGCAGAAAATGTCATGACTTGCCACCAAACCTCAATTCTGCTAAAGTTTTGATTTTGACATTGAGTATTCCCAACAAAATGTGGAAAGTTAAAGACGTGAAATTCGGTCTTCACGTACAGCAAAACATGAACAGAAATGTTTTTGCTTTGCCATACAAGAGAAAATGGGTCCTCCAAACCTTCAGGTTTACGGGAAGACTCCTGATGGGGAGACTCAGTTTCGTCTTCGCCCCTCCAGGGACTCTTGATGCTGCCGCGCTTTCTGTGAGGCGGACGTTTGCCGCGTGGAAAGACCACCGTTCCTCAAGTTTTTGCTTTTCTTGGCAAGACGGAAAATCCTTTCATCACCAAATGAAAATAAATGAGAAAGGCACGGGAAACATCAGTATCCAGATTGGAGAATATCAAATTGCCAAACCTTGCTTCCGTACAAAATGCGTTTTCTCTTGGAAGGAAGCGTCGAAGTACTGTAGACGTTTGCAGAGTAATCTGCCAGAAATTCTCTCCAGGAAGGACCAGGAAGACATTCTGAACATGCTCAAAAATACAAATGATCTCTTTGTTATCAGAGGGATATTTATTGCTTTGAAATCACAGAGGTAAAGAAACCAAAGAAGACTGTCCGGTCTGATAACTGTGTTTTTGCCAAACAGTGTTTTTTCTTTGTGCGGCCGGGCCTGTTTTTCTCTTACGCTCCTTTGAGCAACTTTTGCCTCGAGACGACACGTAGTTCTCCCTCATTGTTGTCATGAGCAGTTGTTTTGTTGCAGATGGGAAAACAGACATCCAGTTTCATACCAGAGTTGGCACAATCAGGAATATTCAAGAAGTCAGCTCTATCACGAGTACGGAGTGCTTGAAGAATTCTACAAAAACCAACATATCCACAAAACTCGCTTGGTTTTCCTTCATTCGAGAATTTTTTCCACAAAAAGACTCTTCAAGGCAATGTACTGCATTGTATCTGCAATTTAATCTTGCCAAGTTTGAATGGAAAAACATTGGTTGCACGGAAAAACTGTTCCCTGATTTCATTTGCCACGGAACCAACCTCAAAGATCAAACTGCCACTTTGGCTATTTCCCCCAGCAAAACTGGTTGCAGTGTTTTTGCATTTGTCAAGAGCAACATCTGTCACTTATTCCATTGGGTCGATGGCTCTTTTTCTCTTGTGAACACAACATGCCATGAACACAACATGAGTCCAAACAAAATGCGAAATATAAGCTCTTTCAACTTTGTTTTCAATGCAGTTCACCCTCATCATTTTGTTCTGTTTTTACTTTCACCAAATGGAACAAGTACAAAAATGTTCATGTACGAAAGGCTGTGGTTGAATGACAAATACAGAGCGTATGAAGTGCATGTCAACAAAATTGAAGGACATGTTGTTTGTTCTGCAGAAAAACAAAACTTGATTGTTGCAAGCGGAAATTTCTTTCATTGCAATAATGACAAAATAATTTCAAGTTTACTAGTCATTGATGGTGTTTCAGATTGCAATGAATCTGGTTTACAGACAAGCAGTGACGAGGTTTGCCCTCTGCACAAGAGTCAGTGTCCGCTAGAATGCCATTCACAACATTGTGTGTGTTCGCCATTACATTTCAAATCAAGGGGAAAACATTGCAGAAAATTTGCTGACACCTCGAAGTCTGATCGCAGGCCCGTCCTTCATAAGGAAGAGTTCTCCTGTGACCCAAACCGCAAGGTTGACATTGATCTGGCAAACGATTTGGTGTCTGACTGTGGACGTTCAGCTGCAGATGAACCCCTGCTGAAGAGGCTGCTGCTTGATGAAGTGTTTCTGGAATGTCCCAAAGCTCAACAAGTTCCATGCAAACAGGGACACCCAAAGTGCTACAGCATTTCTGAAACTTGCATTTATCACTTGGACGAAAGGAATCATTTGACTCCCTGTAGAACTGGTGCACATGTGGAGAACTGTGAACAATTTGAGTGCAACATGCATTTCAAGTGTCCAAAATTTTACTGCATTCCTTGGCATTATGTATGTGACAGCAAATGGGACTGTCCACATGGGTACGATGAAATGGAAATTCACCAGTGTGGGGCAGAGAGACCATGCTCAAATCTTTTTGGATGCAGGTACTCACAAGTATGCGTTCATGTTCTTCAGGTTTGTGATGGGAAAAGAGACTGTCCATCATCTGATGATGAGTTTTTGTGCCATTTGTCCACACAGGTGTGCCCTCACAAATGCACTTGCCTTATTTCAGCAATATTTTGCACAGAAGTGCAAGGTGTAGATGTTGAACTTAGTCAGTCTCAATACTTTTCTTACCATTTGTCGATATGTGCATTGCAAAATTTGAAATTCATACAGAGATCAGTTCTTTCAACCCAGCTGCACCTCTTTGGAAATAAAGTATCCAAAATATGCAACATCTTGCAGCATTTTCATCGTTTGACTAGTGTCGGTTTTGAATCCAATGACATCACAATATTGACAACAAAATGTTTCAACCAACTGAGCAGTGTGCAGCTGATAAATGTGAGGAACAACAAGATAGCTCATATGGAGAACAGAGTGTTTGCAAACATCAAGAAAATCAATATTCTTGACTTTTCTCAAAATGGCTTGCACATGATGTTCTCCTCAGTCTTCCATAATGTCTCCCTCATCTCAGAACTGAATGTGTCATACAATCCCTTCACCCAGTTGTCTATGAACATGTTCCATGACATTCCTGCAGCAGTGTTTTCAACTACAAGAAGGTCAGTGTGTTGTGTTTTGTCTGAAGACACAAAGTGTGTGTCAGTTCCTGTTTTTGCTGATTCACAGTGCATGCCAATCTTCCCTCAGAGAGGAATGAAGATTGTCTCTGGTCTTTGTGCTATCACTATTTTAATTTTGACACTGACAGTTGGCTGTCGTACCATTGTCAGAAAGGGATGGTCAAAACGAGGTCCCAGAGTTGCCTTGAGTCCGTACAACATGCTGATTTTGGCAGTTAACTGTGGGTGCATGATGTATGGTCTCATGTTGCTTGCTTTGTTTCTTTCAGATGCCATACACCAAGAAAGCATTGTTTTGAAACAAAAACAAAGGCAAAAAAGCATCCCATGTTTTGTGACGTTCCTTCTGAGCCTCCAGCACAACCTACTTGTTCCCTACTTCCTCTGTTTTATTTCGTTGGCGAGACTCCTGGTTGTTGTCAATCCACTGAAATCAAGGTTCAAATACAAAGGCTTTGTGATGAGACACGTAATTTTCGGCTGTGCATTGGTTACAGCCATCAGCTTCACACTAACTGTGTATCTGCAGAGAAAAGTATCTTCCAACTTGTGCTCACCTTTCACAGATGGAAACAAACCAAAGGAAATTTTGTCTACAAATATTTCCTTTCTTGTTGTGTTCTGTTGTGCCACACTTTTCATGTCAACTACATATTGTGTCTTGGTCAAGCAAATAGAAGTATCCAGGAAATGTTTGAGAAGAAAAGCAAATCAACAAACATCTCTTCTGAATATTGCCAAACTGAGCATCCTGGTTGTGAGCAATGGTACATTTTGGGTCACATCTGTTGTCATCTTTCTCTGTGGCCAGACTTCATCTTCGTATCCCAGAGATCTCATGGTGTGGAATACCATCACAATCTGCTCACTTCCAGCACTGTTCAATCCAATATTTTTCTCGTGTCTCCTGCATAGATGATGAAAAGGGCAACAGGACCTATTGAACCTAGTGTGATGGCTGCCTTCATGCGATGGTTTCCTTACAGGCAGCCAAAGAGCAGCTTGGTTCATTTGAACACCAGCGGTTGAAAAGTGACGACGCGACGGTGGAAACAAACTTGCAAAATCACGCATGAGACACAGACCAAATAAATCTACGTTTGTGTTTTGGAGGGTAAAACTCATCCCAAGAGTGATGTCAGTTTGGATACATCTAAATTTTCATTTCAGTGCAGGAGTCAAATTGCAATTTTATCTTCAAACAAATTCACTCTTTCCATCGCGATGAACTCAAATTGCTTTGTATAGTTGCCTGCAACTCAAGAAAACTCTGACTGCGGTTTCCAACACAAAGACGCCAGTTTCCTCAAGCGAGGTCGCCCCCCACCGCTCTTTCCCAAAAGTCTTCCCCAAAATTTTCCGAGTCGCAAAGAAGCGCCGATCTTGGTGTGACATTGGTTTCTCGGTGTTTGAATTTGAGCGGCAAGCCGCATCATGTGACTGAAGTTGTGACACATGTGACTCATGTGGGTCGTCTCCATTGGCAACGCTACAACCAAAACCATTGATCGTGAAATATCAGTCCAATTGTGCTGCTGTCGCGCACAACACGCGCGCTGACCTGAATTGCAGCGTGCTGCATTCTTGCATTCAGTTTGTCCAATTCATTGAACAGGATTCACGAAAATTTGGCTGCCATGCCCAGAAACACGAGTGCAGACGTGTGGCTGCAGAAAGAGCTGGAGCTCAACCAGAAGCACGAGGAGATGTAAGTTTTGCAAGTTTATATCTTTGCTGCAGAACGCAGGACCGGTTAACAAAATGGACAAATGCGTCAACAGGCGGCTCTTTTGCGAAGTTTGAGTTTGTCGGACTTTTGCAATGTGTGATGGCAGCTGCTTTGTTTCGTGTGAGTGTGTGTGTGTGTGTGTGTGTGTGTGCGTGTGTGTGAGGAAGTTGGGGTTGTGCGTGCATTTGGCGCAACGGACAGCAACCATAAGCACGCGTCCGTACCCTCGTGTGTCGCTGTTCACTCACATACACGCACACACACGCACACACACAGACACACACACACACACACACGCACCGACTTGCAACGCATGCAAAGCGTTCATTTGGTCGGGGTGAGCAAGCGACCCATGTCAAAATGTCAACAATGGCCACGATTTGGTGTCGACGCGTTGCTGGCGTCCTCCGTTGTTCCGAGCGGTGCTGACGTCGCGGCTGAACCTCCCTATTTCCGTGACGTCACAGCGTCCTGCGGCGGGAGACGCTGCTCCGCGGCACCGAGTCGTACTACGACGCGCAGGCGCAGCGCGCAGCGTCCTTCGTCTCCGACGCGCAACGCGCCGCGCGGCGCAACCAGCAGCTCGCCGAGGTGAGTGCGTCCGCGCAGGGCGGGGTGAGTCCAGGGGCGGCACGCTGGACCCCCTCACCCCAGAAGAAATTGCTTCTCTGAATTCTGCAGCCTCTTTGCAACGTCAATGATCAAAATTGTTTCTTGCCGGTTCCTGGCTGGGGTCATCCGCTTTCTCTGTTCTGGATTCGCCGTGAGCATCAATGTCACTCGGAATGCAATGGCGTGCGAGAATCACACAGTATCGGGCGAAACCAGCTTCAATGATGTTTACTTGATTCAGTCCAAAGACCAACTTTCGTTGTAGGATTTGCAGCTGTGCCTGAGGGACCTGAGGAGCAGTGAGAGGGAGTCCAGTACACCCAGGTTCCACACTCTCCAGGTTGGCACAAAATTCCCGAGCGAGTGTCTCCTGTACTTTTGTCTTCTGATTCCGCTGTTGAATCATGTCTGGCTTTACATGCTGGACAAAACGTGAACCCTTCTGTTTCCCATTCAGTCCTGTTTCTGTCGTGTGGAAGAGTTGCCTCTTCCCACGCGCGCAATCCAGCTTTCGGGCGAGGTGCTGAGTACCGATGAAGCGGCTTCAGCGAAGCTGCGTGAAGCTGAAGCTGTGCACCGGACTCACAACTCGCGCCACCTATTTAAAGCCGCACCTACGACACCCTGCATCTGTTGAGAGCAACAGCTTGAGACAGGAGTGAACCAATAAATGTTTGAAGCGTACACTTGAGTTTGACTCCACTGCGGCAGTCCGGCCGAGCCGAGGCTGCTTCGTACCGCGGTGCTGCACACAGCGGCAGTTGTGTGGACGGGAACCACCGGGACCCGACCCACACACAACATTTCCGATTGCTCATCTTCAGCCAAATTTGTCCACGCGTGTTCGCGTCAGACCTTTGACCCACCCTCTCTGTCTGCAGAACAACTACTGGACGATGGTTCGGAACGTGTTTCCGGTGTGGCAGGAGGAGCTGGGGGAGTACCGCCGGCGGCACAGCTACCCGACCCCGCAGAGGTCGTCCTCACCCACGCTGAGGGGCACGACCACAGGTGCAGACCCGTGCCTCTGTTGGGCACGTGTGAACACACACACACACGTGCACAAAATGTGTGTGTGCGCACACAAACACATTTCCGTGCGTTCGCAGAATTTGTGATGTTGTGCATGAAAAAAGTCAGCTGACATGATGTCTGTCCAAAGAGGGAAGAGAACCAACCCCGTAAGACTCAACCTCCAACCTGAGTTTCACGATCGCCAAACATGAAGAAATTCGAGATCCACGTGTTTGATGTCTCCGCAGGTGTGAAACGCTCCTCGTCTCCGGGACCCACTCTCAAGTCATCACTGCAAGGGTCACTCAGGTCACAGCAAAGGTCACCTCAGGCTTCGCTGAGGTCACAGCCAAGGTCCCTGCAAGGGTCACTCAGGACGTCGCTCCAAGGGTCATTGAGGTCACCGCAGAGGTCACCTCAGGCATCGCTGAGGTCACAGCCGAGGTCCCTGCAGGGGTCACTGAGGTCGACGATGGGGCAGCCGCAGGGAATCCTCAAGTCTCCGAGCGCGTCGCTCCGCAGCAGCACCAGGTCCGCCGCCCTCCAGACGTGACGGCGCCGCGACCTGCGACCTGCGTCCCGGGACCACGTGACACTGAGTCCCGTCTGGGTCCAATTCAGACACCGTCCATTTTCGCACAGTTCATACGTGTGTTGACCGTCAAGCAAGGGAGTTCTGTGATACTTGGAACATTAAGTTGGGTGTGTTCGAACTGAGTTCGAATTGGGTGGCAGCGGGTGAACACACACACACACACACACACACACACACACACATTCGGGGTAGCATCATGCTCTCCTGTGCTCTTCGTGCTCATGAACAATGTGTTCGTGATTTGGTACGCGAGTGTGCCAGGAACTGTCGCTTTTTGTCGACTGTGCGTCAAACGTAAATAAAACGCGACAAAAAGTCTCAACAGTCTTTGTGGACCCGACGGAATGGCAACACAATTAGGTCCCCAAACGTCGGACCAATGCAGTCAAACCAACGTGTCAGGTGCAAACGGTTCTCAGACATCTACATCTTCAGCACGCACTCAAAGATGTGGATCCAGGACCGCGCCCTGCCCCTGGATATCACTGGATTCTCACGCAGAATAATCCTCGTGGTCAGCAACAAGTGGAAGTGACTGCACTTCCAGGTCCAGATTTTATCACATGTTTTGTTTGAACAAAGGTCGATCTCATGACTCGCTGCAGATCAACGATAAGCGAGGATTTGGCAAAATACCCTGGAAAAATATCCGGTGCAAAATCCCCCAGTTCCAGTTCACTTTTGCTGCTGACTTCATACAAATCTCTGGCTGAATCAAGGACAACGACGAGCGTATTCCACAGTGTACGCACACAAAAGAATGCGCCATGACGCAAAACAGAATGCCGAGCATTTATTTGATTGGTGAGTTTCCTGTTTCTTCTTGCACATTCTTGATCTCTTTTCTCGCAGACAGCACTCTTCGGTTGAAAACAGAAATTTTGGCTTCAAAAATGGGAGCGAGATAAAAATGAACACATGATGTGGGCGACAGCAGCTTGAAACACTGAAACAAGAAATGCCCAACCGTTCGTGTGTTCGTATGTCTGAGGAGAATGTCTTACTCACTGGCAGCTCAGATGCCTGACACCATATCCAACCCTACCCAATGATACCGAAGTCAACTGATCGAATTTGTCCTTTTTATGCAGGTCTTCTGTGCCTCACGGCTTGTGTTGACTGCGCCTCTCCCTTCAAAGACTACGAGTACGGTGAGTACTTTCGCACAGGCGAGTCGCGAGGCGAACGCCGTTCGCTGCGCGACCCTGTGTAGTGCACTGGAAATAAATTATTGCTGAGGTTGTGGCTGCCAAGCGGTGATATCCACTCACAAAATCTGCAGGCTTTTTGGTGAAACAAATTTTGATTGTCCGACTCAAGAGAACAGATGAGCAAAGCAATGGCACCAGGCATCAAGCGAGAATCACAATTAGGGTTTTCACATTGGCTGGGCGGCGTCAGAATTTTTGACGCGCGCCTCATAATTTTGACGCGCAGGTGTCAAAGTCAACATGACGCCCAATGGAGAGCGCGGTCCAGACTGATCACAAATTTTTGACGCGGGCATCAATTTAATGTGGTCAACGTGTGAATCGTTCGACGAAACTGTGGTGCGTTACAGGTCGCCACTGGGACGACTGGATGAGGGAGGTGCGACGCGCGGCGAAGCCTGTCGTCAGGAACGGTACGAAGCATCTTCTACGTCCAACCTGTTACGGGCCTGTGTCACACTAGTACTTGAGTCATGGGTTTTGTCACTGCATGAGAACAGAAACAGAGCAAAGCAAAGAGAAGAAAAAATTGTCAGTTTGTTTCAGTGGTGGAGCGCATGTTGGAAATGTAGAAGTTTGAATTTGAGTGCGTGATCATAAAATTTTGCCAGAAGCTCCGCTTTCACAGGATGAATGGCGTGACCCAGTGTGTCGACCTGGGTTTGTTTCTTCGCCCTTTTGCAGCCAAGGCTTTTCACAGGGTGAAGTGTATTGACGTGCGTTTGTCTTGTTCACCCGTCTGCAGCGAAGGGTCGGGCGTCGCGTCTTTTCCCGAACGTGGCGCAGGGCGGGACGGCGTCGCAGAGCTCGACGCTCGAGGCGTGCCTCTCCGAGAAGGACGGGCGCCACGCCCCCCGCGACGCCATCGACGGCGACATCTCCTACACCGAGTACGACTGCAAGTACTCGCATACTGAGGAGCAGGCGGGGCCCTGGTGGCAGGTGGACCTGCTGCACGAGTTCCACGTGGCGGCGGTGGCGCTCTCTGCGAGGAAGAACGTGCGTGAGTGGCGTAGCTTGGTTCGTTTGACGTGGGTCGTCGTGGGACACCACAACGCAATGGCAAAAGCTGAAGATGCTCTGCCGTTGGTCCACGTCAGGAAGGAAAGACACACGGAAAATGGACACACAGCCACAGGCACATACACAGACAGAGAGAGAAAGAGAGAGAGAGAGAGAGAGAAACACACACACACACACACACACAAGCAGACGTTCGCTCTCTCACACACACGCACACACGAGCACACGCACTCCCACTTGTTTGCTCACACACACACACGCACACTTTTTCCCTTGCAGCTGAGCGTCTCAAGGATTTCTACATCACCGTATCCAACGACTCCAGCGGTGACTTCGCGCACGAGTGCGCGCACGAGCCGTTCGCGTTCGCGTCCATGGAGACGCGCGTCTACGTGTGTGTGCGCCCGGCCCGCGGTCGCTACGTGAGGATCCTCAAGGACGCGAACAACACGGGCACCATCGAGCTGTGCGAGGTGCAGGTCGGGATCACGGGTCAGTCTCTCTGGGTCTCTCCGAGTATCTGCATAGGTCTCTGAATGCGTGTGAAATTTGGAAAATTTTCACTCTGCTGTGAAAGCCCAGATTCACACCGCGTGAACACAACCAATTTGGTGAACTGTGACTTGGTTGTGCGTGTGCGCTGGCGCACCCGGTGTAAATGAGGGGTATAGTTGAAGGAATTTTGCACTATTGCGCAGATTTGTCTGAGCACTGGCAGCCTTCATCGCAACCCGAGGACAGCTACTCGGGCAGCGCGGCCGAGGCAGAGGCAGAGACGAGTCAGCACAGCGAGTGCAGCAATAGAATCCCGGAAGAGAACGGAGGTACGAAGCAAAAAGGGTCTCACATTCTTGTCGTCCTGAGCAGAGAAGTTTAAACAGGAAAGTTTCCCACATTGGTGTTCACTAGTGTTCGCCCACTTTGCCCCAGCTCCAACCCAGAGGCAAAGTCTTGTGACTTTGCCACCGGCCAGCCGCACGCCCAAATCGAACAGAACCAATTGAAGGCACATCGCGAAAGGAGTGGACGTATTTGTTAAAATCCCTATTGTCCGGTTGGTCCGTGCTCGGTTGCAGCGGGCGCGCTCGTGGTGCTGCCGGCGCTCGTCGGGGGCCTCGTGGTCGGAGCCGTGACCGCCGCCGCCGCCGTGCTCGTCTGGATCAAGAGGTGAAGTCCGCTCAGCCATCAGGGCGAGGGGCATCGTTTTCAAGTTTGAGAAAATTGCTTGATGGTGAAAATAAATGGGGGAACTTAGTTCAAGACAAAGGGTGCGTGGGACTGAGGCTCTGGGTCCCTGTGATCTCCTTCAGACCAGCAGTTCTCATCATTGCGATGAAAATTCGTCTCCGACGCAAGTGGGGGATTCAAAATTCCTCAATGATTTGACCACACCAGAAAAAGTTGAGAAAACGACAGCGCTTGTTCTTCACCACATCAAGCCGCCCTACCTCTCTTTCACAGAAGAGACCCCGGCAGTGATGCAGCGGGGAAGGAGGCGATCCTCTCCGTGGACTACCGCACGCTCGGGGGCCTGTCGGCGCGCTCCCTGGGGGACGTGTCGGCGCGGTCGCTCGGAGACGAGTCGGACGGAGCCGCGGCGGACGTGCGCCTTCAGGAGGAGGGCGGGGCACACCCCGCTCAACACAAATATTGAAGAAGAACGGACCGTGGAAGTGAAAAAGTTGTAAATGGTGACACACTGAAGCTGGACCTACTTGTTTGTCCGCGTGCTGGTTTTATAATTTTGAACCGAGCCACGGACCGGTCCACCAAGGGTCAGGGGGGCCATTGTTTCCAGATCAAACTCGCAAGACAGTCCAATTTCGAGTGGAGTCCAGGTTCAACGGTCACAGTCTGCGACACCGTCCAGCCAGAACAAATCTGAACCGCATCACGCTTGTCTCTCTGTTTTGTTGTGTTTGTCTAAAAAGTAGCTCCATGGAGCTCGCAGTGACTTGAGGAAATTCTGATTTTGCTCACTCTGATTTCCCTCACTCTGAATTCACTCACTCTGATTTCCCTCACTCTGATTTTGCTCACTCTGATTTACCTCACTCTGATTTTGCTCACTCTGATTTCCCTCATTCTGATTTTGCTCACTCTGATTTCCCTCACTTTGATTTTGCTCACTCTGATTTCCCTCACTCTGATTTTGGTGACTTTTTTGTTAAAAATTATTACTTTTTTTCACTCAACATTCACAACTTAGGAATTCATTTAGTACACATGCAAATGGAATAAATTCAACCAAATGGAACTTTTTACACATTGTTTCACAACAATATCCATATAACACCAAAATAATTGCCTAATATCCATTTTTAAATTTTTTATCAAAAAATTGACTTTTCAACCCAAACTTTAGACC
>JAAUXT010032036.1_pt1 | contig 33683 bp, 39 predicted proteins | sample 7278171 | NCBI WGS metagenome assembly JAAUXT01 (sample SAMN14350112, study PRJNA611818) | marine sediment metagenome | isolation source: surface marine sediment (1.8m) | place: French Polynesia: Moorea | collected 2018-08
TAGCTTGTGACACCATAGAGGAAGGTAGCCTAAACCACTGAGCTCCAACTCATACTCTACAATAAACTGTACTACAACATCACTACTGGGGCTTCACTCATATATACAACAGTTGAAACACTTTTCAAGCAATAGCTGTGCCATGAAAGATGTAACAACTACAAAGAAAACAATGTTCCAATTTTTATTCTTTTTTGGCATATATTTGCTATGGAACTTTGTTTTCCTTTCAATGTCCATGTTGGAGTATTTGATAAAGGCCCTGCATTACAACACATCAACATTGAAAATGTGTAAAACAAATCTCATTTCTGGCCTTATTGAAGTGATTAAGTACACATATGTAGGGCTAACATCCATTGTGTTTTATTCCTTAGTCTGCACATCAGTTGAGGGAAACCAGATTTGGTTCTTTGATGGTTCTGTTCAGTGTTACAGTAAATGGCAAGTGGCAATGATAGTATTTGGTCTGACATATGTTGTTCCTTATCCTCTTCTGTTTGGCCTTGGAATGAAACTGATCATCCAGAGAAGAATTTCAAAACAAGGATTCTTTCTTGCATGCTGCTTTCCTTTGCCACTTCTTGTGTATTGGGTACTTGTTGTTTTGAAGAAACAAACTGTAGAAGTTCAAACTACAGATCAGGAAGATGAAATAGAAAAAGTAATTTGCAATGGAATCAGAGGAGGATTCAGAGAATCTAAACATGGAACTCAATACTGGGAAATGATTCTGATGTTCAGGAGATTATTTATCAGCATGACCATTTTGATACCTGATCCCTCAATCAAGCTTTCTGTTTGCTTTGGTCTCTGCCTTGTCTGCTTGCTTCACCATGCCTTCAGATTTCCTTTTGTACATAGCACATCAAACAAAGCTGAAACATTGTCACTGTCTCTGTTATGTGGAATAGCTGCTATCAACCAGAACAAGGCCAGTTTTTTCTACACAGATATAAATCCTGACAGTCACCAGATGAAAGTGATGAGAAATCTGGAGTTATTCGAGACTCTGTGTGTTATGTTGTTAATTTTGTTCATTGTTTCCTGTGAAACTGCTGGTAGACTGGGAAACGTGGTGCACAAAATAGTCATGAAGAAGACCCAGGTCATTGATGTGTCTTCAGCAGTTCAACCAAACATTTAGACAAACAAGGAAGACAATACTGGGAAGGTTCAACACAGCCTGGTGCTGAGGCAGATGTTGCAATGCGACAGTTTTCCCCATTTACAAAGGATATGGCATTTGTTTTCATGAAGAAATTTGTTTTGCGATGCAAATGTCAAACCATGCAATAAGCCCTGATAAATTCAACAGCAAGATAAAACTGTTTTGTGCTGAGCATCCCACTTCAACAACAAGGTGTTTATTACCCGATGCTAATGTTCCTGGCCTGCTCTCCCCTCCCTTCCTCACCTCCAAACCTGTATCCTCTTACCATTAACTCATAAGCATGTGCATGTTGGCAGGGGCAGCCGCAGACTCAACAATGTGGAAATCACAAGTTCCTCAACAAACACATCAGTTGAAATGAATGTCATGTCCAAAAACTCATTGAACATTGAAATGTGGGCTGTGTTATGAAGGCAACCTGCATGAGTTAGGCATGACTGTTTGTGAGGTTTGCAACACATTGCTACATTCTTCAATGAGCCAAGGGTCATTGGTTTTCACCCAACACGAAACTGAACCAAACTATTGAACATTCCACATTTGTGTACCTCACGTATAGGTCGACCGTGCACTCTCGGCACGATGTATTTTTGCCGTCATTTCTCTCTCATATGGAATTTTAAACAAGAAACAGGCTCTCTCTCTTGGCCTAACTTCTTTCCTCCTTCAAATACCAAAACTTTTGTTTATAAACAAGTAATCTCAGTAAACAAATTTTAAGTAGAGATTTTCCTTTTGTTTTGGCAGTCATTATAGTCACTGAGCATGCTCAGTGGGTCAGTTGCTATGGAGATGTATGATAATGTCATAATTCCCAGTCTAATTTGACCCAGTTTAGCCAAATCTTCAATGGAAATCACCACTTAAAATCTATTTTGATAAAATTCTATTTTTACAGGCTGATTTCTGAAAAATTGGTCTTTTTGTTTTCACCTCCATCAGTTTGCTTTTTGTTTGTTTGTTTGTTTGTTTGTTTGTGTCTTTAAAAATGTTGTAAGCACTAAGGCTTTTGAACCTGCCATTACAGCTCAATGCCCTTTGCACCACAGCCTTCCAGGAGTCTTCTGACAGTGTTGACTGAAAACAGTAAATCTAGGTCACATATGTGGCTGCCATCTTGGATTTTGACAAAAAATACATTTTGGGCCATCCTGAGCTCATTTCTTTGTGAAAGTTAACTATATATTTCAGAGTATGTTGTAGGGGTACAACAGGCCTTCTATATATGTTGTGTTTTCAGCCAAGCGACCTTGTGAACATATACAAAATGGCTGCCAAAAATGCAGCCATTTAGAACTCAGCAGGGAATGCTTCAATTACAACAAAATTATCAAAATTCCTGTGGTCATTCTGAGTCATTTTGAATTATCAGAAAGTAGCTCACATGATTTGGTGGCCAACTTGGATTTTTTTCTGAAAATGCCATTTCTGGCCACTTTGAAGGGTCATGGCCACCTGGGAACAACTCAAATATGTTGCCAAACTTCATTCCAGCTAAACTGGATGGCTTTGTGAAAAGTAGCTCATCAAAGATTGCAGCCATCTTGGATTTTTTCCTGAAAATGCTATTTCTACCCACTTTGAAGGACTGTGACTTGTTGCTGTTGCATTCTTGCAACTCTATGTGCCCTTGGAGCACTGTATGCCCTTGGAATGCTTCAATCAGCCCATATTTGGTTGTGCACAACATCTAAAAAAATGAACCTGACTTGTTTTGAGCAGTAAGAAGTTAGGTCAAACTACAAAGAAGAGAAAAAGCCTGTTTGTTGTCTGAAATTCCACAGGAGAGAGAAATGACGGCAAAAATTCATCGTGCCGAGGCTGCCCGGTCAAGCAATACACCCGTGCACAGTGACTTTGTCATTTTCTTCCATGCTCTGCGCTGCATTTCTCTGCATTGTTCTCATTGATTGGATTTGATTGCGACTAATCTGAACAATCCAGACAAAACCAAAAAAGATAGGAGAGTTTATTGTTGTTGCATCTGCATCGCGCGTGTTCTGTAACCGACTCAGACGTACTTGACTGAAAATATTTTTCTGTGAGAAATTAAAGTTGAGAAATCCTGAGTTCAAAAAGCTATTTGATCAGTGAGGATGTAGCAATGTCGTCATCCTGTTTGAAAAAAAAGGACAAAAGTTTAGATAACTTTATATTGTCCATGTGAATGGGTACACACAGTGAATGACAACATTTTCTAGGGCCAGAGGACAGTCTTTCTGCTCAACACAGACAAAAACTCTCCAAGGGCTGAATGAACGATCACTGCCAAAACACAAACACTAAAATGGCTGAGTCAAGCTTGTTGGTGTGATCAAAGGGTCACAAAATAGAAACAAGAGAACATCCCTTCAAACTGCCACAAAAATGTCAGTTCTGTAAGTTCTTGAAAATGACATGCAAAAACAGAAATTCACCTGGGTCCTCTTGTTTCCAGACCTGAGCCTTGTCTGGCATCATGATCCTCCTTGGGTCAGCAGGATCACCATCTGTGGTCATCACGTGGCAGGCTCCATCAGCATAGAAACTGTTGCATAATGTTCTGTCCCTTCTAGTGTGAACCGGATCTCGAATCCAGTACAATCCTGTACCGTGAGTCTCTACAACCGTGATTCTCTAATGGTATCACATTAAGTCCAGTTGTCACATGTCTGTGACAGAATCCGAGTATGGTGTGGTGGTCCAATAACTGAAGACAGAGACTTTTTTATGCCAAGCTGTTAGCGCAACCAGAGGAGATTGTACTCTGTGCCATAAGAACTCGTTCAGACCCGCAGCTGCTTCCTTACATCCAGGCTCTTACACTTCGCATTCAGCTTTTGTTTGTGGGTGGTTCATATACATTCATATGTATTATTCAGGTGCAAATACGGATATGTCTTTATCCATAACAACCTGCATCAATCTCTTACCATGACCTTCAATGCACGGCTCGTGCTTCTCACTCTTACAACTGCCACATGTCCTTACAATGATGCTGTTTTAGTGCATCTGAAAACAAAAATTCAGCTACAAGTGTGAGCAGCAATGTTTTCGTTGTGCTGTGAAAATTTTAAATCAAATTACAAGCTTACTTTCTGCTACACTCCACAGCAGTTGGAGCACTCATTGTGGCCAGCAGATAAAATGCATCTGTTGTTTCAATCATCCAATAGACAGGTGCTTATATTTCATTTGTTCTGGTCACAGCGCGTGCAGTTTCACATTCCACAGAGTCCCAGTCCTTACCACTGATGCAGCTTGGTGGGTGAAAGGTTGTTTTGTTTCTGGCCTTCACCTTGAGCCAGCATAGAGTTGAACAGTTCATCATATGATGGTTGCCTTGCAACTGCAGTTTTATAAGTTTTGTCAGGCCTTCAAACACATCAGAAGTTAGATGCTTCAAGCTATTTTCAGGAAGGTTCAACACCTGAAGATGTATCATTCCACTGAATGCCCCAGGAGCAATGCTTGTCAGACTGTTTCTGGAGAGTGAAAGCAGCTTTAGGTTTGTTAGATGTTCAAACATATTTACTGTCACAACTCTGATGACATTTCGATGAATAAACAGTTTTTCTAACAGCCCCAGACCCCTGAAGGCATGAGGTTCAATTCTGGAAATCTTATTGGTGTACAGACGGAGATCATTCAAGTTTGCTAGAGGCTTGAATATATCAGTTGTTAAGTTAACTAGGTGATTGTCATCTATGGAAAGCCGTTCTAGGTTTCCCAATCCGTGGAATGCATGGGGTTCAAGTGTTAATATCTCATTGCCTGGAAAAGGTTGATAAGGTTTGGGAGGTGCTGGAAAATAGCACTTGTTATGGATGCCATCTCATTGTGACCCAGCCAAATTTGCCTCAAATTTCCCAGTCCTCTGAAAGCTTGGGGCACAATGAGGGACAGATAATTGTGAGATAAGTATAGAAGTGTGAGCCTTGTTAAGTTATGAAAGATGTCATTTGTCAAGTTTGTAAGAGCATTCAAGCGCAGATCTAGGTTTAAAAGTTTTGTCAACCCCACAAAGGCATCATGCTCAATGATTGAAATCTGATTTTCACTCAGCTCAAGAATTTCTAGGTTTGTGAGATTTATGAAAGTGACAGTAGGTACAGTTGTTAGACTGTTGTTTTTCAGATAAAGTCTTGTAGCATCAGTAGCAACAACTGGGATATTTGTCAGTTCACTGTTGGAGAAGTCTTTTGTGTATGTCATTGCACCTGAAAATTGAGAATCCTGTTTAAGATTTCTCATTCAAGGTAAGGGAAGAAATATTTTGCAAAAGGGAGGAACCAAATATGGTGAAATACACACAAAGAATCAAACCCAGCATGTTGTAAACACTTTTACAGCACAGAATATCCAGTTTCCTTTGAAAAGAAGATTGCATTGTTCAACAAAGAAAACAAGCTCCTGTGTGATTGATAACTGTGACTGCATTCAAAAACTTGGGTCAAAACTTGGGTCAAACCAAAAAAATATGTGTTGATTGCCTCATCAACATGCACATCCATCCACTTCCAGCTATTTTTTTCATGTTACCTACCAGTCTTACCTGTTGTTGACACGAACCATGTTCCAAATGACAAGAATTTCCCTTACATTCATTCTTATATTTCCTTACCAATTTAATATGGTGCATAGAATTGCTTGACTCTTCCTGTCCTGAAGGCACAAACAAATGAGGATGATTGGCGCTTGTGGCAAACACACGCAAAAGTATGAGAGGCCATAATAAAGAAGATAGCAAGAATATACCAATCTACCTGTGCCCTCTCTGAAAGACTCACTGAAAAGAAAGAGCTGGCATCACAACCTTGCCCTTCAAGCTCATGCTGTTGGTATGTCCACACAAAGAATTTTTGCCAGCATTGTGCCACACTCAAACAAATCTTAATGTCAACAAAACTATCAATCCTTGTCCCAGTCAATCACTCAAAAGAACTACAAATGCCACATGAATGTGTTTTTGCCAGGTTCGGGAAGCTGCCACACTCTGTATCAAGAGAAACTTTAGATCTTGCTGCAGAAAGTGACCTTTCCTTGGCTCGAGTCATTGCATTGAATGTCTGAGAGAGAGACAGAGATGCAGAGAAAGAGTAGTAAGGACAGGAAAAGAAAGAGGACATGAGAGTTGTAGCTCAGTGGAAATGTTTTGTTTTTGTGAGAGAGGCATTGTCTGCACCTATCACTTTCTTCACCTGTAAATTGACAGTCAACATCCAAGAATCAGAGAATGGTGTTGATTAGGGGTGCATCCTGCATTGGGTTCTTGTCACTCGCGACAGAAACGTTATGTATGTATCAGGGGTGTGTGTGTGTGTGTGTGTGTGTGTGTGTGGGCAGGTGTGTGACGGTGTGTGTGACGGTGTGTGGGGGTGTGCTTGTGTGTGTGACGGTGCAAGTGTGAGTGAGGGAGTGAGTGTGTGAACATGTAAGTAATGTGTGCGTCTGGGTGAGTGGGTGGTTGGGTGAGTGGGTGTGTCTATTTTGGTGTGTGGGTGCGTGGGTGAGGGGGTGGGTGGGTGGGTGAGTGATTGGTTGAGTGAATGGAAGATTGGGCGGATCGGGCTGAGTGCGACTCCTGGCGAATCCAGGGCCAAACGCATCTGTCGGCCCTGGACGTGTGGTGTGAATGGTGTAGGGACACACGAATGCGCCCTTGCCCCCGCACATGTGTCCCGCGAGTTCAGTGCTGGGGCATGGGTGTGTGTGTGTGTGGGGGGGTGAGTAAGTGGGTGGCTGTGTGGTTGTGTACTTGTGTATCTATGCGTGTGTGTAGTGGGTGGGTGGGTAGGTGGGTTGGGTGGGTGAGTGGGTGGGGATTGGGTGGCAGAGTGAGTGGGTGGTGCAGGACTCAAGGTTGTGACACACTGGACAGTGCGGGGTGGATGCACGCAATGGTCTCTGGATGGCACAAACCCTGAACTGACAACAGACACACTGGATGGCACACTACATCAAGTTGCAACATTCAATTTCAACTGAATGTTGCAACTTTATCACCATACAGTCAACAAAACTGAAAATGTTACTGTACAGTCAACTGAACTCAAACATTTGCCTGTACAGTGCTTAAATATATGGACTTTCACTGTATGTGCTGTACAGTGAACTGAACAATAAAAAATTCACTGTACACTCAACTAAACTCAAAAATATCACTGTACAACCAACAAAACTCAAGTTTGTCTTCATATAGTTTAAACTTCTACTGTATGGTACTAAACTCAAAAATATCACCACACAATCCTGGATGTACTACATCAAAAGACAGAACATTACATGTAGATATATTACCATCCAGTGGTTCTTGTCACACATAACCCCAAAGACTGACCCATACAGGGGTGTGCCATGCTGCTGAACATCTTTTGGATCCAGAGGCCAGGTGGGCCACCCCATCCCCCCAGGCAGGGCAGCCTGCAACACATGCAGTGTGTGTGAGTACATAGAAAAAGCCTGAGACCCATCCAGTGGATGCGACAGATGTGTTGCGGGGCGCCCCGCCCGACCTCAGTGTGTCCGGGCCCTCACTCTTCTCCGTCCTCAGGTGTGCCCGGCGGCGCCCGCCACGACGCCCCCGACGGTGGTGAACGCGCGCGGCGAGAGACTCGAGGACATCACGCACGAGCCGCTCACCACCGAGGACTACATCGTGCGCAACCACAACAACCTCATGCCCAACAGGTGCGTCACGTGGCCGTGTGGTGTGTGGCGCCTGGACAACCACCACTGCCCGAACCCGAGATAAACTGCGGAGAGATGACCTTCTGACCAAACCCCTTCCCTCCTTGTGACCCTCTTCCCTCTGTGCTCTTCAGGGCGGGAGGCCTGTACGGCGGCTGGACCTTTGCGCCGGTGCATCCAGGACGGTCTGCGGCGGCGGGGACGGCGGGGACGGCTGGAGCTCTGTTGGGGCAGGACGAAGGAGACACGCGGACGACGCTCTGGTTCCATAACAAGGGGTGGCACGTGCTCCCAGCGTACCTGAACGTGCTGAGTAACGTGGCGCTGGGGCTCAACTCGTCCAACTCTACCGTCAGAGGTAAGGGCCGAGCCGGGCAGGGTGTGTGTATGGCTGGGGTTGAGATGTAAAGTACAGGTGAATGTGTTGAGGATGAATGTGTTCGTGCGTGTGTACGCGTGTGCGTGTGTGTAGTGGACTGCAGGCGCTCATCAGAGTGGTGTGAGTGAAATGACCTGGAGCGCTGGGTGTAGCTGAGAACGGGGAAAGAGTAGTGCTGATGCCGAGGCTGTCAGTGGCTTTTCTGGTTGGTTGGAAGGTGGGCAGAGGTGGCCTGAGAATTTTCGTTGCCCGTTTTCAACGTTTGCTTTGGGCTGTTGCAGAGATCAACGTGTTCAACCACCCGTTCACCACCAACAAAGACTGGCTCTCTCAATCCAAACTGTGAGTACGCGTAGCTTGGTACAGGCCGGCTACGACGGGTTGGGGCACTCAGGGTAGGTCAGTGTGTTCTGGGCAAGTGTGGGGCAGCTGGAATGGGGCTCAGTGGGGCCAGGTCAGGGCACAGTGAGCTGGGGTGGGTGGATGCAAGTCGGACAGTGAGGAAGGGAAGGGAATGATGTGGCAGGGAGGCTCGGGGGCTGGGATTGGGTGGCGTGGGTGGAGTTGGGCGGGATGTATACAGAGCAGGAGCACCAGGAGTACTGTGGGCGTGCAGGAACCGTTTGTGCGTGCGAAGCCATGCAAACCTCAAAGAAACCCTGAGGAGAGAAACGCTCTTGGACACAAATTGGTCTCCTATTCGCATAACGTGCACCTGTGGGCCTGTTCGATTTCCCTGCAGGATCCAGAGTGTGACGGACACGTCCGTCGCCATGATCATTCTGGGCGCGTTCGCTTACGTGCCCGCGACGGCCATCATCTACCTGCTGAACGAACGCAACCAGAAGGAGAAGCGGCTGCAGTACATATGCGGAGTCGGGACCGTCATGTACTGGGGAACCACGCTGCTGTGGGACATGGTGAGACACGGAGGGAGGGGATGGGAGAGAGAAAGGGAGAGACAGAGAGGGAGAGAGGGACAGGGAGAGAGAGGAGAAGGGAAATGGGAGAGAGGAAGAGAGAGAGGGAAAGGTAGAGAGAGAGTAAGCTCGAGAGAGAGAGAGAGAGAGAGAGAGAGAGAGAGAGAGAATTGGAGGGAATGAGAGTCGGAAGAAAGAAAGGGGAGAGAAAGAGGAATAATAGAGAGACAGTGTGTTGAAACAGGGACAGAGACATAGAGAGAGAGAGACGGATTGAGATGGGAAATGGAGAACGTCTGTCTGTCTGTCTGTCTGTCAGTCTGTCTGTCTGTCTGTCTGTCTGTTTGACTTTCTGTGGAATGGGCAGTAATCAGCTCACAACTGCACTTTGAGTGACTGGGTCACACATTTCGTGCTTGGGATTTTTGAGGGTCTGGGCTCTCTTTTGTTCGAGATATCTGTCCAACACGACTCGCCACGGCTTCGCTTGGTGTCTGTGCTAAACGTTGCTGTTTCCGCAGATGAGTTATGTGTTGACGGTCGTGTTGGTGACGATCATCGCAGCCGCCTTCAACCTTCCGACGTACACGTACCGACAGAATCTGCAGGCGTTCGTAACCACGCTGCTGCTCTATGGGTGGGTGAGACTCACACGGGCAAAAACAAGTACACGTACACAAATTTCTGTGCACACGTACCCGTACACACGTGCCGACAGAACCTGCAGGCGTTGGTGCTTACGCTGTTACCCTGTCACTGTACTGGCGGATGGGACACACTCGAACACACACACACACACACACGCACACCGCAGAACCTGGGTATTGCGGAGGTTCAGCAAACACGTCCGCTCCTTTTCCGACGTGCCCCAATTGCCAGATCGGTGCCACAGATTCCATTTGGTCACTTGCGATTGGCTGTCAGGTGCAAACAAGGGGAACTATGCCACCGATATGGCAAAATTTGGGGTGCAGCACGTAGACTTGCTGAACCTCCCCATCGCGAATGTCGCTCTCTCCTTCTCACTCTGGTCTGTTTCGTCTTTCTCTCACATCTCTGTCCGTCTCTTCCCTGCCTCTCTCCTGCCTCTCTCATGTGTCTGTCTCTCTCAGCTGGGCGACCATCCCCCTGATGTACCTGCTCATGTCACGGTTTGACGACACCGGCACCGCCTACATCGCCCTCTCCATCGCAAACCTCTTCATCGGCATCAACACCACCGCCATCACCTTCTTCCTCGACCTGCCCGTCTTCAGGGGATACCCCGTGAGTACCCAAATGTACCCCCGTGAGTACCCGACCATACCGCTGAGTACCGTACCACCGCACCCTGAGCATTTACTGTGAGTACTCAGTACTCCACTATACCCCATAAGTACCCAATCACACACTGTGAGTTCCCAACCATGCCCCTTGATCAACTATTTGCACCCGCTGAGTACCCTTCCGAACCCAACCACACCCGTGGCCAAAAGCGGAAGTGAAGCTGACTTCACCGGAAGTGGATCTGAGCTCGAAGTGGGAAATGTCTGTTTCCCTCCCTGTCAATGCGGTGCGCGTGACAATCAGTAACACAAAGTTCTGTCGTTAACTTTTTGGTTCTTGGGTTCTCACTGGCAAGGCGAACGATTCCTTCATCTTTTTTGCAGCGGATCGACTTCGCGTACGCCGTGCTGTCCAAGGCGTTCATGGTGTTCCCGCAGTACTGCCTGGGTGACGCGCTCGTGAGACTCTCCAAGAACCAGCTCCTCACCGAGGTCTTCCAGAGGTGGGTCCGCAGGGTTCAGGGGATGGTTCATAGGTCCTGCAGCGTTGGGTTCACAGGGTCCTGCAGCCCTGTAGAGGTGGGTCCAAAGAGTCTGTCTTCATTGGTCATCCGCCGGGCTACAAGGTGGATGGAATCAATATGTGGGTGTCAGTGTAAGTGCACAAGACACTCACACTTCATTCGCGCTGTCCAGATCTTGAAGGCGAAGTTCGCTCAATGCATCCTGACCCGGACTGTCTTTTCCGTAGGTTCAACCTGGACAACTACTCGACCCCGTTCAGCTTCGACCTGCTCGGCTGGCACTTCTCGGTGCTCGGGATCCAGGGGCTCGTCTTCTTCTTCAGCGTCATCTACCTCGAGTTCAGCCAGTTCGCCCTCAGGTGTGGAGGGAGGGGTGGGTGGCGAGGGGCGGGGGTGTAAGAGCTGCTAAAGACTTGTGCTGCAGATCCGACAATTCTGAGTTCCTACCGATTGCCCTCCACGTTGACCCACGCAATCACACTGCCTCTGATTTCCCCCGCAGCCTGGACCCGCCGGACGAAGTCGTGGATGAAGACGATGATGTTGCGCAGGAGAGAGAGCGGATCATGAGTGGGAAGGCTGAGATGGACACCCTGGTGCTGCACGAGCTGACCAAGGTGCGTGTGTGTGCCTGGCTGTGCGTGCCTGGGTACGTTGCGTGGGTGTGCGCGCAGTAGCCAGGTTCGGCAAACACGAAACGTACGAGGTCCATCTCATAAGTATCCGTCAAATTGTTTGAAAGCTGCATTCTGGTGCCCAAAAACAAGTTGTATAAAATAGACAACCTTCAGTTTGTTCTTTTCTATGCCCAAGATTCTTTCATAGAGGTATAAAAGGAAACTTCTCTACAAAGTAAGGCAGGTATTTGGGTTTCTTTTACAAATGTTTAGAAGGTTGGCCAAGAACAAAGTCAAGGGAAGAGTCTACTTTTGGTATCAAATCATACTTTGATAAAAAAACTTATTTGAGGGTAAATTTTAAAATTTATACCAGTAAAATAGTCATAACTTGATAGAAGGTACAATTTGTAGAATTTTTCTTGGCTATTTATGTTGTGAAAAAGATAAGTTTCACAACTGCATGCTGTGGGAGGAATATTGCTCTGCCACAACAATTGTTGCCAGGAATTTTGAACATGATCTTCAGTTCATTTGATCCCCATAACAGATACTTTTGAGATGAACCTCGTAGACGTACACGTGAGCGTATGTGTAGCATTTCACCCCATGGGGACAAACACTCCAAAAAACACAAACACAAATTTGTATGTGCAAGATCAGAAAAAGAAAATAAGTAGAATTTACACATTCAGCTGTCAGTGAACAAAGCAACAAATATTATTGAAATAACTTTCCTGTTGGTTTTCCATTTGAAGAGAAAAGTTTTTGTCTGTACTGTACCCCACAGGGTGAGATCATACGTCTACATTCACGCGTACGTCTACGTTTCATGTTTGCCGAACCTGGCTAGTGTGGATGTGTGTGTCCTTCCGTGTGTGTCAGTGACCTTGTGTGTGCCTGGGTGTGCGAGCATATTGGGCATGGTTGCAAACATTATCAGCAAGCACGCGACAAGATGTTCATTGTTGCACGATATTTGCTGACTCCTGGGTACTGCCAGATATTTGCGCCGCCACCTAATCGTGAAAATTGGGTCCGTTTTGTGCCTTGCCAGTGGAATGGGCCCAGGCTCCACGCTCTTTGAGACCCAAGCGGACATTCCTGTTTCGGGACCACCGTCTCAGTCCCGAGTCAGCCCTGGTGATGCATTGTCTCGTTGCAGATCTACAAGCGGAGTTTCAACAAGGTGACGGCCGTGGAGGACCTCTGCCTCGGCGTAGCCAGGGGAGAGGTGAGTAACCGGGGCAGGGCGGGTAGGGGCGGGGTGGGGTGGGGTGGGTTGGGGTGGGTTGGGTAGGGGCGGGCGGTGCGGATCCGGGCAGGGCGGGGCGGTGATGCGACCTCCGCGTCGAGGTGGCCAGAGTAGAGGTGAACACATTCCTGTCAAATCAGTACACCAGAACAGGGATCTAGGATCCAGAACAAGGGTTCAAAGAGTGCAACAGTCATTTCGATGATTGGTCCAAGTGTGAATTTGGTTCTGATCGGAGATCCAGTGTCTGGGTTTGTGATCCAATCTTGAGCCAGACCCATGACCTGGTTCAGGGGTGCAATGGGCAGATCCAGAAGTAGGTGAGGGATCCCAGGATCATAGGGCACATGGAAGACCCTTCTCCCTGTCTGAATCCACTTGTGGTACTTGTCCATCAGATACGGTCTTACTACCAGGAAGAGCTGCCCCATCTCACTATTCACCATAGTAGCTGATTTCTGCCTTGCAATTTGATTCTGAATTTCACTTTGATAATTTGATCCAGATTTCTTCCAACCAATTGGTTTCAAAAATTAGCCAGAGATAACTTGAAAGGAATTTGGCATGAAATTTTACTTGCAATTATGTCTGTGATAGAGATTGCTGGAGTTGTCACAAATGAACTTTGAGTTCTTCCTTCAAGGTCATTTGGAAATCGGCCACACACAAGAGATCTGACCAGAGCTCGATCCTGTTCAAGTGATTTGTGTCTTTTGGCGGAAACCATAACTCGAAACAGCGACACGCCCTTCCAGACTGCGGTGAGGAGAAAGATTGCAAGAAGTGAATAATACACTCTATAAAGTGTGCCTCAAGAACTGAATCCTCGGGTTAAACAGGCAGGACGTTGTAGCTTGTGAACCCAGATCTCCCTGGCAGATCCGAAACTCCGTACTCCAAGTCATCAACTGAATGAAAAGTCTGACTGAGTCAAGCAACCAGTGAGTGCAAGTCTCACAGTTTTGCCATGATACGTGGATTCACTTTGGCTAACACTGCTGCAAAAACAAAAACCTTATCATGAGAGCCTTTGGTTGTGTATCAAAAGACAACTAATTGAATCTCAGTGTTTCCACCATGACAAACCCTTTGATTTTCTAGACACAAAGTTGATTGAAACTGGACTTCACATCACAATCAAACACATGAACACAATGCCCTGATGCGGACACGCAGTCACCTGATCTATGCTTGGAAGACACTGATGATGAACAACAACAGGCTGTTGTGAGATTACCTGAATACACTTGAACATTCAGCTAAACACCATGACACCTGACCAACTAGTTCTGGAGGCAAACATGAAGCATTGAAGCGCACAGCCGGCCACTCTCACGCTCTGTGGCATCCGTTTCCCTGCCACTTTGTTGACAAGTGGCAGCATTGATGGGAAAAGCAGGATTCAAAAGGTGAGCAACGGAGTGAAATAATTCCCCTTCTTCAACCGCTTCTGGAGTTTCCCTGCCCTGATCACGTGACACAAATTTGAACACTGTGCTACTCTGTGATACATGAAAATCCAATCAAGAACAAACATTGTCATTTTGATATTCATCTCTTGGGCACCCTTCCAAGAAATGATTGACCTCTCAGACAGTTTGAAACACATTCTATTTCATCACGGTGAGAAGTATTGGGATGCTTACACAAGAGCTTTGCTTTACTCTGCACACAACAAAATATGGAACCATAAATCCTCAGATCTTTGTCTGGATGTTCTTTGCTTCAAGCATCACACACAAACAGAATTCTTTCCAGACTTAGTAAAGAAAGTATCTGGATTAAGGAGATTTGTTTCCAAAATTTGCCTTGAGGGACAAGTGCACAGTTGGAAATACAACAGAGGGGAGGGTCTTGAAATAATCCCTGGTAGAAAATACAGTTCAAAATATTTCAACACGGAACTTGTTGTCAATTTTGCTGGAATGTTGTTCTTCTTGTCTCACAAAAGTCTTGACCCATATCATGCCCCAAATCTTTTCAGATTTGGGTATTTCTTTCCCAATATGTACAACTTTAACCTTCAGAAATATCTAAGAATGAACTTGACAGTGTTAAACATTTACATTTCATCAAGCATAGCAGACAATTGTGCATTGGCCTCATTAAGAATAATTCAAGTTTCTTTCTTTCCTCATTTTGAGTTTTGTGGTGTGCATTCATTGTTTTCTCTTTTCTCAAGGGTGAGTCAGCTTTCTGTCATTCTCCTGACAGAATACTTCAGCACCCAATATGATGTCAGGCTCTTGTTTAGTGTCATTGACTCAGAAAAGATTTTCACTGTCAACAAACCAAACAACAGCAAACACAATGCTGAAATCATTTCATTTTGCATCAAGAGAAACCATTTGCTGCACAAGTATCATTTGAGTGGTTACAAATTCCAGCAAATTTTTGTAAAAGCTGACCTCATTTCCATCATACATTTTGAAGTATTTGATGGCCCTGGAACTCTATCACAGCCAATGCAAAATGTTTCAACCAAAAAGGAAGGCTACATTCTATTTTCAGCAAGTACATTCCAATGCACACTGTTTGTGCTTGTTGACTATTTTTGTTGCACAAACAGAATAAACTTTACATCAGTGAGACCACAACAGTCAATGACTCATTGCTATGTGACACCAACGAATGGGTCATTATATGAGTTTAAAAATGTAGGCTTAACTTCTTGGGTAATTGTGAATGTTAGTACAGCACAAGGTCTCAAGATAGAAGGAGCCTGGGAAAATATCATGCATTCTGGTGTTGAAAGATATGGGACAAAATGTAAATTTGCTGGTGCTTCCCTTTATGAGTTTGTGGAAGGGAGAACAATAGAAACATTTACAAAATGCCGAACAATGTTTTTTTCCAATGATGATTTCAAACAATGTCATTGGGACTGCAGTAAAAATCTATTTGCACAGCACAGAAATTTCTACACAAAATCAAATGATGCACTCTTGGTGATTTATTCCTTCCGAGGATATTACAGTCATTTTTCTGGTGTACTCAGACTCAAAACAACTTTATGCAAATCAATATCTTTGGATATTTGTGACCAGAGAGAAAGTACTCTTGGTCAGTTCTTTCCAAAGAGCAACCAAGTGATTTACGGCTGTGTTGTTATTCAAATGTATCTTGTTTCCAGGAAAACCATGTACAATAACTTGTATGGTTGCAAGATGGCACTGTGGCTCACCAAAGAAACCTTGCAATTGTCTGTTGAAATAAAAGCGTGGCTCAAATCATTCTACCCAAATTATCAGCACCACAAAATGTTGATTTCTGCCTTGTTGCAAAGACGAAACGCAGAATGTAAGTTTTGTTGGACCCAGGGCTCTCTTCAGCATATGTATTGCCTGCCCAATTGAGTTGGCATTTCAACAAAGCTTCTACTCTCACATCAATGTGATGTTTCTCACGGTTGCTCTCAATTTTATTTCAGATTTTGACAACATAAATATTCCAGTTGGGACCAATGACCTCTGCGTACAACACTGCAGAGGATGTGTGGGTGAGAAGCACTGTCGAGCTTCACACAAAGAACATCAGTGTCATATAGAAAAAAGAAGCATATTCACCACTGCTGTTGATTGGTTGCAAAAATGGTTTTGCTTCACTCCAGTTTTGGGTGTTTTGAGACTGAGTGCTCAAACAGTTTACACCATTCCTGAAATTACAAAAAGAAGAAGCTTCGTGATTCAAATGTCAGGAGCAAATGAGGACAGCTGGATTGATATCAAGTGTCAAAACAAGAATTCCCACAGCAAAAAACTTGACAGTTCCAAAACATTACATTTTATGCTCCAGCTGAATGACTACCCAACATCAACAGACTACATAATGGCAATTTTAGCAAAAAACACTGCAAAATCAAAGTTGCTGAAAATCTCTGTGACCTCCGTGACCCTGTGGGGGACCAGTCTCAATGAGGAAATTGCTGTGTGTCCACCTCTTCTGAGTGTCAAGCAAACCATAACAATGTTGGTGAACATCTCCACCACCTCTCCTACTTTCCTGTTTTCCTCACAAGGGCTTATTGATTGGGTAAGTGTTGTGAAGCAGAAGAATGAAAGCCTTGATGATGCTGAAGTTCTCTGGATTCAGAACAGACTCAAGGTCATAAGTGAACCTGTGTTTATTTCTTCACCCAATGGCAAATTGCAAATCACCTTGTCCTACAACTTTAGTGTTCCTGTAGATAACAACAGTCATGTGAATCTTCTGTTCTTGAGAAGTAGACCAACAAAATGGTCCTGGAATTCTGCAGCATCCATGTGCCATAGCCTGGCAGCACACTTGCCTGTTTTCTTGGACACAGATCAAGTACATGACTTCATTTCAGTCCTGAAACATTCAAGCCTGTTACCAATAGAATTTATGTTTATTGGACTTCATCAAAACACAGCCAAGGTAGGCAAATGATAGCTTGGTCCCTCCCAAAATTATAGGTTGTCTCTTTTTCAAATGTCTTCACTTTTAACTGAAGGGAATGCAAAGATGGCAGACAGGAGATCCTGTTGTGTTCCAAATATGGAAAGACCATTTCAAGGAATACTCAATGAAAGTTCAAGAATATCATGAAGAACACAGCATTGTGAAGTGTCAGAAACTTGATGACTCTTCCTTGTTTGCTGATATCACATCAGGTGGACATAAGAATTATTCAAATCCCTTTCACCCTTACAATCATCCAGATTTCTTGTGCTCAGGGATGATACTCCATAATCTACTTGAAATTGAGTGGGTATCTACAAATTGTAAAAGCCTAATTTCAAACAACATCTTTTGCTTGCAAGATACATCCTTGACTCAACACCAAGCAAATGATAGTCATCAAATGCTCTCGTGCAAATTGGGAGAGATTTTATATTCTCATTTCTGTCACATTTTACTCTATAGCGAGGCAGCAAATCAATCTGAAACATGCGAAAGAATTTCCTTCCTGGACAGGCATTTCCAATTTTTGTTTGTTGCAACTGATGCCTTGTCACTGCCACTTTTTGCGTGTAATTTTATGTTCCAAGCAGAAAATATAACACAGCTCAGTATTGTTCAATTTCAAGTGATCAGAACAAGTCTAGATTTGAGAGATCAGAATTTTCTCAAAGGGTATTTTGTGCACAGGTACAAGGCAAAACGAGTTGAAAAAGGCGGAAACATATTTCCATGTGAAGCAACTTTTTTCTCTTTTGCATTTCTTCACAATGTCCAAACAAACTGTATGAACAAAACTGACAAACTGTATTTTCTTGAGAGATCGCACATGCAAGCTCAAGATGTGCCTGGTGGTTGTTCTGAATGGTTTCTGATTGTTGTCAAAGGGAAATGTTCACTCCCATTTCCAATGCTGAACCACACTGGTAACTGGAATTCAGCAAACAATTTTGGTTCAAAAATCACACCTGCAGAGCCAGACAAGAACATTGAAACAATCTTTGAAGATCAAGAGAAGATGCTCAAGAATACGTGTTCAGAAAATGGTCTTCTGAAATGCTCCAAATACACCTTTGGTTGCTTCAGTGTTTCTCACATTTGCATATATTTTGTTTCTAAGCACGGGGCTTTGCTGCCATGTTCAAATGGGGGCCACATTCAGAACTGTGAAAAGTTTGAATGCAATGCAATGTTTAAATGTCCTGGCTACTACTGTGTACAATGGAGTAATGTATGTGATGGAAGGTGGGATTGCCCAAAGGGAAAAGATGAATCAAAGGAAATTTCCTGTGGTTTCAACAGAGTATGCAGGAATATGTTTTCATGTGCCAACAGTCATTTGTGCATTCATTTGGGAAATGTATGTGATGGCAGGAAGGACTGCCCCCATGAGGAGGATGAGTTGTGGTGCAGTCTGTCACCAAATAAATGTCCTAAATATTGCACCTGTGTGCTTTTTGCAACAGGTTGTTTCAATGTAACACTGTCACCAAAGGCATTGGTGGGCACCCTGCCATTTTATACAATGATGGTAGAAAATAGCAAGGGCTTGGAAGATTGTTCTCTTTCTGAAAGCAGAAATCAGGAAAATAGAAACCATGCTCTCGTCTTTCTGAGAATCATCAACTCAGGCATTCAAGATGTTTGTTCTTTACTCCAGAGAATGGGAAATTTGTTAAAACTTGATGCAAGTCAAAACAAAGTTGCTCACATCAGAGAAAATTGCTTCAAGCATTGCACACAGTTGAGGGTGATCCAGTTTGGTTCAAACAATGTCACTGTTGTTCATCAAGAAGCACTTGTGCATTTGACATCATTATTACACTTGGATCTGTCTAATAATAACCTACATGACTTTCATGACAGTCTGCTTTCACCACACAACATTCTTTCTCTTTTGTCAATAAAATACTGTCCATTGACTGAAGTAAAAGGAAATGCTTTCAGTCATTCAAGAGTTCAGCTGATTATTGTTGACAAATATGAAATTTGCTGCATTGTACCAAAGAGCACAAAGTGTTCAGAACCAATCCCTTGGTATATTTCTTGCCAAGGCATTTTGCCAGCATTAAACATAAGAATATTGTTTTATGTAATTTCTGCTTGTGTTTTGTCATTGAACATTCTTTCAATTTTGATTCAACTCTTTTGTTTGTGGCAAAAATATGAGAAATCAGCAGCTTTTCCATCAGTTGTTGTTTCTCTTCAGGTGTCAGACATGATATTAAGTATTCCTTTGTTTGTCTTGTGGATATCTGATTTGAGGTACAAACAGAACCTTGTTCTGGACAACTCTAGCTGGAGAACTGAGTTCTTGTGCTTCAGTGCATTTTCCTTCTCATTATTTTTCATCCTAATTTCTCCAATAGTTGTCAGTTTTCTGTCATTGTCAAGACTTATGGTTACAAAATATCCTCTGAATTCCAAATTCAAGCAATTTAACTTTGTCAAAAATATTATTTTTGGAATATACATAGCTGTTTTTATTTTGGTTCTTGTGCTCACTGTGTCCCTGCTTGTATCACATGGATCTGTTCCAAACAATTTGTGTTCTCCTCTTATTGATCCTCAAAATACTACTTTTCTGTCAGTCATTGTGTTGTTGTCATTTATTATTCAAGTCATAGCTGTCATATTCAATGTTTTTGTGTACTCACAATTAATTGCAGAAGTAAAGTCCAGTCATAAAAGAGTAGGAACTGCCAAATCAAAGACAAAGTCAACAACAGCAATGCTTGTTCAAGTTGTGACCATCACAACTTCCAATGTCTTGTGTTGGATTCCAAGTGGAATTATCCACCTCATATCACTCTTTGTGAAACCTTACCCCATGGAAATGCTCATTTGGGTGAATATTATTGTTCTGCCTATGAATTCTGTGGTTAATCCTGTTGTTTTCATAACAACCACACTAAGGAAACACAAAAAGAGATCTGTGGTCACATCTGTGGTCACATCTGTGGTCACAAACACTCCCAGCTCCCACTATGCAGGGTCAACTGAGGTGTCTTAAACCAAAACCTTACCCCATGGAATTGCTCATTTGGGTGAATATTGATGTTCTGCCCATGAAATCTGTTCTGAATCCAATTATCTTTGTCATCACCACAATAAGAAAATACAGGAACTGATTGTGCCAAGATCATGCTGAACTGACAGTGGCAAGGAGACACAAAGAGAAATGAAAAGTTTGGCTGTCAAAAGCTGTCCTCTGTGTGTGGTTGTTGCGTGATCTTTTCTGCAGTAAAGATTTTTATTTCCCCTCTAAAAATTAAATAAACATTCCATTTGTTGAATTCATACTCACGAAGTCCACGTGATGACGTGTGGGTTCTGCGTCTGGTTTTTCAGGTTGTCTTGACTGGCGCTGGGAAGACGATGCTTGTGCGTGTGTGGTCGAAACCTGCGTGTGTGCGTGCCTGTAAGAGAGACGTGAGCGTGCTGACGCTCACGTTCACATTGCAGTGCTTCGGGCTGCTCGGAGTGAACGGAGCCGGGAAGACGACGACGTTCAAGATGATCACGGGCGACGCGTTCTCGTCCCGGGGCGCGGCGCTGCTCGACGGGCGGCTGTGAGTCCTGCTCCCCCGGGGAGGGGAGGCGGGGCCGGGGCGATGGGAGGCAGGCACCCTGGGGGAGGGGAGGGCAGGGGAAGGGAGGAGGGTGGAGGGGAGGGGCCGTGGGGGAGGCGTTCTCATCCCGAGGTGCAGCGCTGCAAAACGGCCAGACGTGAGTCAAACTGCCCCAGTGAGGGGGACCCTTGACACCCCGGAGGAGGGGGGCTGGGGTTGGGGTGGGACGGGAGGGGTGAGGAAGGGTTAGGAGGAGCCCTGGGGAGGCGTTCTCGTCCCAAGGCGCTGTTCTGCAGGACAGGGCAGAGCAGAGCAGAGCAGGGCAGGGCAGGGCAGGGCAGCGCAGGGCAGGGCAGGGCAGGGCAGGGCAGGGCAGGGCAGGGCAGGGCGGGGACGGGGAAGGTGGACACCCCAGGGGAGGGGAAGGCAGGACAGGAGGGGTCGCAGTGGACGGGGAGGGGCCGTGGAGGGGGGGGGGCTGCGCTGCACGGATGATGTGTCAGAACATCGGCTGCGCGACAGAGCGTCGGTTGCTGCCCTCAGTTCGACACACCGCTTGAGCACACACACACACACACCTTTCGCACACACGCAAGTCCGTACCACACACCCACGCACCTCATGTATGCGTGCGGGATCTCTGAAGATGCCCGGCTGATGCGTCAAAGCGTCGGATACAGCGCCCGGTTCCAAACATACCTCTCACACCACACGCACACCCTTGCACACCGCTCATACCACACGCAGTCACCACACACCCACGCCTCATGTATGCCTGCAGGATCTCTGAGGACGCCCGGCTGATGCGTCAGAGCGTCGGATACTGTCCCCAGTTCGACGCGCTCGACGAGCTGCTGACCGGGACCGAGATGCTCCGCTTCTACGCGCGACTCCGGGGCATCGACAAACACCGCATCGAGGAGGTACATATGGGGAGGGCTTACGTACAGACAAGGAGGTACGTACAGACAACCACTGCACCAAAGAGGTGTGTGCACAGGCACTGCATTGAAGAGTCAGGAAAAGGCAAGGGATGCCTGATAGCACGTACCATAGGAGGGACACAGAGACTCTCGGGCTTGTGTGGACAAGCACTGCTTGTCACAATCACGAACAGACTCGGAGGAGGTAGACAATGGCACAGTGTACATAAAGGAGTGATGTGGAGGGGCAGACACACGCGATACCCACTGAATCTGTGACGCTTGCATCGCCTGTATGGGCGTGTCTCTTCTTCCCTGCAGGTGTGCTCGGAGCTGATCCTGCAGTTCGACCTGACCCTGCACGCCCAGAAAACCATCAAACAGTACAGCGCGGGCAACAAGCGCAAACTCTCCATGGCCGTCGCGTTGCTGGGCAACCCGCACCTCATACTGCTCGTGAGTACTCACTCTCCATGGCAACCCGCACCTCATACTACACGTGAGTACTCACTGAATCTCCACGTCACCTTTACCTCACAGCGCAGAACTGACTCGCTCTCCTGATAACACACAACTCATCCAGCTCAAAAGACCTTCCAGGTGTCTCTCCTGGTCTTTCTCTGTCTCAGCCTCTGCCCCTCTCTCCTTTTTGCTCTGCCCCCTCTCTCCATCTGGGTATTTCTCATTCTCTCTCCCCCTCTCTCACTCCTGTCTGTCTTCCTTTCCCTCTCTCCTCTCTCTGTCTGTCTCTCAATGTCTATCACCTTCTCTCCTCTCTCTGTCTCTCTCCTATATCCTCTGTCACACACACACGGACACACACGCACGCACACATTGCAGGACGAGCCGACCACGGGAATGGACCCCGGGACCCGGAGACTCGTCTGGAACAAGATCCTCGAGCTCGTCAAATACGACAAGTCCATCCTCTTCACCTCCCACAGGTCAGTGTGAAGTCAGCTTGGTGGGAAGGAGTGGCAGGGCGGCGGGTCAGTGTGGGTCAGTGCGATGGGCCTGTCGGGTGGGTCGGTTCTGCAAGTCCATCCTCTTCACCTTGCGCAGATCCCTTGAACAAATCTTGGAACTATGAACTCCACGTCGCCAGCTCCAACCTTGGTCTGCTCCTGAGTCTGCCAGACGTCTGGACCTTCCCTTTGATACACCCCTGGATCCACCCCGTGATTCGTCCCTTACCTGTCCCTGGGTCCAGCCCTGACCCTGATCCGTGCCTGTCGACGCGCTGTGTGTTGCAGCATGGCTGAGTGTGACGCGCTGTGCACCAGACTCGCCATCATGGTCAACGGCAGGTTCGTCTGCATGGGCAGCGGGCAGCACCTCAAGGACAAGTGAGTCTGTCTGTCTGTCTGTCTGTCTGTCTGTCTGTCTCCAGGGCTCTATCTCGTTCTCAGTGTCTATCAACAGACCAGTGTGGTTTCAAGGGCAGAAACCAGAACCTGAAAATCCCATGTATTCCTGCCTCTGTTTCCGTCTCTGTCCCTGTCTCTGTCTTAAAATCTGTTGCTTTCAGTGTTCGCTTTCTGAAATGTATGTTCTTTCTCAGTTGTTCAGTCCACCTTTGAGGGCGCCTTGTGATTGGCTGGCTGCATTCAATGAACACGTCTTCTGATTGGCTCTCCCGGCAGGTTCGGGCGCGGCTACACCATCACCGTGCGCGCGCAGGACAAGGCGGCCGTCACCGACATTAGAGCGTTCCTCAACGAGGCGTACCCGGGCACCGTCGTCAAGGTGAGGGGCGGAGGGGGAGGGCGAGGCGGGGCGGGGGCAGGGCAGGGCGGGGTGCCGCAGGGCTGGAGTGGGGTGGGGGCGGGGCAGGGTGGGAGTGGGGGTGGGGTGGAAGTGGGGCATGGCGGGGCAGGAGAGGGGCAGTGGCAGGGTGCGGTGATGAGGGGCGAGGTGAGGAAGGTGGCAACGGAAGGAGAGGGTGGGGAGGGCCGGCAAGGGGTGGTTAGGGGAGGGGCAGGGAGGGGCAGGGCGAGTCAAGAGTGGAACGATGTGGACATGGGTAAGGTGGGGTGGGATGGAGAGGGCCGAATAGGGGTGGCGAGGGAAGGGATGTGGTGTGGTGGGGCAGGGTTGGGTTGGGTTGGGTTAAGTGGGGTTGGGTGTGGTGGGGAAGGCCAGAGTGGGTTGAGGATGACCTGGGAACGACAAAGTTAGGAGCTAGGGTGGGATGTACCAGGGGCGGGTGAGCAGTGGGTGGGGGGAATGTGGACGGATGGGCCAGGGTGTGCCCGTGGAAGGTGGCACGAGACGTGACCCAGCAGTCCCGACCCCTGGAGATTGAATCGTGCCTTCACCTCCGGTGTCGTGGTTCTAGGGCCACCACCTGCTGGTGACGACGTTTGAGATCCCGTCCGTCGGCTTCAGCCTCCCCGAACTCTTCTCCCGCCTCGAACGGAGCAGGAGCAGCCTCGGCATCCTTGAGTACTCCGTCTCCCAGACAACGCTCGATCAGGTCAGTACCCCAACCCTGGACAAGTTGAATTTCCCAACCCTAGTTCAGGTCAGCAAAAGAGCAGTATCGAGACCTGGGCTGAAGTCATCCCATGACCAATGTCCCGTTCTGCTGGATCAGGCGCCGTGGAATCAACAGTGTGTTGATACCTTTGTTCTCTGGCTGCAGGTGTTCCTGAACTTCGCGAACCGCCAGACGGACGGGATCGACGCAGCCGACACGGATCTACAGACGTCGTCTCTCGAGGACACCGAGGTGTGTGGTGTGTAGGCAGTGTGGGAGGTACTCAGGCACGGGAGGGCGGGAGATACCAGAGGTGCAGGAGGTAGGCAGAGAGCGCGAGGTTCTGCGGGTATGTGGGAAGTACAAGAGGTGCCCGAAGTACGACGCATGTTGCAGAATGTGTGTTTACTCCACACGCATGGACGCACAAGAGCTCCCCAAACAAGCAGAAAACACACACTCAAAATCCATTGCCACTTGCACACACACGTTTACAGACTCACATACACTCCCATGCAGACATACACACACGCACACACACGCACACACGCACACACTTGGCCGTGACGCAGGTGTTGCGCACCACTCCGGACGGCGGCGCTGGGGAGGATGCCGACGCCGCGTGGAACGCCGTCGACGGCGCAGGCGACGTCAATAACGACGCTGTCCACTGGGGGCGGCGTTCCAGCACGGAGCTGAGCCACGCCGGTGCACCGGGCTATGAGTGGGGTCTACAATACAGGGGACCCGACTTCACTCCCTCACCGGGAAGCCAATGGGTCCCGCACCACGAGCTCTCCAGGACACCGCCAGGACGTCAACTGACCACGCAAGACAACCACACCGGGAGACCTGGCCTGCCCAGATACAATTTCAGTTTTCCCCACGAAGAGAGGGGAGTCATGGACACGGAAGGCCCCTACACCGGTACACCGCCCCGCTACATCTACCCTTCCGCCTGCCCCACAGAGATGCCCCACATGCCAAGGTTCCTCACCGGTGTATCGAGTGTCTACACCACCCCGAGACATCGGCCCGGTGTACAGGCACGAGATGGCTCTGTTCCACATGGTGTCTACCACACCCAGACACCATACCCTGAGGGTATGGAGTTTGCGCCGTACCTTCCTGACCTTGTGTCTCCCCGTGGACCCAGGTACAACCACTGGGTCCAGAATGGTCCCTTGAACCAGGATGGACCCTGGACACCCAGGAATCCTCACCTGATTCACGTGGACCCGGTCCCAACCGGACCCCAATGGGGGCCACACCCTCCCCTGGACCCACCAGCACCCGTATGGGGCGCCCAGCCAATCCCTCCTCGGAGGAACCAGCAGGGGCTCTACTATGCCCCACAGGACCCCAGCCCCCACCCCCACCCTCCTTCACAGGGCCTCGGGCCCCACCCTCCCCCGGCCCCAACCCACTGGGGACCTCCCCCTCCCCCTCAGCGTAGGAGCCAGGAGGACTACGTGGCACACGGAGTGAGGCTCACCACGAGCAGTGACTTCACCACGGGGCCACTGGACCATCGCTTCAGCCACTACTGACCACAGCTGACCCCTGGACACTGATTCAGCCGTGACCCTTGGATGGACGCCCCTTGAGAACTGACCCCTTGGTTCTTGACTCCTGGCAATTTGGCCAATGGATCAGACTCCATGAGAAGTGACACCTGACGATTGACTTCTGGGTCACTGATCTCTTGACCCTTGGCACATTGACCCCTGTGGAACTTGTTTTTGTTGAACATGACTTGCAAAATTGACCCGAATCCACAGCATCTCTGACGTGACCTTGACCGTGATGAACTGGCCTCCAGACAAAACTGAAACGAGTTGGCTTCAATGGGGCCTCAGGTCTGGAGCTCAAAGTTCCAGTGAGCGCCAACGTGTGTCGAAAATGAAGTTACCTGATTCAACGACCAGGTTGACAGAAAACTCACAGTTCAGATGTTTTAGAGCGACTGACAAGGGAATCAGTTGTGAATGTTTTGTCAAAATTTTGTATTTTAAATTCAGGACTCACCCAGTACGAAATTTGTGTGTGAATCTGTTTCACAAGAACAACAGTGTTCGTGTGATGAGCTTTGTTTTCTTCTTGCACAATTGTTTTGTATTCGTGTGGTGAAGGGTTGAGTTTCAGTTTATCAGGGAACATAATTGTACGAATCATTATGTTTTGGGCAGTAGAATAAATCCTTCCATCAAAAGTAACTCGGATGTTTTTTTTTTGTGGGGGGCAGTCGGCAAAATCAAAATGTACAGCTATCAACACGACTTTGAAAAGCCAGAGAACAAACGCCTCAATTCTTCTGGGAGAAGACGTTCTCAGAATAATTTTGCAACAACAAATTTCAATTGACTTTGTGTTATTTTTACAACTTTAATTAATTAATATTGGTGACCAATCGTGCCAATCGTACAAAAATATCCTCTCAAGAGGACAACCAGAACCTTCAATGCCCCTCAAAAGATTTACCGTCCCGAAACAGCCAACCAGAACTCACTGTTTCCAAACCTTTCTCTGCTTCAACATAGTTGTGCTGCAGATCACAGGACTCATTAGGGAATTAATGGGCACAACGGCAATGGTTGTCCACACTACCATATCAATGGGAAATCTTTCAAGGGAAACTGAGACAACGTAAACAATTCCACTTGGAATGTAACAAAGAACATTGGATCCAGTCATAAAAATAATCTGCAGAAACATCCCCAAATACTGCTCCCTTTTTACATTTGACTTTACTTGTCTTTGAGATGCCAGATAAGACATGATCAAATTGACATAGGCATAAATGATAAAGCAAACTGCACCCGATTGGAAAACAACTGTGACGAATGTTACAACTTCAATACTCACCACAGAGTTCAGTGGGTCAACGAAAGGTGAGCACAGAAACATTGGCACTGCCCGAGTTTCTGTCCAAAGTGTGCACAGGAAGATAACAGATAACAGACTGCTCATTATATAAATGCAAGTGATTTTCTTCAAGGATAGCTTGGGATTATTTGCCTTTGTGTGCAAAGGGTTGATGACAACTTCCAGCCTGGACAGTGATAGAAGACACATCAACAGTGGAGACAGAAAGCTGAAAAGCACCACAACACCACAAATTAAAAAGCAAATTTCACTTGATCTCCATGCATTCTCCTGAATCATAAATTCTCCTTTGTAATGAATATCAGCAATGAAAAGTGTTGAAAGATAAACAGCAAGAAACAAATTGGCCAAGTTTATTGAGAGTACAATTGTTCCAAATGCTCCTAACTTTTTTGTCATTCTCATTGAGATGCTTTGCAGAAACATACAAACGATATTGAAAATGAAAATGCTGCCAGAGGTAAAAGAAAGAAAAACTTTCATTGTTTTCAGGACAAAGAGACTTTCACAGGAGAAATACCAAGGTATTTGTGTTGAACACAATGCCTTTCTTGGTTTCAGGCAACACAAGTGAAAGTCATCTGTCTCCAAAAGTTGCAGTGTCAAGTTTTTGAAGATATCTGTTGTGATTTCTGTGAAGCTGTTGTTCATCAAGGAAAGAATTTTGAGGATTGGTGAGTTTTGAACTGCTTCAATTGATATTCTTAAAAGGTGGTTGCTTGATAAGTTTAACATGCTCAATGATATCAAATCAACAAGTGCATCCTTCACTACACTGTCTATCTTGTTGCTGTTCAGCTTGACAACTTTCAAGTGAGGCAAATTTCTGAAACATCCATAGAACAAAACTTTAATCTGGTTGGTACTGGCATCAACTGTCATAATCTTGAACACGTCGAACATTAAACTGCAAATGTCCTTCAAGTTTGTGTTTGTCACAACTAGAACTCTGAATGATTTTGGAAATGATTTTGCCAAGCCGGAAAAGCTGACTGTGGCTTCCTCTATAAACACTGCACGGTACGAAATTATTGAGGTCAACACAAAAAGGGAAATATCAGTCCTTCTGCATGATACAGCAAAGGCCAAGCAATCACAAGAAGGGGGACAGGTAAGTTTGCAAAGAGAACAGAGTATCTCATCGTCTCCAAGAGGACAATCTGTCTCTTGATTGCACACATCACCCAAGTGTACACACAACTCTGAAATTTTGCAGGCAAACATGAAAGAGCAATTATGAGAACACAACTTTTCATCTGTTCCACTTGGACAATCCCAATTACCATCACAAACATATCTCCAAGGAATGCAATACTGTTGTGGACATTTGAACATCATGTTGCATTCAAATTCGATACATATTTGAAGGTGTTCTCCTGTTCTACAAGGCAACAAATGACCAAAATTATTCAATTTGTAGATACAAATTTCATCCACTTCAAAACATCTGGAATGCCCTTTCCGGCAAGGAATATGACCTCCATTTGAGCAAGTGAAGAACATGTCATTCTGCACAACCAGTTTCAGAATAGGCTCATCATGAGACCCATTCCTGCAATCTGGCACCAAGTCATTCACGATGGTTCTGTCCTTCAGGACTCCATGTGAACACAGTGCACTCTTTTGTCCTCTGGTGGTCTTTTGGAGGGAAATGTTTTCGTCTGTGTACAGTTCACAGGTTCCATCATGTCTTGTATAATACCACTCAGAACATTGCATTCCCAACCTGGTTCTGACATGTTTACACTGCTTTGACCAACGAATTGAATTTTCGCATTCACAACCAACTTCATCTTGGCTTGTTCCTGCACAGTCAGAAAACCCATCACACAATCCAAACAAAGAAACAAAAGAATTGTTGCAGCTAATGATGTGCCCATGCACACTTAATGCGTGTGTTTCTTCTTCACAAACAATGAGTGCCTCCTTGTCATTCAAGTTTTTGCTCTTGTCATATTTCACAATGTTTTTGTACTTACTGTAGGTCAAGAGGTGTGTCTTGTCAGCAGTTAGTACAGGCATCAAAGGGGTATTCACTGCCATGAAGAGAAATTGGAAATTTGCAAAGTCATTTGGTCTTCTGGGAACTCTTCTCAGTGGAGGGCAAATATTTTCAGTATTTGAATGAAATTTGTAACAAGTGTTGTTGTTCAAAACAAACCCCTTTTCACATACATACTTTTCTGCTGTGTTGTCTGGCAATGTTGATAGATTGTTGTTTACAGCAGAAATTGAACACAAAATATCTTTAGCTATTGACAAATTGCATGAAACTGTGATCCACTCAGGGTCAATCAGATTATGGAACAACATTGCAGTGCAATCACTACTGAGTTCAGGATAAATTACTCTGTTTCCAATTGCGCCAATGTCAGGTGAAAAATCTTTTCTTTCACGAAGTGTTCCAAGTATTGCCTCACGCATACTGGATGGCTGGTATTTCAGTGACCTCTCTTCAAGTGAATATTTACTGCTTTTCCAATTCTGGAAGGTCAGTGTGTCTCCATTTTGCCAGGAAAATATGGCCTGAAAATAGAATGAATCAGGACATCATGATATGTGTGTGGTGTGTCTCAAACAGGTCAAAGGCAGTTCTTACTCACCTCAGGATGCCTGTGCAAACCAATGTGTAGTATGGAGAATGGATGAAGTGCTCTTGAGAACTTTAGCCAACTTATTATTTCATGTGTTGTTTTTTCAGTGCTGACAACAAGCAATGAACAACCTGCAGCTTTGCACAGATCATTTGCTTCTCTCCATGTGAACAGCTTGGCATTATGCTTCAATGACCTCCTTCTCCTTCCATAGAAAATGTGGTGTGCATTATGCCCTGTGTTGGGTTGAGAATAAAATAGCACAACATCAGGAGCAGGCAATTTGCATTGTCAAACAACCGGAACAGATGCATCACACCTGAAACACATTTTCTTGCTATTCTTTTGATGTTGGGGGTTTTGGAACAAAATTTGCAGAACTGACTGTTTTGAACAAGAACTTTTGACAGCAAAAGCTTGTCACCTTTTGCCTTGTTTTCTTGTCTTGCAACAGAAACAGGAAAAACACAGCAGGGCTCCTTGTCTCGTGAGTATCCAGCAGATGCAGAGTCAAACTAGTGCCTCTGAGCCTGTGGCTTCAGTATTGGGATTTCCACAACTTCCTTGGGTCTGGGTGCACAAACAGAATCACTGAAGTCCCACCCTTCAAGGTTCATGCCCAGACCACAACTGAACTGACAATATTGAGTGTTGTCATTCTGAAGCTGAGACGCAAACTTCAGACCCTTTTTCTGTGACAAGGCTTTTCAAACAAAAATGCTCACCTGTTGATTTGCTACACACATGTGTGTGAAAAAGACTCACTGATGCAGAGTTTAGTTTGCATCCCTTGTTTGTGAAAACGTTTTTGTAAACCCCATCCAACCAAGATATAGTCATTGTATTGGGGGTAATGTTGGCAACTTTGTTTACAGATACTTCAAGTTTGGCATGCCTGGGAAGACCAGTCTGTGAAACAACAAACTCTTTCAGACGTTCACAGAACGAAATATTGAAAACATATCCAACTGAAGTCAATTCACCTCTCTGTGGAAACTGCTCATCTCTAAAATCTGTGACCAGGTTCAGTGTCATATTCATCTGCAGTGTACAAAAAATTAGTGAAACAATTCATGTGTCTCAAAATAAATTTGTTGCTCAAAATGGATGCAAGCAAGTAAACTAAGTACTGTCAAATGGGAGATCAGTAGAGTTCACATTCTCTGTGGCACTTTTCTGTTTTGGTGTTTTGTTTCAAAGAGGCAATCTCTCCAGACTAAATTCTGCCCCTGCAGCCTCTCATCCCTGTATCTCAGTGGGCCCAGTTGTTGTTCACCTTCCTTCCTCCAGCAGACTCCGTAGCTCCCACTGAGAAACAAATCAGCCCCCCCCCTGGCATATTTTGTTCTTCTCCTTTTGTCTCATTTCTCAGCAACTTTTTGCACCGAAACTCTTGAAGTGTACATTGAAGATTTACCTTTGCTTGCAGCTGGTCTTCAGTTTTCAACAACAGAAGAAGCAGGTAGTCTCTTGAACGAGCAATTGTGACTGTTTCATGTCGCACTGTCCTGTTTTGTAATTGCACAAATTCACTTAAGTATTGAGAATAAAATGTGGACACAACATCATCATCTTTGTGCAAACTTATTTCTATTTCCACCCAACTGTTCATATTGTTTGGTGAAAACCTCATGATAATGTACGGGGATGTATTGTGTGTTGGAGTTTTGGATGAAGCATTGAGGAAAAATTTTATTGTTTCATTAAATACTGGTTTTGTGCCACCATTGATGCAGTAAAAGCCTTGATATTGGTGTGGAACATTTTGGCAAAAAGCTTGATGAGCCTTGATACAGTTTCTTTCAAATACACCATTTGCTGAAACCTCCACATAGCACAGTTCACGAGGCCTCCCAGCCAGCCTTGTCACATCATTGAAACCTGCAAAGGACAAGTACAAGAGAAAGCTGTTGCAGCCGGAGAGCTATTTGTTTGCAAGTTCCCTTGATCTCCAAACCCCGCCTTTGTATCATACCATTTGTTAGCATTCATGTTTGGTCTCAGTGATTTGCCATGTATCTCTCTGACTTATCAAGTGGAAAAAAAACAACAACACAGCATCACAAGGTACAAACCTCTCAAGTATCCCTTTGCAATAAATCTTAGAAGGTACCCATGCTTTTGTATGCCTTTGTTTGTGACGTGTATTTCACAACTAGATCTGCTGTTGTCGAGTGGGTAACGGACAGCAACTGGTTTGAGTTGAACAAGAGCGCATTGATTCAGACTGACAATGGGTGACAAGTGATGAACAAGAGCATTATGGTGCAGTAATGCTTGTACACTGCTGTGTATCCAATCACAAGGATTAACTGTGAACAAATTGCACTTTGTTGTGGAAATCTGTAGAGTCAATGAAAGTGATGAATACTCAGCATATTCAAACAGAACCAACAACAACTTTCTAGCGTAAATACTGGGATAGCTGTCATTGAAATGCCTGTTCATCATTCCTTCATATCTTGGAAAGTGACATTGAGAAGCAACCTGTCTGAACCTCTGATGTTGAAAGTCATAGGCAGCAAGTCCTGCAAACTTACAGTCCACTGTGTTGTTGTAGCCTGTGTGCACAAGGTGAATTACACTTACATTGACAACAGAACTGTGGTTCGATTGAAAGTGAAGAACACACAGGTTGAAAATGCCACAAGGTCTCTGGTGTGGGAACAACACAGTTGATGTTTGCTCAGGTGACAAAGATGTCCTTTTGTGTTCATCTTCGCCAGAAAATTTCAACAAACCGTCCATGACTCTGGTGACAGTGGGCCTGTGCAGGTAAACGCAGCTTTGGAATGAAGAGCCCTGACATTTTAATTGTGTGTGATGCAAAGTGATGCACCTGAGCCTTTCAGATCTCACCCCTGGACCATTGTATATCTGATAAAAACTCAGATTGGTTGGTAAAAGGGCTTGGATCAATATTGTTTGAAAGTGTTTCACTTTCAAATTATACACTGAAACACAGGTTGCAACTGAGAGCAACTGAACACACCACAAATGTGTTATTTTGGATTTCTTGAAGTTCATACTCACTATTCTTTCAGGATCAATTGCACAGAAAAGCAGAAAGGTGTCATACAAAACCTGTTCTGCTGTTATGACAGAAATTTCTGTGATCCTGTATTCAGGATAATGTGTCAGTTTTGAGTGCATGCCACAGAAATCCAAGCTTCTTGCGTTGACACTTTTTTCAGTTGCATAACTAGAGACAACAATTCTGCCAAAATAGCAATTTTTCACACTTGGAGAAGAGAAATAAATGTAGAGAAATGTCAGGTTTATTCTGAAATTGTTGTCCAAGTAAAACTTATTGAAATGAGGCTGCAATGAAAATCTGTTGTCCACAACTCTCACCTTTGGTCTCAATGGCAAAGCTCCAAGTGGTTCAGTCACCACAAGCCAATCTTTGCTGTCACCAAAACAGCCAGAATATTTCAGAGACATTATTTTTAACGCAGCAGATCTTTCTGCAGCAATTTTTTTCTCTTTCACCAAAAGGCTGATCTTATTTGATCTTTGTGCAAACAAAAACAACATGACTGAGCTCATCATTTTCCTGATGTACTGGTGCCAGTGTCGAGGTGAGTTGTTCTGAACCTTATTCTGCAAAGTGTCTTCATCAAGAACAAGTCCCTCAGCAGAGACACAGTCAGAAAACATGAAGAGTAGTGAGAAGCGTGAAAATGTCAAAAACATAATATCATTGACCATTCCTTTTCAGGCATCTTCTTGAGGATAAACATTTTTGGTCAGCAGAATCAACGTCATGTCAAGCAGAAAGGAAGTAAGCACTCCTCAGTCCGCAAAACAATGTCATTTCTCTGTTCACATGTCCTGAGGATTTTGTTGTCCACCAATTGTGATGCAGAGTGGCTGAGCTCTTCGGTTGATATTGTTATATATATTTACCATGACCACCCCCTAAGTACTGCCATGGCCTTCCATAGCCACAGCAACAGCCACAGCCAATCATATCATTCCCCTAGATGGAGCCACTATCCTAA